>PVMK01120229.1_pt1 | contig 43670 bp, 43 predicted proteins | sample 1853481 | NCBI WGS metagenome assembly PVMK01 (sample SAMN08533507, study PRJNA380276) | Marine sediment metagenome, whole genome shotgun sequencing project.
CGACGCCCCAGAACTCGGCGGGGACGCGCGTGAGCCGCGCCACATGATAGGCAACCTGTTCTAGTGAGCGGCGCTGCGCGATTTGAAGGCCGCGTAGGTTGGCGTCGTAGTAGGCCATGTTGGTGAGATGCGCGCCCGAGTCGTTGAAGCCGGGGAGCGTCTGCGGGTCGAATAGCACGCGCGCCATGCGCTCTTCGTCGTCGTTGGCGGCGAGGACGTACCAACGGAGGTCCATGTCGAAGTGGCGGAGCAGGTGTAGGAAAAACTCGCAGTCGTCGCCGACCGGGTTCGGGAAGCTCACGAACACGCGGGCCTCCGCCTCATTGCGGGGGCCAAGGCCCGTTCTGCGGGTACGCCCTTTCCCACTCGGCCTGGCCTGCCAATCCAGCAAACGCTCGTAGATATCTTGGAGCGTCTCGCCTTCCCAGACGGGAACCGGGCGGGCGGTCATGACGATGTCCTCGAGGTCGCGGCTCAAGCTGTCGTCCATGAGGCGGAGCCAGCGCTTGATGCGCGCGAGCGAAAAGCCCTTCTTGTCGTGGTACCACATCTTGCGGAACCGTTTGCAGTACGCCGGGTCGTTGAGCAGGGCGATCCGCGCGTCCTTGTCCTCGAGATCGATTTCGTTGAGCTCGCGGAGCGCCGGAAGCTCTTCGGAGAGCGGTGTGATCGCGCCGTCGGAATAGACGCGGAAGGGCGCGGCCAAGGCCTGCAGTCGAAAGTGGCCTTGGATGAGGCGCGAGTTGATGATGCGCGTAAGCGCGACGCCGAGGCGCGCGAGGCCTCGATTGGTCACGACATCGAGCGCCGCCACCGCGGTCAGCTTGAGCGGCTTCCCAAAGAACCGGCCGCTACTGAGCATGAACCAACGGATGACGTTGATCGGGTTGTCCTTCTCGGGCGTCGCCTGCCAGACGCGGCCGTAGCGGCGCACGACGTTCGTGAGGCGCTTGACCTCAGCGTACGAGGCGTGGTTCGCGGGAATCCGCTTCTTACGGTGCTGGTCGTTCGACAAATAGTGGAAAGGCAGCGAATCGGTGGAGAACCCGGCGTAGCCGTCCTCCATCGCCTGCTCGAGGATGCCCTCCATCTTTTGAAGCTCCTCGGCGGTTGGATCCACGGTGATCGCCCGCTCGCGGCCCGGCGCGTCTATGCGCAGCATCGAGTGCCGGATCATCGGCACGATGTTCGCGCCGAGCGGCATCTCCGCGAAATGGTCGAGGTAGTCCTTGGGATTGTCCCAAGTGATTCGATCCGCGACACGTGCGAGCACACTCTTGGGGATGTTCTCAACGCGCGCGAAGCAAGACACGACCGGATCGTGCCCATCCGCGTTCTGGCGCCCGAACGGCACCCCGATCGAACAGTTGGCAACCACGGCGGTCGTCGTCCCATGGCGAACTACCTCGGTGAGCCCCGGATCGAGCTCGACTTCGAGATCGAGGTGCGTGTGAATGTCCCAAAGACCCGGCATCAACCAACGGCCGGTGGCGTCGACGACCTCGGTCGCCCGGGAAGCGTCGAGGTCCGGCCCGACTTCAGCTACTTTGCCGTTTTCAATTGCGACGTCCTGCTGAACCGGGGCTTCGGAGCGGCCATCGAAGAGCAACGCGTTTTGGATGAGTGTGTCCCAGGGCATGACGAATCGGACAGAGTGTGGCACAGGAGCTCACTTCGGCTAATACTGCGAACGCATGCAGCTCACCAAAAGACGCATGGCCTCGGCGATCACAATCGTGGTGGTGGCCCTCCTCCTAGCGGTCGGCTTCGCCTTGTCCAGGCGCGCCGACACAGCGGAGCCATCATGGAAACCCGCGATTGAGGGGTTTCTCGCGGTTGCCACCCCTTGCTGTACCAAGGCGTCGCTCTGGGACGAGCTCGATACGGTGACTGCGGACGGGCAACGTGCGCGTCCGGCCTCCGCAGCGGAAGCCGCGCAATGGCTCAACGATTGGCCCTACCGCAGTCGCGGGCGAGCATGACGCGCTCGACGAGGAGCAGCTCCGTGTGGCCGCCCAGAACAAGGAGGTCAGGTGCGTTGGCCCCCCCTAGCGGCCCGGAGGTTCGACCAGAGGGCGACGACGAGGAGACACTGCACGCGGGTTCACTTCAGGCGCGAATGTACCTACGCGAAGTGGAAAGTCTGGGCCGCGGGAACCCCGGAAAACCAACCGAACGAGCGCCATACGGTCTGGGTGGACGAAGACGGCTTGTTTCGCGGGCGCGTGGACTACTGGAAGTAGCGCCCCGCGCGCGTCAGGGTGCGTGGAGGGTCGCGCAGAGGAAGTCGATCAGCAGACGGACTCGTTCGGGGAGCTGCCGAGTGGAATACACCAGGTGAATCGGCGGCGAAGGAAGTACCCACTCCGGGAAGACACGGACCAACCGCCCGGCTTTCTCGGCCTCCGCGACGTGTAGCTCTGGCATTAGGCCGATGCCCTGCCCTGCGGCGACGAGCTCGACCATGGCGGTGTAGTCGTCGACGTTGACCCGGCCCGAGACCGTGAGCTCGACGGTTTCGTGATCATCGCCGCTTCCCTTTTCCAGGCGAAGCACCTGGGTCTGCCCGCGCTTGCGATAGAGCACGAACGGGTACGCCTGCAGCCCGGTGATGTCGTCGCAGTCGATGTCGTTGGCGGGATGGGCCGCGAGTTGGAAGTCCGAGGGGAGTAGCTTGCGCGCGATCAGATTGGGCTCGGTGACGAGCCCTGCACGCAGCGCGAGGTCGATGCGTTCCTGGACGAGGTCGACGAAGCGATTGGTGAAGACCAAGTCGAGTGAAATGTCGGGGTACCGCTCGAGGAACTTCACGAGCTCTTCGAGCAGAAGCATGCGACCCAGATCGCTTGGTGCCGTGACTCGAATCGTGCCGCGGGGCTCGGTCGTGCTCTCCTCGATCGTGGCAACGGCCGTGTCCAACACGTCGACGGCGTCGACCACCGAATCGTAAAAGCGCATGCCCTCGGGGGTCGGAGTCACCCGGCGTGCGTCCCGATGCACCAGCTTCGTGTCGAGTTGCTCCTCCAGGCGGGCCAGACGCCGGCTCACCGTGGACTTGGGCATCCCGAGATGCCGGCCGGCGGCGGCGAGGCTATTTCTCCGAATTACCTCCACAAACGTTGCGATATTGTCTTTATCCGCTTGCATGAGGCGCTCATAGTTGCGTTTTTGCAACCTTATGTCAACTGGATGCGGTCTGTCGGGCAGCCCTCTTCGTTCGTAGAGTCAGCCCATGGACCAAGGAACTTCGAGACGAGGCGTGTTGGCGACGATCGGCGCTGCGATGGCGGCGCTCGTCGGCTGGAGCCTTGCCCCGAAGCTGTTTGGCCGTTCCAGGCAGGAGGCGAACATGCAGACGGCAACCAAGGGGACGCAGACGCCACGAGCGCTGCACGGTGTCTTTGCGCCGGGTCCCGAACATTGGGTCGGCGATGGCTTCCACGTGAAGACCGTATTCTCGCCGCAAGTCGATGCCCAGATGTTGAGCCCGTTCCTTTTGCTCGACCATGGAGCGCGCAAACACTTCGATCCCTCGCCGTGGCGACGGGGCGTCGGCGAGCATCCACACCGCGGCTTTGAGACGGTGACGTTCGCGTACGAGGGCGAGGTCGAGCACCGCGACTCTGCGGGAGGCGGCGGCCGAATCGGACCCGGTGACGTGCAGTGGATGACGGCCGCGTCAGGGGTCGTGCACGAAGAGAAGCACTCGCAAGCCTTCTCCGAGCGGGGAGGCGACTTCGAGATGGTGCAGCTCTGGGTGAACCTGCCGGCCGACAAGAAGATGAGTGCGCCGCGGTACCAACCGCTCCTCGATCGGGAGTTCCCTCGGTTGCAGCTCGGTGCCGCGGAGGCGCGCTTGGTTGCGGGCAAGCTGGGCGCCGAAACCGGGCCTGCCCAGACCCACACGCCGATCACGACCTTGGACCTTCGCTTTCACGAGGACGGCACGTCGGAGCTCGAGCTCCCCGCGGGCTGGACGACGCTGGTGTTCCCGCTCGAAGGGGATGTGACCGCTGGGACCCGAATCGAGAGTCGATCCCGTCGCGCCACTTCGGCGCCTTCGACCGCAACGACGACGGCGCGGTGCAGCTCCACGCGAGCAAGGGGCGCGAGGGTCTTGGTGCTCGCAGGGGAGCCCGATCGACGAACCGGTCGTCGCCTACGGGCCCGTTTGTCATGAACACACGAGAAGAAATCGCCCAAGCCTTCCGCGACTACCAGAGCGGCAGGATGGGCCACTTGCTTTGAATCACAGAGAGGCACGACATGGGAAAGCTAGTTGAAGGCGTTTGGCGTGACGTTTGGTACGACACGAGGAGCACGGGCGGAAAGTTCGTGCGGACCAACTCCAAGTTCAGAAACTGGATCACGCCTGACGGCAAGGACGCGCCGAGCGGCAAGGCCTTCAAAGCGGAAGCCGGGCGCTACCATCTCTACGTGTCGCTTGCATGCCCGTGGGCGCATCGAACGCTGATCTTCCGAAAGCTCAAGGGCCTCGAAGACATGATCGGTGTGTCGGTGGTGAACCACTTCATGGGAGGTCAGGGGTGGACGTTTCACGAGGGCGAAGGGGTGATTCCCGACCCGATCATGGACGCCGAGTTCTTGCATCAACTCTACACCGCGGCCGAGCCCAACTTCAGCGGGCGCGTCACCGTGCCCGTGCTTTGGGACAAGAAGACGGGGACCATCGTCAACAACGAATCGTCGGAGATCATCCGCATGTTCAACAGCGCGTTCGACCATCTGGGCGCGACGCCAGGCGACTTCTACCCCGAAGCCCTTCGCGACGACATCGACGAGGTGAACGAGCGCGTCTACCACACGCTCAACAACGGCGTCTACAAGTGCGGCTTCGCCACCACGCAGGAAGCCTACGAAGAAGCATTCGTCGCATTGTTCGACACCTTGGACTGGCTCGAGGAGCGCCTCTCCAAGCAGCGGTATCTAGCCGGGCGACCAGATCACCGAGGCCGACTGGCGCCTCTTCACCACGCTCATGCGCTTCGACTCGGTCTACGTAGGGCACTTCAAAACGAACCTGCGCCGCATCGCCGACTACTCGAACCTCTGGGCGTACACGCGCGAGCTTTACCAAGTCCCCGGCGTCAAGGGCACCGTCAACATGCACCACATCAAACACCACTACTACGGCAGCCACGAAAGCATCAACCCCACCCGCATCGTCCCGCTGGGCCCCACCATCAACTTCGAAGAGCCCCACGGCCGCGACACGATGGGCGACACCATCGAAGACGCCGCCGAGTAAGCTGCTCGTTGGCGTCTCGCCTACGAAGGTTGATTGGTTTCGATGACGCGCGTCTGGAGCGCGCGGACCGTCTTGCCGGCGGCCCGTTCGTTCTCACGGCTGAACACCGAAGAGGGCAAGGGCATGTCGGGGTCGACGTAGATCTTGAAGTCGACCTCCGTGCCGGCGCCTCCGTCGACGGGGGTCAAGCGCCAGGTCGCACTAAACGCGTCCATATTGCCTTCGAGGAGCCGGGCCTCGATCACCCGTGTGCTGCCTTCGAAGGCGACCTCGGAGAACTTGAGCTGCCCCCAAAGCGTGAAGGTCCCCGAGGCCACGCTGACCTCCATGTAGACCATCGCCCGATTGCCCCGCTGCGCGAGGACCTTCGATTTGGTGAAGTTCGGCATGAAGTACGCATAGCTGGCGTAGTCGACCACGACCGGGAGAACCTCCTCGATCGGCTTGTCGATTACCCCGATCGCGTGGCCCCAGGAGATGTTGGAGCCAGCTTCGGCAATCTGGGCGGTCTGAACGTCGAGCTCGCCGGCCGCATGCACGGGCGTCGCTGCGAGCAGCAGCGCTACCGCCATCAGGCCAAGAGAAGTTGCCTTATACATCCGCGAAGTTTGCCTAGGGCCGCCGTAAGAATCCATTTCGTGCCTCCGTCTCGGGGCCGCCAACTGCAGACGGCGTGCCATCCCGCAGCGGCTCATGCGAAAGACAGCTGATATCGGCCTGTTGGCACATTTTCGCTGAGAGGGCACGAGACTCCGGCTCGGTCAAAAATGTCCGACTGGCTACTGCAGTAGCTACGCGAATCTCCATGCTTTCATGGGCGGGATACTGGTCGCTTCGGACCGTGCGCAGCAGTTCGAGGTTCTACTGAACCGACAAGGAGACCAGACACTCGTCCGGGGTGCCGCCGCTTCCGCCAGTGCCGCCCGTGCCCGTGCCCGCGCTTCCGCCCGTGCCGCCCGTGCCGCCCGTGCCGCCGCCGCTTCCGCCGGTCCCGCCCGTGCCGCCGCCGCTTCCGCCGGTGCCGCCCGTGCCGCCCGTGCCGCCGCTTCCGCCAGTGCCGCCCGTGCCCGCGCTTCCGCCAGTGCCGCCCGTGCCCGCGCTTCCGCCAGTGCCCGCGCTGCCACCAGTGCCGCCCGTGCCCGCGCTTCCGCCCGTGCCGCCGCCGCTACCGCCCGTACCGCCGCTACCCCCGGTACCACCGGTGCCGCCGTCGTCCACGCAGTCGACGTCGATCGTCCACTCGTCGATGCAGTACACGAACTCGTCATCGGAAATTTCGATCGTGATCTGTTCTTCTGCGGCTTCAGTGCAGGTGAAGACCGTCTGCGCCGCGCTCGCGTCGTCGAACGAACCACCCGTCGCCGTCCAGCTGAACTCGACCGAATCGCTTTCTTCGTCGCTGGCTTCGGCCTGGACCTCGAGCGCGAACCCACTCGACGTCTGAAGCGGCGCCACGATGACTTTCTCCAACTCCGCGCAGATGTTCAGCTTGCCATTGACGCGCACACCACCGAAGCGTTCGGCGCCCTTGCAGTGGAGCATGACGTCGACCTCTGTGCTCACGCCGACGCCGACGTCGAACGACGCCGCGCCACCGCACATGAGCATGCCGTCGACCGAGGTGGCAACCATCGTCACGACGTAGCCCTCGCCGGGCGGGATGCCGAAGCTCTCTACCGAGGCCGTCGACCCGGGCGCGCTCGTGTTGATGGTGCCACTCATTGGCACCATGCCGTTGCCCGTGATTTCGTAGTCCACCTCGTTGATGACTGCGCCGTCTACCTCGAGGTTGATGCGCAAGGCGGTCAGGCACGGATCGACATTGCCGCTGCTGCTGTCGCAGCCAAACGCCGCGACGGTAAGGACAAGGGACCAGGCGACGGCCTGTAGCGAGCACAAGTTCATTATCATTTTCCTTAGTACAATCCGGCGACGGCAACGGGGTGAGCCTGCCGGACTCCCTGCGAGCTTAGAAGAGCCAGTCTACCCTCAAAACGGGTGCCTTCGTCAATGCCCACGTGACGCATGGTGCTAAAATTGTTGGGAGAAATGCATTTCTGAGCCCCGATTTGTGAGCTTGTTCACACGCTGTGAGAGGCCACCTACCCAGCGGCTCCATCCCAACGCTAGAATGCCCCCTCGTAGCGATGATCCTCACTGAGCAGCAAGAGATGATTCGGGAGTCCGCCGCGCGCTTCGCGGAGGAACGTTTGGCTCCGAACAGCCGCAAGTGGGAGGCGGCTGGGGCAGTCGACGCAGACGCACTGCGCGAGATGGGGCAACTCGGGTTCATGGGGATGACGGTTCCAGAAGCGTACGGCGGCGCGGGACTGGACTACGTGTCGTATGCACTGGCGCTGATGGAAATCGCGGCGGGGGACGGCGCGGTGTCTACCATCATGAGCGTCAACAATGCGCCGGTCTGCGCCATCTTGCAGTCGACGGCGAGTGAGGCGCTTCGCGAGAAGTACCTCAAGCCGCTAGCGGCGGGTGAGATGATCGGCGCGTTCGCGTTGACCGAGCCGCAGGCTGGATCCGATGCGGCCAACCTCCAGACGCGCGCGGTCCGAACGGACGATGGCTACGAGATCACGGGCACCAAGCAGTTCATCACCTCTGGGAAAATCGCAGGCGCTGTGATCGTGTTCGCGGTGACCGACCCGTCGGCAGGCAAGCGGGGCATCTCCGCGTTTCTGCTGCCTGCGGGAACGCCAGGCATGAACGTCACGTCATTGGAGCACAAGATGGGGCAGGAGGCCTCGGACACGGCCCAGCTGTCCTTCGAGGAGGCCGCGATCCCGGCCGACCATTTGATTGGCAACGAAGGGGACGGCTATCGCATCGCGCTCGCCAACCTGGAGGTCGGGCGTATCGGCATCGCCGCCCAGTGCGTGGGCATGGCACGTGCTGCGCTCGGCCACGCCCTGGCCTACGCCAAGGAACGCACCGCGTTCGGCAAGACGATCTCCAATCACCAAGCGGTGGCGTTCCGCCTCGCCGACATGGCGACTCAGCTTCATGCGGCAGAGACGATGGTGCTCGAAGCTGCCGCGCTACGCGACGCGGGTCGTCCATGTTTGAAGCAAGCCTGCATGGCGAAGCTCTTTGCCTCCGAGGCGGCGGAGCGCATCTGCTCCGATGCGATCCAAATCTTCGGTGGCTACGGGTATTCGCGAGAGATCCCGGTCGAAAAGATTTACCGAGATGTGCGCGTCGCACAGATCTACGAAGGCACTTCTGACGTCCAGCGCATCCTCATCAGTCGCCAGCTTCTGCAGGGCGCCTGAGTCGAGCCCTGACTGACGCCTGCAAAACAGCAGGCGACCTCGGCAGCACTTTGCGCGGCAAGGTGCTGGCGCCGTCGAAGAGCTCGGTTCATTCTCGGCTGCAATGAGCTCTGCCAATCATGCGTTTGTAACCGGCGGGACGGGACTGATTGGGCGCGCTGTAGTCGAACGATTGCTCCAGCGCGGCGTCAACGTGACCTTGATGCTCCGTGCGGGAGCCGAAGACCGACGCAAAACGGAGCTCGAAGCCCTGGGCGCAATCGCCGGCGGCGCGAATGGGTCACTGACGCAGGTCACCGGCGACCTCTCCGAACCGGATCTGGGCTTGTCGCAAGACGCCTCAGCTGCGCTGTCCAGCGCGGGACACTGCTTCCATCTGGCCGCCCTCTACGACCTCGACGCGGACCCGGCAGTCATCGAAAAAACCAACGTCGACGGCACGAGGCACCTGCTTTCCGCCCTCTCACGAGCTCGCTTTGACGGACGCCTCCACCACGTGAGCTCGGTTGCGGTTGCGGGCGACTACGCGGACACGTTCACCGAAGCGATGTTTCAAGAGGGGCAAGCCCTTCCCCACGCGTATCATCGCAGCAAGTTCGAGTCGGAGAAGCTAGTTCGAGAATCGAAGGTCGACTACCGCATCTACCGGCCAAGCTCGGTCGTCGGCGATTCGAAAACCGGCGCCATGGACCGGATCGACGGCGTCTATTACAGCTTCGGCGCGATCAAGAAGCTCGCCTACGCCCTGCCCGGCTGGGTGCGATTGCCGGTGCCCCGCATCCGCGGCCGTTTCAATCTCGTGCCGGTCGACTACGTCGCCGACGCCATGGTGCACATCGCCTTCGCAGACACCGGGGCGCGCGTTTTTCACCTCGTCGACCCGAAGCCGCCGCCCTTCGTGAAAATGGCGGACATGTTCGTTGCCGCCGCGGGCGGTCCACGTTTGGGTCCCGCCGTCGACATCGCCAAGATGCCGGGGGCCAAGAAGACGGGCGCACTGATGTCGATGCTGCCAAGCGTGCGCGAGCTGCGCGACGCGTTTGTGAGCGACCTCGGTCTTCCCACTCAAGGGCCTCGGTGCGATGAACATCAAAGTGCGGCTCGAAGACGGCAATACGCAGGCAGCGCTCGCGGGCAGCGGTATCAGCTGCCCACCGCTGAGGACATACGCCAAGACACTGTATCGGTACTACGAAGACCATCTCGACCCCATGAAACAGCGGCCGGCGAGATATCGGCGGGAGCTGGCTGGCAAAATCGTTCTCATCACGGGTGCATCACGTGGGATTGGCTTGTCCACAGCACAAATGGCCGCCGAAGCCGGTGCCAAGGTCCTGTTGGTCGCGCGGGACGCCACCAAGCTCGAGGCCGTAGCCCAGGAGATCCGGACCGCGGGCGGCCAGGCGCACGCGCACGCTGCAGACCTCTCTTCGTTCGAGGACATCGACGCGCTCGCCGACGCGGTGCTCGCCCAGTACGGCGGCGTCGATGTGCTGATTCACAATGCGGCCCGCTCGATTCGCCGGCCGATCTCCGCATCGCTCGACCGCTTTCACGATTACGAACGCACCATGGCCTTGAACTACTTCGCCCCGGTGCGGCTCACATTGCGCCTGCTCCCGTCGCTGAGGGAACGGGGTGGCACGATTTCGCACGTGCTCACGATGGGCGTACTCATGCCGGCGCCCTACTTCGCCGCGTATCTCGCGACCAAGGGTGCGCTCGACGCTTTTGGCGATTCGCTGATGGCGGAGTTGCAACACGAAGGGATCCACGTGTCGTCGGTGTACCTTCCGCTCGTCAAAACCGAGATGGTGGCGCCCGTCGAGGAATACGCCGGCCGCCGTGACGTCATGACCCCACGCCGCGCGGCAACGATGATCCTCGATGGCGTGGTCGACCGACGCCGTCGGGTCATGACCGGCGTGGGGGCATATTTCGCGTTCAGCAATCGGGTCATGCCGGCCACCACGAGCCGCATCCTCAACCTGCTCGAGCGAGCCTTCCCCCTGGACGATACGCCGAGCGAGTTTCCCCTCGAAAAGGCCTTCATTACAAACGCCATCGGGGGCAGCCCGATCTAGGGCTTCGTGAGGTCGAGCTGCGTTGCGTTATGATATCATCCCGTTGAGGGACATGCCTGAACCCGGCCACAAAGCCGCCCCCGAGTACCTCGAAATCAATCATCCGTGGGTTTCGCACCGGCACGTGCCGATCTACGAGTGGACGTTCCCTGCGCAAGCCAGCGATGAGGAGCTTGCCGCGTTCGCACAGGCCCGTGAGGACTGGGCCACGCGGGCACACTACCCCGTCGCGTGGGTAGTCGAGCTGTCGAACCTCACCAGGGCGAGCGCCACGCAGCGCAGGGCCTTTGCCGAACATCTCAAACGATTCGAGGGGCACGACGTGCTGTGGAATGCCGGCTCCGCGCTCATCGTCCCGAGCGGCTGGTTGCGCGGGTTGGTCACCGCCGTCTTTTGGATTTCGCCGCCGAAGTTTCCGCACCAGGCGTTCGCCACGCGTACGGATGCCCTCGAGTGGGCGCAGCTGCAACTCGACGCAAAGCTCGCCGAATACAGCGTCCACTCTCAGGTTCGCTCGCGCCCATGATGACCTGGTACACGGGCAACCCCACGTACGACACAGTGCTGACTCTGGCGTTCGTGTTCGTGGTGATGGTCTTCATCGGCGCGGCCGTGATGAAAAGCCCCTACGGGCGCTTCGCGTCGAACAGGTGGGGCGTCAACCTCAGCCCCCGTCTGGGCTGGTTCCTGATGGAGCTCCCGGCGATGCTGAGCTTCGTCTTCTTCTATTTTCAGGGTCAGAACCGGTTCGAGATCGTGCCTTTGTTCTTCCTGTTCGTCTGGGTCGTACACTACGGGAATCGCGGATTTGTCTTTCCCTACCTGATACGAAACCCCAAGGGCGCGACCGCCTCGTTCAGCATCACGATCGTGGTGATGGGATGGCTGGTGACCACGACTCACGGATACCTGAACGCAGCCTTCATCAGCGACCTCGGCACACACTTCAGCCCCGGATTGGTTCACCGACCCGCGGTTCATCATCGGGATCACGCTCTACTACGGCTCGTTCGTGCTCAACCTCCGATCGGACGCGATCATCCGGAACCTCCGCAGCGTCGAGGAGATCGAGCGCGGGCACAAGGTATATCGCATCCCGCGGGGCGGCCTGTTTCGGTTCGTGACCAATCCGTCCTACCTGACCGAGATCATTGCTTTTGCAGGCTTCGCGCTCGCGACCTGGTCACTCGGCGCCACGTTCATCTTGCTGGTCACGATCGCCAACCTGGTGCCGCGCGCCTTCCAGACGCATCGCTGGTACCAGGAGAAGTTCCCGGACTACCCGCGAGAGCGCAGAGTGCTGATCCCGTTCGTGTTGTAGTCGCTAGCCCCTACGCAGAACGGAGCGGATCCACGCGCGCGCGACCACGAACGGAGACCAGCCAGTCCCTGCAAGCGTGTGGTGATTGGCTCGCTAATTCTAGGGTGAAGTCACGGACCTGCTGGAGTACGCTCGCCCATTCATGAAAGTCCTTCGCCGCATGGGTATCGCGCTGCTCGTCCTGGTCGGCGCGGCGGCGCTGTTCGTTCGATACGCCACCCCCGACACCGCGCCGAGCGAGGTGGTGTTTCTAGGCGGTGATATCGTTACCATGGGGGACCCGTCCGTCGTCGAAGCGATGTGGATCAAGGACGGCCGGATCGAGCAGCTCGGCAGCGAGAGCGCCGTGCGCGAGGCGGCTGGGTCGGATGCAGAAATCGTTAGCCTCGACGGCGCGACCTTGATGCCCGGGTTCATCGAGCCGCACACGCACCCCCTCGCGACCGCGCTGCTCGGCTCGGCGATCGACGTGGGCGGCTTCACCCACGACTCGCGCGCGCAGATGATGGAGACGCTGCACGAAGCGCTGGGCGGATTTCTCCCTCAGCCGTGGATCATCGCGTTCGGCTGGGACCCGATCATGATTCGCAACCTCGCACCACCGACGCTCGAAGAGCTCGACGAGCTTTCGCCGGACAAGCCGTTGGTGATCCTTACTCAGGCGATGCACGAGGCCTTTGCGAACAGCGCGGCGCTTCGCGAGGCCGGGATCACGCGCGACACACCGGACCCTCCCGGCGCAGCGTTCGGCCGGGACGAGCACGGCGAGCTCACTGGCTCGGTGCTCGAGGTCAACGCGGTCAATTACCTGCTTCGGGCGCTACCGGCGCTGCCGCCCGCACTCACGGAGCTGATGCTTCGGTGGACCCTGGCCGACTACGCACGCGGGGGGTTCACTACGATCGGGGTGCTCGGACCTGTCGGGCGTGCAGAGGACCCGATCGGACTCCTTCGGGGGTTGGGGGACGACCCGCACGCCCCGGTTCGTAGCGTCGTCTACGGCTTGCCGTCTCAGCTCGACCTCGACGAGAAACCGGACACGAACCACGACACTCGGTTCGAGCTTCGAGGCGTGAAGTTCTGGATGGACGGATCGCCGTATACCGGAGGAGCCGCGTTCGCGGAACCGTACGCGGACACGGAGCTCACGCGAGAAGAGCTTCATCTGAAACCGGGCCATATGGGCCCGCTCAACTACGAGCTCGGTGCCTTCATCGAGGAGCTCGGCCGTTTTCATCGCGCGGGTTATCACGTCGCGGTGCACACCCAAGGCGAGCGCGCCATAGAACGGGTGCTCGACGCGGCCGAGGCGGTGCTGAAAACCGATCCCTGGGAAGACCACCGCCACCGTTTGGAACACAACGCGCTCATCACGACCGAACAAATCCAGCGCGCGAAGGCGCTTGGTTTCGAGCTGAGCTTTTTCACCGACCACATCTACTACTACGGCGACCGCCTTCCGGAGCTCGTCGGCGACCGTGCCGAACGCTACATGCCCGTGGGCACGGCGTTTCGGGCAGGGCACCGGGCCACGTTGCATAGCGACAACCCGATGACCCCGATCGGGCCGTTGCGTGTGATGCGAACTTCGATGCTCCGTATTCCACGCAGGGGGGACGAGCCCCTGGCTCCGACCGAGCGGCTGACAGTCGCGGAAGCGTTCGCCGCGATGACGACCCACGCGGCTCGACAGCTTGGGGTCGAAGAGCATCGAGGGTCGCTGGAACAAGGCAAGGCAGCCGATTTGGTCCTGCTGTCCCGCAATCCATTCGATACCGCGCCCGAGGAGCTCGGCGACATCGAGGTCTTGGGTACATGGATCGACGGCCAACCCGTCGACACCAGACGTGTGTCACGCCCGAACCTGAGCATCGCCTTGCGCGCGGTCCGACAGATGGCGGCGCGGTAGCCGCTCAGTTGTCGTCTGCCGAATCTAGGGGGCTCGGGCAACACCGCGAATACGAGACCCTACGCCTGCGACGGGTCGCGTCATGTAAAGGCGTCCCATGAAAGACCGCACGTGTCTCGTCCCGTGCCGATGGCGTCGAGGAATTCTTTTGGCAGGAAGGCGTCCGCCTGCGTGCCGGCCACGAGACTGAACAGCTCGAGTCCGACCAACATCCGGTCGAGCAGTTGATTCATATCCCCCGCCATCGGAACCATCAGGGAGGCTCTCTCCACCTCGTCGCCCTGCCCGATGACCTCCAGCATGAACGCTGGATGCCGTTTTACGGTGCATCGCGTTTTGGTGCGACCGCTCCCAATGTCCTCGTTGGAGCCCTCTTCGCATCGCGCGACCACGGGCCCGAGTATCGACGCCGCAACGGCATCCTCGGGCGTCCAGGTCGCGGACGCCGGCTCTTCAACGCCGGTCTCGGCGACGTCGTCGCGAAGAAGGTATGCGGCACCCGCCAACACCACGCACACAAGCGCGGCGCTGACGGCCACCGTAGCCAGACGGGGCCCCTGAGACTTCGATTCCATCGTGGGGCTGCCTGAAAGACTAGTCCATTACCTCGCTCGCGGCGGCCTCTCCGCCCTCGGTGCCGCCTTCCTTCGCGCCTTCCTTGGCGCCGTCTTCCATACCCGCCTCGACGCCTGCCTCCGCGCCAGCCGTGCCGCCTGCCTCTGCGCCGGACGTAACTTCCTGCGCTGCCGGACTAGCATCGTCCTTGCACGCGGCCGATAGAGTGAGCGCGAGCATTGCCGTGCCGATGACGATGTATCTGAGAATTGTAGTCATTTGTTTCGATCCCTCCTGTTTGGTGCCGCGGAGACTACCAAAACCAGGCCAGGTGGGATACTTCTATGCGTCCCATGAAGCCCCTTGGAACCGTTGATTCGAGCTTCCTGCTCATCGAGAACCGCACGATGCCGATGCACACGGGCGGACTCCTCTTATTCAGTTACCCGGAGGGGGCTCACGAGGAGTGGCTACACGAGGCATTCACGGCAAACGATGACCCGGATGCCGTGCAGTATCCTTTCAATCAGAAGCTCGCATGGCCCCTTCGCCGCCTCGGCCTGCCGCACTGGGTGACCGACCATGACCTCGATACCCACTACCATGTACGGCACTCCGCGCTTCCGAAGCCGGGCCGATACCGGGAGATGTTCTCGCTCGTCTCTCGCCTGCACAGCACCCGCCTGCATCGCGATCGGCCACTCTGGGAAGCGCACGTCATCGAAGGCGTCGAAGACAATCGATTCGCGCTCTACGTGAAGACGCATCACTCGATGATCGACGGCGTGGGTGCAATGCGAATGCTGCGCGCCTGCCTCAGCAGCGATCCAAACCAGCGAGACATGCCCGCTCCCTGGAACACGCCTCGCCCGCGACGTGAGAGCAACGGCTCAGCCACCTCGGGTAGCGTGATCGCCGCAGCGAGCGGGGCGCTCGGAGGCGTGCTCAAATTCGCGTCCGCCGTACGGGATCGAAGCGAGCACGGCATGATGGCACCCTTTCAAACTCCGCTCACGATGCTGAATCGCAGAGTCACCGGCTCACGACGATTCGTCGCGCAGTCATGGTCACTCCCGCGAATCAAGAAGGTCGCCAAAGCGCTCAACGCCACGGTCAACGATATCGTACTCGCCATGTCGGGCGGCGCGCTGCGACGGTACCTCATCGACCAGGGGGCCCTGCCCGATCAGCCGCTCACGGCGATGACCCCGGTCTCGTTCCGCGCGGCCGACGCAGAGGTCGAGGGCAACTCCTTCTCGGTGATGTTTGCCACGCTCGCCACCGAGATCGGAGACCCACTCGAGCGCCTGCGCGCCATCCAAAACTCGATGGGAGAGGCCAAGCGCGTATTCAAGAGCATGAATAGCGCCGCCATCCCGATCTTCACGAGCATCATTGCGCTGCCCATCGTCCTTCCGCACCTGCTCAGGCTCTCCGGAAGAACGCGGCCGACCTTCAATGTCACAGTCTCGAACGTCCCGGGGCCGCGCGAGAAGCTCTACTGGAACGGCGCGCCTCTCGAGGGGATGTACCCTCTGTCGATCGTGACGCAGGGCCAAGCGCTGAACATCACCGTGACGAGCGTCGCCGACAGCCTCGACTTTGGCATCATCGCTTGCCGCCGCTCGGTGCCAAGCGCACAGCGTTTGATCGACCACCTCGAAGAAGCGCTGGTCGAGCTCGAGCGGAGCGCGTCGACCACCTAGCGTTCAGGAGAACGCATTCAGCCACTCAGGGCTCGTTCGACAATCTCCGAGACATCCTTCGAGATCCCAGGGTGCGAGGCGATGCGTTCGAGCTCGTTTCTCATCAGCCCGCTGCGGCCCGGTTCGTAGCGCTTCCACTGGTTGAAGCTGGAGACGATTCGCGCGGTGACCTGTGGGTTGATCGTGTCGAGCTCGAGGATCTGGTCGGCGATGAATCGATACGCCTCGCCGTCCGCTCGATGAAAACCGACGGGATTGCCTGCGGCAAAGGCATACAGCAAGGAGCGAACGCGATTCGGGTTGGTGAGGTTGAAGGCTCGATGTTTGGACAACGACACCACACGGTCGAAGGCGGCCGGTGTGCTCGACATGGCTTGCATACGAAACCATTTGTCCAACACGAGCGCGTCACCGTGCCACCGCTCGTAGAACTCCTCGATCGCGCGGTCGGTCTCAGGTGAAACCAAGTCAATCAAGCTCGAGAACGCGGCTTCGTAGTCGGTCATGCCCTGAGCGGTGCCAAACTGCTCAACGGCCATCGCGATTGTCTCGGGCTGCTCTAGCGCCACCAGATATCGCAGCGCGCGATTCTTCATGCGACGGCGAGCGATCTGTACCTTGTCCACCGCCTCGGTGCCGCGCGCATGCTGCTCGTACGCGCGCATCAAGTCTGTGTGGAGCGCCGAAGCAATTTCGCGGACGGCGAAACGTCTCGCTTGGTGAACCGCATTCGGATCGACGACGCTCAGCTCCTGCGCCAGCAGCTCCTCCGACGGAAGGGTCAGGGTCAACGCCTTCATCGACCCATCGAGGCTCGGGTCCGACAGCACCGTGCGAAATGCTTGGACGAGCCCCTCATCGAGCTCGAGCGGCTGACCCTCGACGACACGCTCGACGAGCCCCAGCAAGACGCGTCGGGCCAGCTCCTGGCTAGCCTCCCAGCGACTGAAGGAATCGGAGTCGTGCGCCATCAGGAAGGCGAGCTCGTCGTGACTGCGATCGACGTCCAACTTGATCGGTGCCGAGAAACCCCGGCCGAGCGAAGCGACGGGGCGTTCGAACACATTGTCGAAGGTAAATGTCTGCTCGGCCTCGGTGAGCTCGAGAGTACGGGCGGTGCCTGCGATGTCCTGGCCGTCCGCGCCGAGCAAGCCAACCCGAATCGGAATCGGCAGAGGCGACGCAACGGGCTCTGCCGCCGAGACGCGCTGCGACTGCGTGAACGAGAGGGTGTAGACCGCGGTCGCCTCGTCCCAGGTGCCGCGCGCCCGAACCAGTGGGGTGCCCGCCTGCGAATACCAGAGATCGAGCTGGGTCAGGTCCACGCCATTGGCATCGGCGAGCGCCGAGCGGAAGTCGTCGCACGTGACCGCGCATCCGTCGTGCTTCTCGAGATAGTGCCGAAGGCCCCTGCGAAATCCTTCGCGTCCGAGGAGCGTTTGATAGAGTCGCACGACCTCGGCGCCCTTCTCGTACACCGTCGCCGTGTAGAAGTTGTTCATCTCGATGTACGACTCGGGCCGAATCGGATGCGCGAGCGGGCCGGCATCCTCGGCGAACTGCGCGGTCCGAAGCCGCGTCACGTCCTTGACCCGTTGAACTGCGCGCGAGGTCATGTCGGCCGAGAACTCTTGGTCGCGAAAAACGGTGAGTCCCTCTTTGAGCGTGAGCTGAAACCAATCGCGACACGTGACCCGATTGCCGGTCCAGTTGTGGAAGTACTCGTGCGACACGACGCTCTCGATTCCCTCGTAGTCGTCGTCGGTCGCCGTCGATGGCTTGGCTAGCACATACTTCGAGTTGAAGATGTTCAGGCCCTTGTTCTCCATCGCGCCCATGTTGAAGTCGTTGACGGCGACGATCATGTAGACGTCGAGGTCGTACTCGAGCCCGTAGGTTTCCTCGTCCCACTTCATGGCTGCCCGAAGAGATGCAAGGGCGTGCTCGCACTTGTCCGCGTTGTCAGCCTCTACCCAAATCTCGAGCGCGACCTCTCGACCGGACGCTGTCGTGAACGTGCCGCGATGGCAGACCAAGTCGCCTGCAACCAACGCAAAGAGATAGCTGGGCTTGCGGAAGGGGTCCTCCCATTGAACCCAGTGGCGCCCGCCAGAAAGCTCGCCCTGCCCGATGCGGTTGCCGTTCGACAACAATACCGGGTACGCTGCGCGGTCGGCTTCAATGCGCGTGGTGAATCGCGCCATCACGTCGGGCCGGTCCAGGTAATAGGTGATCCTTCGGAAGCCTTCCGCCTCGCATTGCGTACAGAACGTGTTGCTCGACGTGTAGAGGCCCATCAGCTTGGTGTTGTCGTCGGGGCGGATCAGCACCTCGGTTTCGAGCTCGAAGCTGTCCGGCACCCCCGGTATCCGAAGGCCTTGCGAATCGGCGTCAAATCCGGCGGAATCGAGCCGGGAGCCGTCCAGCCGCACCGAGCGAAGCGCGAGCTCGTCGCCGTGTAGCACCAAAGGCCCGTTACCCGTCGGCAGATCCGGGTTCCGGCGAAACCGCATTTTGGCCTTCACGAGGGTCTCGGCGGGGGTGAGGTCGAAGCTGAGGTCGATGGCATCGACCAGGAAGTCGGATGGTTTGTAGTCCTTACGGTAAATCCGCTCGTGCCTGTCCTCGGTCATAGCGTGAGGTTAGTGTAGAATGCGCCTCATGCCGAATCTGCTGCTCCACAAGAAAAAGCAACTATCGGCGTTTCGCAAGAGCGCTCTCGGAACTTGGAATACCCCCTACGATCCAACCGTGTATGGGGTGTTGAGCATCAAGATGGACGAGGCGTTGCGGTACATCGATGCGTTCCGGGAGCACACCGGGAAACGTCTCACCGTCAGCCACATGGTCGCCAAAGCCATTGGCGCCGTGCTCGAAGAGGTGCCCGATGCGAACGCACTGCTGCGCTTCAACCAAATCTATCTTCGGGATACCATCGGCGTGTTCTTTCAGGTCGTGATGAAAGATCCCGATACGGGCGAGATCGACCTGAGCGGGACGACCATCCAGAAGCCGAACGAGAAGACGCTCGAGCAGATCATCGACGAGTTTGAGAGAAAGGTGAGCGGCGTCCGTCAAGGAAGCGACCAGGCGCTGAAGACCTCGCGGGATTTGATGGCGCGCCTGCCATCTTGGGCGGTAAGCCCGCTGCTCCGAGCGACGAGTTTTCTCAACTACACGCTGAACCTCGACATGACCTGGGCCGGAATGCCCAAGGACCTCTTCGGTTCGGTGATGATCACGAACGTCGGATCGCTGGGGCTACCGTACGCGTTGGTGCCGTTGGTCCCGTATAGCCGTGTGCCGCTGCTGCTCGCGCTAGGCTCCATCGAAGACAGGGCCGTTGTCGAAGACGGAGAGCTCGTCGCGCGCAAGGTCATGGACATCGGTGCGACCTTCGACCACCGCATCCTCGACGGAGGCCATGCCGCCAAGATGCACCAGATCGTCAGCGCCTGGATGGAACACCCATTCGAGCACTTCGACGCGCTCGACTGAGCGAGGCCCGCCCGGCAGATCTACCAACGCAACATCGGCGCCGGTCGCCACGGCTGTTTCAATGCCCCGAGAAGGAGCGTACGGCAGACGAAGCCGCGAAAGCCGCACTTCGGATACGAAGACTGCGCCTCCCGACGAAGCGCGAAAGAAACCCCTACCCCGGGCACGGCGAAAAGGTCGACCAGGTCGGCGCGTCGGAACGGTTCGACGAGGTTGGCATCCTCGGCACGGTACGGAGTGAGCTTGTGGTGGAAGCCGATCATGCGTCCGACCGCTGGCGCGAGCTCCGCGAGGCCGAGGGTTTCGAGGTGCTCGGTCGCAGAGATGATGCTCGGCGGCAGATAGTCGAGCGTTTGGTCCGTCGCGAAGCTCAAGTCATGGAACGCGGCCGCAACTGCGATGGCCGAATCATCTGGATCCGGGTCGCCGCCGTTTTTCACGATGAGGTGCCGAGTGTAGTGATACACGCGATGCACGTGCCCGCGATACCGCGGGTAGTGAGGACCCAGTGGGTCCCGGTAGCGATCGAGCACTTCGTCGATGAGCGGGGAGTTTTCCATGGATTGAGATCCGGCCGGAACGATACCATGCTAAATCACTGCCATGCTTAGGACCGCGCTCATTGTCAGCTTTCTCGTTTCGACCCTGGGATGCAACGCCTCCAACGACCAAAACGCCATCGACGACGACACGTTCTCGGCGGCGTTGTTTGCTAGCCCCCCAGCCGAGCTCGGGCCGCAAACACGCTGGTGGTGGCCGGGCGGCGCGGTCGATGATGCAACGCTTCGCGAACAGCTCGAAGGGTTCGTCGCACTGGGCTACGGCGCGGTGGAGGTTCAACCATTCATGTCGGCGGTCACGAACGCAGACCTGCGCCAGGACTCTCGCATCCGCACGGTCGGGGACGCGGCATTTCTCGAGCGACTCCACACGGCGGCCTGTGCCGCGGGCGAGCTGGGACTCCCTTGGGACCTCACGTTCGGAAGCGGTTGGTCCACTGGGAGCTTGGGCATCGATGACGATGGCGAGCGGCAAGTCATCTTGGGAGAGCTCACCTTGAGCGGCCCGTCGAGTTACAGCGGCCCACTGCCGGACGCCGATCCACCTTCTTGGATCGAAGGAACGAACAACATTCTGCCTGCCATCGACGGCTTCGACGAGACGCTCACGCTGGTGTCGGTGCTTGGCGGCGAAGTGATCGAAGAGCCCGAGGGGCAACCGGTCATCCTAGGGGATATCGTCGATCTGACATCCCAGGTGCAGAACGGAACCCTGACTTGGGACGTCCCGGCGGGTACTCAGCGAGTCTTCGCAATCTACGAGAACCGCACCCAGCACTTCCCCGCGGGGAACGCGTACCCCGGGGAGCTCGAGCACGCGCGCGTGTTTGACCACCTCGACCGCAGGGGCGTGCAGGCATTTCTCGAACAGGAATTCACCGCATGGATCGACGCCGTCGCCGACTGTCCCCCACGTGCGGTGTTCGTCGATAGCTTTGAATTGGTAGGCGAGCTTCCGTGGACGACCGCATTCGGAGCGAACTTCGACGAGCTACTCGGATACGACATCGAGCCCATGCTCCCGTTCCTGTTCCTGGACGGAGGGGAATCCGAGTACCTGACCCTTCTCTATGGCAAAGGCTCCGCCCGCTATGACGCGACCGACGAGCGGGGGCTCCGAGCGCGCGAAGACTACGAGGACATCCGCAGCGTCCTGTTTAGCCGGGAGTTCGTCCAGACCTTGCACTCCTGGCTGTCCAACCGGGGGATTCAACTCCGCTTGCAAGCCCACGGCGGGTACGCCGATGTGCTCGACGCGTACGGTATGGCAGACGTTCCCGAATCCGAGGGGCTATACGGTGGAGGGTCCTACGACTTCCTGCGACTGTCCGCGTCCGCTGCTCATCTGGGAGGCAAGCGCTACGTCAGTAGCGAGACATTCCCGACGGTGGGCGGCCTGCATTTGACGGAAAATGAAATGAGACTGCTGATGGGCCGGGCGTTCAGCGCCGGTATCAATCGACTGGTGCACCACGGCAACGCGTACCCCTACCTGCACCAAGACGGGCAACGTTGGTACCCATTCCATCCGCTCGAGGACAGCGCATTTTCGACGGGGCCGCTCGACATCTCGTTCGACATCCACCCCGACGCGGAGATCTGGGCGTCGTTACCCGGGTTGAACCGTTGGGCGGCCCGACTCAGTTACGCGCTGAGCCGGGGCTCGGCGGTGACCGAAGTCGCCTGGCTCTACCCGGATTGGCACGCGGAGAACTTCCCGAGCTTCGGAGTCGAGCCCGGTGCTAACGAATCGGAGATCAGCATCGCCCTGCGTCGCGCGGGGTTCTCCTACGACAGGGTTAGCCGGCAGGCGCTTGCTTCCTCGAGCAGCGCCGACGCAGCACTGCACGTGGGCCAGGCTTTGTTCCAGGCACTCTTGGTCGAAGGTGTCCACGCAGCGGACCCCGCCATGCTCGAGGCGATCGAGCGCGCGGCCGAGGCCGGCGTTCCGGTGATCTGGAGAGGAGAGTTCCCCGAGCGTGCGACCGGTCTGGTGGACGCGCAAGCCAGAGACACGGAAGTGAGGGCCCGCGTCGAAAATCTGCGATCGGCCGTCACCGTCGTGTCTTCCGCAGAGGAGATCCCCACAGCGATCTCGAACGCAGGCGTGAAGCCGTCGCTGAGCCCAGTCGACTCGACTGGCCTGCAGTTTTCGGTGCAGCACCGGACGGTCGCCAACGGTGACGTCTACTTCCTCTTCAACGAAAGCTTCGCACCAGCGCACCGATCAGCTCCGAGTCGAAGGCGCATTCCGCGAAGCGCTCCTGCTCGATCCCGACACCGGCGAGTCCGTCGCGACGAATCTCGAAGGGGATATCCTCACCGTGACATTGCCAGGCGCCCGCGCCGCCGTTCTTTGGATCACACGAGCCCAAGGAGATTGAGGGAATCTCGGCAGAGGTGTAGAAGGAGGGCTGACATCATGGCAGGCAAGATTCTCGTTTATGGATCCTACGGGTACACCGGGCGACCTGATCGCGCGGTTCGCGAAGGAAGACGGTATCGACGTCGTGCTGTCCGGCCGCAACTCGGAGCGGCTTCAGGAACAAGCGCAGAGATATGGCTTCGACTTCGTGCCCGCCGACCTGTCGAATCCCGACTCGATTCGGAGCGCGCTTCGCGACGCGGACGTGGTGATCCATTGCGCGGGGCCGTTTGCGCACACCTATGAAGCGATGGCGCGCGCGTGTCTCGACACAGGCACGCACTACACGGACATCACCGGAGAGGCTGAGGTGTACGAAGGCCTTTGGGCGATGGACGACGAAGCCAAGCGGGCCGGCATCATGTTGCTGCCAGGAACTGGCTTCGATGTGGTCCCTTCGGATTGTCTCGCCGCACACTTGAAGTCGCGCTGCCCCGATGCGACCCACCTCGAGCTTGCGTTTCGCGGCCGCGGCGGCGGGGTCTCCCATGGCACTGCAAAGACGATGGCTGAGAACGTCCACCGGGGCGGCACGATTCGTCGAGATGGCAAGCTGGAGCAGGTCCCTACTGCGTGGAAGACCCGCATGATCGACTTCGGCGACGGCCGCCCGGCACACTGTATGACGATTCCGTGGGGAGACGTCGTCACGGCCTACAGGAGCACGGGTATCCCGAACATTCTGGTCTACACCGGCGTCCCAAAACGGCCGGCGCGAATGCTACGACTCGCGAGGCCCTTGCTGCCACTACTCGGGATGCGCCCCATCCAGAACATGATCAAGAAGCGCATCGAGGCCGGCCCCGCGGGGCCGGATGACGAAGCGCGGGCGACAGCGCACAACGAGCTTTGGGGTGAAGTGAGAGCAGCGGACGGCCAAATCGCGGTGTCGCGCCTGCGCACGCCAGACGGGTACACGTTGACCGCGCGAATGTCCTTGATCATCGCTCAAAAGATTTGCAGCGGCCGGCACACACCGGGCTTCCAAACCCCATCCACCGCGTACGGCAAGGACGTGATCCTCGAACTGCCCGGTACCGACCGGGTCGACGACTAGCCGTCGCTACCGAGCGCACCTGATCAGGTGGAGGTTTCGAGGCCGAGAGCGGCGCAGATGTCTTGCATCGCGGCTTGCTCCGGCGCCCGCACGAGGCCATCCGCCGCAACCGCGATAGCGGCACCGCTGCGAACGAGCTCACACCTGTCAGCATCTCCCTTTATGCGAGCGATGCACTGGCACGCGCGCACCCGACCCTGTTCCGGGTCGGCGATCAACGAATCGGTCAGGTCCCGAAAGGCCCGCTCGAGCTCGTGGAAGTCAATGCCAGCAAAGACATCCCCCTTTCTTCGCAACAGGTCGACAAACTCGTCGACTTCCGATTCCGCAAGCTCACCGTCCGCGGCTGCCACCAACGCAAACGCGGCGGACAGGGCGCGAAGCAGATCATCGGAAACGCCCTCATTGAAGCGAGCCCAAGTCGCCATGGCGTACGCCATACTCTCATCCGGAACCATCGAGGCCTCCCAAGTTCGCCCACAGTAGCCCGTTCAGCCCGCCATTGCGAGGCGCACGTGGGCCTTGGCGTCAACGTGGTCTAGACGAATGGATTTTCGATTCGCACACCGGCAATGTTGCGGCCGCTTTGCAAATTCTCTGTCAGCGGAGGGCGTTGTCATTCACGCGGCGGCAATCCGTGTACCAGCGTGAGGAACTGCATGTCGGTGCCCGCGCGGCGGTGCTCGGACAAGGCCTGATAGTCCGGGTCTGCCCACCAGGCGCGCGCCTTTTCCTCCGACGGGAACTTGAACATCACGATGCGCCCTGGAGGCGGTGACGAGCCCTCGAGCGTGTCGCTATTGTCATCGTACGTGAAGAACTCGCCGCCGTGACGCTTCAGGATCGGAAAGAACCCTTTCTCGTACTTTCTGTACGTGTCGGCGTCGTGAATGCGAAAGTTGGCGATCATGAAGCAAGGTGCATCGGACATGGATCATCTCCTCCTCGGAGGAGCCTATCACCAAGGTCTGAAGGCGCCGCTTTCAGTCGATTCTTGGCGCGGGGTTTGTATTCACCCTCAGCTTCATGTAGTCATTTGAATCGCACCTCTGAGCGAAGGAATCATCCGATGCGAAACACGTTGATTATCATGCTGGTTGCCCTCTTTTCTTCCGTGGCGAGTGCGGAGGACGTCTGCCCCGAGTTTGTCAATATGGTTAGCGTCATCAGCGCAGACGGTGCCGCGGGCAAGGAACTAGGGTTGGAGAAAGCGGTGGCCAAGCAGAAGAAGAAGGGGATTTACAGGGGCCATGACAACAGCGTCCGTCTGGAAGCCCCCACGGCCAAAATCGCTGTCGAATCTTCCCAGTCTTTTGCTTTCAAGCCATTCAATCCGTCGTTTCACCCGGCTCAACAGATCAAGCTGTATCCGTTCAATACGAAGAAACAGTTCCGAGAGCTTGTTGTCGGAGGCACCAACCTGTGGGGGGGCAGCAAGAACAGAAAGTCTGCAGACAACGCCATAGAATTGTCATTCGAGAAGATCAGTGACGGTTGCTACAAGGTCACCGCAGCGGGCACGTTGCCCAAAGGCGAATACGCGTTCAGCCTCGCTTCGGTCGGCCTCGGTTCATCTGCTGACGTGAAAGGGACCAGCGCCGGTTACGGTTCCAGCACCAGCGGCCAAACATGGTTCGGCTTCTCGATCAAGTGAAGAGCGCCGTGCCGTCGACGCCGCCGAAGTAGCGACGCTGAAAGTAAAGCGACACATGGACGAGGCCGATGAGCACCGGCACCTCGACCAAGGGGCCGATGACGGCAGCGAAAGCTACGCCCGAGTTGATGCCGAAGACCGCAATGGCGACCGCGATGGCCAACTCGAAGTTGTTGCTCGCCGCGGTGAACGACAAGGTCGCCGTCTTCGGGTAGTCGGTGCCCATTCGACGAGCGAACCAGAAGCTGACGAGAAACATCAGGACGAAGTAGATGAGCAGCGGGACCGCGATGCGAACGACATCGAACGGAATGGTCACGATGAGCTCACCCTTGAGACTGAACATCACGACGATGGTGAATAGAAGCGCGGCGAGTGTCAGCGGGCTGATCTTCGGAATGAAGACGTCCTCGTACCATGTCCTGCCCTTGAGCTTGACGAGGATCAGGCGCGTGAGCATCCCAGCAATGAACGGGGATCCCGAGGTAGATGAACACGCTCTCGGCGATCTGTCCCCATCGATACCTGAACCACGCTGCCTTCGAGCCCGAACAACGGCGGAAGCACGGTAACGAAGAGCCAGGCATACGCGCTGTAAAACAGCACCTGAAAAACGCTGTTGAGAGCGACGAGTCCCGCCGCATATTCAGTGTCGCCTTTGGCGAGGTCGTTCCATACGATCACCATCGCAATGCAGCGGGCGATACCGATCATGATCACGCCGATCATGTATTCGGGCCGGTCCTGCAGGAACGCCAGCGCCAGCCCGAACATCAGGATGGGACCGATCACCCAGTTGAGCACCAGCGATAACCCTAGGACCTTGACGTTGCGAAAGACATCGCCGAGCTCCTCGTACCGCACCTTGGCGAGTGGCGGATACATCATCAGGATGAGCCCGATGGCGATCGGAATATTGGTCGTGCCGACCTGAAAGCGATTGATGAACGTATCAACGCCCGGCACGAAGTAGCCCGCGCTCACGCCGCCGGCCATGGCGAGAAAGATCCACAGTGTCAGGTAACGATCGAGGAACGACAGTCGGCGTAGACGCGGTGTGATTCGAGCTTCAGTCATTGCGCATTCACTTGCAGCGTCCTCAGCTGACGGTCGGTTCTAGCGTCTATGGCGTAGAGCACTCGTGTAATCGCCCCGTAAGCTGCATAGCGCAGGGGCTCAGGAGGCCACGACCATGCTCTTCTGGCGAGAGCGCTCTCGCACTCGTGGGCGCAACCGAAGATCCGATCAGCGAGCATCGCACCCATCAGAGTCGCCTGCGCGACACCATGGCCCGCATACCCGAACCCGTAGTGGATGTTCTCTTTATCGCCGGTCGTGCCGATCATCGGTAGGAAGTCCAGACCGAGCCCGATCCAGCCGCCCCAAAAGCGCTGCACCGAAAGTCCTTCGAGCTGGGGAAACCTCTGTCTGAAGGCGCTCTCGATAGTCTCGAACGCTCGCGGATCGTAGCCGTGTGCGAGCTTGCTGCCGTACGCGTAACGAACGACTCTCGAGCCGCCGATGATCGTGTTGCGCGCGCTAAGCCGGTAGCTCTCGAGCACTTCGTGGGAAGTGTAGATTCCCTCGCGGCCGTTCCAGTCGATCGCAGTGAGCTGGCTGGCGCTTAGCGGCTCGGTTTCAAAAAGGGAAACGCGCAGGGGCACGACCTTGCGCGGCATGAGCTCGATGGACCGGGAGTAGGCATTCGTGGCAACGATCGCGGAATCCGCGCTCACCACACCATCGTCGCACCGCACGCGAACCGGTCTGCCCTCGTCGATCGACTGAACCAGCGAGTGCTCGTGAAGCCGAACCCCGGCGTCGATCGCAGCTTGGCGAAGCCCGGTGACGTATTGTCCTGGGTCCAGCACCCCACCCCGCTGCTCGAGCACCCCGCAGTGAAAGGCTTGGGGCAAGCCGCGCTCGCGCATCTCCTCGCCGGACAGGAACCGGACATGAGCCCCGAGAAGAGACGCCGTAGCGGCTGCCTCGACGAGGCGTTTCTCATGCTTCGGATGCACGGCTGCGAGAACGTTGCCATTGGGCTCGTAGCTGCACTCGATGCCTAGGCGCTCGACGATGTGCTCGGTGTACTCGACCGCTTGGTCCGCGAACTGCACGAGCGCTTGCGCCCTCTCCTCTCCGAACATCCGCAACAACGTCGGCAGGTCCTTGCCGATCGTCGGCGTGAGATGGCCAGCGTTGCAACCGCTCGCGCCCGCGCCAGCGAAGTCACGCTCCAGCAGGAGGACGTCGACGCCTTGCTCGCGAAGCGACAGCGCCGCTGAAAGACCCGTGTAGCCGGCGCCGATGACGACGACATCCGCGCGCTGCTCTCCCTGAAGCGGAGGACAGGGGTCATCCGGCTCACGAATCCAGGGGCTGATCTCCTCGAATGGAAATGTCATCTCGTCCGCGAGCGACCATACAACATCAGGTGAAACAGGCACCCCGCGGGGCTATGGGGAGCTCGACCTACAGGTCTCTAAAGGCCCGATGGCTTCATGACGTTCAGCTTGCAATTCGCTCTAGAAGCAAGCCCGGCGCGCGTCTATAATCTGCGCGCGTATGACCAGCAAGACTCCGCACAGCGACGACGACGCCGCGCTGATCGAACATTCCTTTCGACTCTGTCAGCAGCTTCTTCGGATCGACACCACCAACCCGCCTGGCAACGAACAGGAAGCCGCTGAGCTCGTCGCGGAGGAGTTGAGCAGCGCAGGCTTGGAACCGATGATGCTGCACAGCGCTCCGCGGCGCACCAACGTCGTTGCGCGTCTTCGAGGAACAGGCGAAAAACCGCCTCTTGTGTTGGCCGCGCATCTCGATGTGGTCGAGGCGGAGCCTGCGGCCTGGGAGCACCCACCGTTCTGCGGCGAGGTACACGACGGTTGCCTTTGGGGGCGCGGCGCCATCGACATGAAGAACATGGTGGCGATGTCGGTCGCGATCATGGCGCGACTCGCGCGCGAAGGCGTCAAACCCAAGCGAGATTTGATCTTCGCGGCAGTGGCGGATGAGGAAGCTGGCTGCCGGTTGGGGTCTTTGTGGCTTGCGGACAATCACCCTGATCTGATCCGCGCCGAGTTTGCGATCGGCGAGGGTGGAGGTTTCAACATCGAGGTGGCCGGCCGCACGTTCTTCACCGTTGAAGTGGCTGAGAAGGGGCTTTGTTGGATGCGCGCGCGGGCGACCGGAGAACCCGGGCACGGTTCGATGCCGCGGGAGGACTCGGCGGTGGTGCAGCTCAGCGAGTCGATCGCGAGACTTGGCAAGGAAGGACTGCCGCGGCACGCCTCGGCACCCGTGAAAGACTTTCGTCGGCGCGTTGGCGTCACATCTGCCCGCAGCCCTTCGTCCGATCATCAAGCTCCTTGGGGAGCCCAATCATGGGGCCGGCTGTGCTGAACCTCCTGCCCGACCCCTCGGTCAAGCGCGCCTTGCGCGCTCTACTCGGGAACACCGCGTCGCCCACCGTTCTGCGTGCCGGCAACAAGACCAACGTGATCCCAGGGTTTGCCGAGGCGGAGATCGACGGCCGCATCTTGCCAGGGCAGACCAAAGAGGACCTCATGCGAGAGCTCCAGGCCGTACTCGGCCCAAGGATAGAGCTCGAAGTCCTTCATTCACTTCCACCCGTAGTCATGGAGCCCAAGGAATCGTCTCTCTACTCGACGATTCACGAGGTGATGGCGGAGCGCGCTCCGGGCGCCCCGGTCGTTCCCTTCGTCCTCGCGGGCTTCACCGACGCCACGGCGTTCACTCGGCTCGGCGCGCGTTGGTACGGATTCGCGCCCGTGCGACTGCCGCCAACGATGCGCTTCGCGGACATGTTTCACGGACACAACGAGCGGATTCCTGTCGACGGGCTCGCTTGGGGCACGCAGACACTGTGGGAGGTCGTGTGTCGCGCCATCGAAGTCTAGGTTGGAGCATGCGATGTCACTCGCCTTGCTAGCGCACGCACGGAGCCAACATTCGCTTAGTGGCTACTGACTCAGCGTGAGCGCTTGCGTGCTTCGCGAAGGAGCAACTCGCGCTTTCGTTCGACGCCCCAGCGATAGCCCGCCAAGCTGCCATCCTTCCGAATCACCCGATGGCAGGGAACGAGCACCGCGAGCGAGTTGGTCGCGCAAGCTCTCGCCACCGCTCGCACGGCTGAGGGCTGGCCGAGCACGCTCGCGATCTCGGAGTAGGTTCGCGTTTCGCCGGCCGGGATGGCGCGCAACTCTTGCCAGACGCGCTCCTGAAACGCCGTGCCTCGGATGTCGAGCGGGATGTCGACCGAGCTCGTCATCTCTACGGCTCCGATCACGGCCTCGACCCACTCGGCTGGATCCGACGCGTCGAGCTTCGCCTTTGGGAAGTGCCTCTTCAGTTGAGGTACGAGCTCGCCCGGGGAGTCCGCGAACCCGACCTCACACACGCCGCGGCGGGTCCATGCGATCACCATGTGCCCCAGCGAGCATTGGGCGAGCGCGTAAAGGATCACCTCCCCCTGGCCCCCCGGCCCTGGGCGACCGACGGTTTCATCCCGAGCTCCTGCCCCACGCCTTCGTAGAATCGGCTGCTCGAGGAATAGCCCGCTTCGTAGACCGACTGGGTGACCGAGTCTGCCGCTCCGAGCGCGTCGCGGCCACGCTCCGCGAGGATTCTCCGGCGGTACTGTTGCGGCGTGACACCCAGGTGCTTCTTGAAGCACCGTTGAAAATAAGAGCCGCTCAGCCCAACCACGCGGGCTACGTCGCGCGTGTGCGCCGGCTCCTCCGAAGAGAGCAGGCGACATGCCTCTACCAGCGCCTCGGCCATCGTGTCCCGGACTGACTCCGACGCCGATCCACGTCGCTCGCCCTGCTCAATCGTGGGTTCGATCTCTCCGTGCATCTGCTTCTCCACGTTGGAAGGGAGCTTCGCACGCAAACCTCGACCTGGCTTCCCGCGGACTGACCTGGCGAGCCCACTTGTTCTCGAACGGACCTTTGGGGTCGAGACCCCTCCGCTTCAGAAGGGATAGGCCTGCAGGACATCCAGCGCCATGACCATCAGCTGCTCGGCTGCCTCGGGCGTGTCGACCGGGATGCCCTCGGCGCCACCACCGTAAATGGCGGAGCTCTTGGGGCTCGCGTCGCGATGCTCGTTGGCGTAGGCGACAGCCAAGGGCAGATCCTCGGCAAACGCTTCGGCCACGCCCGGCCGGGTTTGCGGTCGCGTCACACACATGTGAATGGCGGACGGGTTTTGCTGGCCGTTGAATCGCCAATCCCGAGTCTTCATGAAGTCGTTGACGTGATAGATGTCGAAGGCATCTGATCGAAACGAGAAACAGAATGTCGGCGTCCCCATCATGACGAGCTCGGGTTGGCTCTTTACAACTTCTTGCATGGAGAACGCAGTCTCGAAGATTTGCTTGGCGTAGCGAAGATATCCCTCGCGACCGTAGCGCACCATGGCGGCCCAGGTTGCAGCGATGAGGCCGCCGGAGCGGCTGCCGGCAAGGCCGTTGGACGCGTAGATGCCGCCTTTCCACGATGGAGCGACATAGTACTGATGCTTGCGAAACGAAGCGTCTCGGTAGAGGACCACGGAGGTGCCCTTGAGTCCGTAGCCATATTTGTGGGTGTCTGCCGATATCGAGGTCACGCCTGGCAAGCGGAAGTCAAACACGGGAATGTCGTACCCGAGCTCTTCGCCAAACGGAAGGATGAAGCCACCGAGGCAACCATCCACATGCAAGCCGATGCCGCGGTCGACTGCAATGCAAGACAGCTCGGAGATTGGGTCGATGGTGCCGTATGGATAGTTGCCGGCAGAGCCCACGATGGCGATGGTTCGCTCGTTCACCCGATCGCTCACAAAATCGACGTCGACCTGGGTCGTCTTTGGATCGGTGGGCGCCACGATGATGTCGATCCCGAGGTAGTGGGCGCCTTTGGAGAAAGCCGGGTGGGCGGTGTCCGGGATGATCACGTTGGGCCGATCGATGTTCCGTTCCAGCCGCGCCTTGTCCCGATAGACCAAGAGCGGATTGATGATGCTCTCGGTCCCACCAAAGCCAACCGCGCCGCACGCTTTGTGCGAAGGGTCGAGCTTGCTGACCTCATCGCCGTGCATGATGTCGAGGGTCATGGCGATGATGTCCGACTCGAAGCGCGTCATGCTCGGGCAGATGTCCCGTTGCAGGGCGTTGACGTGGGAGAAGAGCGCGCAGATGGAGTTTAGAAACGCGTAGTGCTCGTGATCGCCACTGTACATGGTGCCGGAGCATCGGCCCTGCTCCCAGGCCTCGTCTTCGCTGTCCGCGAGAGCCCGTATTTCTTCGAGGATCGAATCGGGCGACCTTCCTTCGTCCGGCAGCTTGCGAATGACACCGTGGCTTTCGGCGTATGGGTAGAGACCTTTGATCAAGGAAATCAGCTCGTCGTTCATGTTTCGCTCGCAGAGTTGAGGGCGCGGAAGATTTTGCGGTTCTGATGGAAGGCACGGACGAACTGGCGGAACAGCTCATCGTAACGATTGGCTAGCTCGGGACGGGGCTCAAACACTTTCTCGACCGGCACGCCATCCTGGATCTCTTCGAGCGCCAGCTCTCCGAGCCGGTGAAAGGCGAGCAAGGCGGTGCCGCGGCAAGGCGTGAACTCGGGGTCACGCAGCTGATGCACCGGGATCTGATGCACATCGGCGATGATCTGCGACCAGACCGAAGAGAGGGCGCCGCCACCGTAGAACAACATGTGCGAAGGCCGGCGCTTGGCAAAACGCCCGATTGCGTCGAGCGCCCAACGGAAATTGAACGCCACTCCCTCGAGCACGGACCGAGCCAGATGCTCACGGGTCGTCTCGAGGGACATGTTCAAGAAGCCGCCGCGCACCCGGCCATCCTCGGCGGGTGCTATCGAGCCGCTGAGCCAAGGCAGGAACAGAACGCCGTCGCTGCCCGGTGGCGTTCCCTCGACGGCGTCGTGCAACGCTGCGAACTTATCCTCGAGGCTGTGGTCGGCGAAAGCATCACTGGCGAACACCAGATTTTCGAGAAAGTACTCCAATGCCCGGCCGCCAATGCCGATCTCGCCCATGACGAAGTATTGCCCGTCGATGGGGCTCGGCATGCTGACGATCGAGTTGCGGATGTCGGTCTTTTTGAACGGCACGTGCGTGACGATCACGCTGGTGGTGCCCATCGCGATCCCGACATGGTCACCCGAAAACGCGTAGGTGCCGATACCCCCAGCCAAGGTGTCGTTGATACCAGGGAAGACCAACGCTTCCTTGGAAAGGCCGAGGCTTTCAGCCACCTCGGGCAGAAGCGGGCCGAGCGGTTCGTCGATCGGGACGAGCTCGGGTAGTTTGTCGGCGTCGAGTCCGGACCATTTGACCAGACGCGGGTGATAGACGGGATCCGCGCGCCGGTTGTCTGTCAGCAACATCATGAACACGGAACATCGGTTGGCGACCCGACGCCCGCACAACCGCATGGTGATGTAGTCCATCGGCTCGAGAAAAGTGGCGGTCTTGGCGTAGACCTCGGGCCGAGCGAGCTTGAGCCAGCGCATGTGGGCGAGCGAATCAGCGCCCGAGTCGAGCGGTGGTATGGCGTGAATCTGCAGCCAGCGCAGTTTCTGAAAAATGCTCGGGTTCATGCCCCGCCCACCCGGTAACTTCTCGAGCCGCGCCGGGGCACCGCGCTTGTCCATCCACAAAACCGCGTTGGCGGTGGGGCGGCCGTGGGCGTCGACCGGGACAATCGAAGAGTACTGGCTGTCGCAGGCAACACCTTTGATGGCGTGCTTGTCCTTTACTAGCGCGAGAGCCTGTGCCGAGGCTTCGAGGACGGCTTGCCACATCTGCTCCGCATCTTGCTCGGCACCACCGTTGGGCAGAAGCTTCGTTTCGACGGACGCACGGCCGGTCCCTACGAGCTCCCCGTCGCGTCGGACGACGGCGGCTTTGACATTTGAGGTGCCGAGATCAATGGCGAGGATCATCGAATGGTCTCCAGCTCCATCAGCTTCCGATTTTGTAGTAGGCCATGACGGTCGCGAGCTTGCGCGCCAGTTGTATGGGGGCCGCTCCATGCTGCTCGTTGTGCTCCATCAACGCTTGGCTCTATCTGAGTGAGAACCCCCACCTTGGCAAACGAAACGCTACGCCGATGTCTATGCAGCCATCGTCATCGCTTCGGTCGCCTCTGCCGGGAAGCTTTGCGATAACGGGTGGTGCGGGCGTCAACCGGCTCGTTACATTTGCTGCAACGGAGCTCAACCTCCACGGGCCCGCCGCACTCATGATGCTCGAGGCGGAGCAGCGGCTTGTCGAGCAGCCAACGATCGCCCCAATGGAGCAGAGCCACGATCACCGTGAACAAATCCAGGCCCTTGTCGGTGAGCCGGTATTCATGGCGCTCCGGGCGCGTCTGGTACCTCTGCCGCGTCAGAATATCGCGATCGACTAGCTCAGTCAGCTGAGTGGAGAGCTGAGTGCGGGAGATCCCGAGATTGCGCTGGAAGTCGACGAATCGGCGCACGCCAAAGAAGGCCTCTCGCAAGACGAGGAGCGACCACCGATCACCGAGGTCGCCCATGACAGCGGTCAGCGAATCGATGCGTTCACCTCCGAGCAGGTCGTCCGCGGAGTGCTGGATATGGGTTTCTTTCGGCCCCTGATGTCGACTCATGTTTTGTAGGTAGCATTTCTGGACTGTGTCTGCTAGCGTCGGTCCATATTCTGGACCCACAGCAAGGAATCGAGCATGGAAAGCACAGAAACCTATGAGCACATCGAGTACACCGAGGATGGCCCCGTCGCGCAGATCCTTCTCAACCGGCCGCAAAGACGCAACGCGCTCTCGATGAAGATGTCAGACGAGCTGATCTCGGCTTTCGATCATGTGCAGGACTCCGAGTCGATCAAGGTGCTCGTGATTCGGGGCGCAGGCGGCCATTTCTGTGCCGGCGATGACATCACCGAGATGCCGCTCTGGGGAGACGCCAACGGCGTGATGCGGCGCGTTCGCCACTACCAGAGCATGGCCAACCGGCTCGAAGAGCTCGACAAGATCACGATTGCTGCGGTCGACGGGTATGCGGTCGGAGGCGGCCTCGAGATCACCATGGCCTGCGACTTCGTCGTGGCGACCGAGCAGGCGAAGTGGGGAATGCCGGAAGTCGATGTGGGGATCACGCCTGGCTGGGGCGGAACGACGCGCATGGCGCGCCTCATCGGACGGAGGATGACGAAGGAGATCAATCTTCTCGGCGCGCTCCATTCGGCGCAACGCGCACGCGAGCTCACGCTCTGGAACCGTATCGTCCCCAACGATGCGCTCAACGCTGGCGTCGATGGGCTGATCGAAGTGCTCCTCACCAAGAACCATCAAGCGGTGCGTCAGCTCAAGTACATCATCAATCGGGGCGTCGAGTGCGACCTCTACACAGCGCAGGGTTTCGAGGCACTTTCTGGAGCGCTTACGGCTGCGGTCAATGGGGCTTGGCAGGTTTCCGATGCCGACAAGGGGCTGGGAATCAGCGGATTTGCAGCGAAGTCGGAGCTCTGGAATACCCGGCGCAAGGTGGCAAAGAACTTCTGGACCGACTAATCCGCGTTGGGCGCTTGTAGCCAACTTCCGATGCGGCGCGCAGCTTGAAGCGCTGCCCAGGCGGCGGCCTCCACCAAGTCGCGGTCGCTTGGTGTAGCAGCCCGGAACGCTTCTACGCTGCGGTCATCCACTCGATACGAAGCCAAGGCCACGAGGAGTACGAAGCGAGCTGCCGGCCGATGCGTCTCGTCGAGTGATGCGACTGTATCCGCGACCGACGCGGCACTCATCCCGGGGTCCTCGCCCTTCCATTGTGCGAGCCGCGTCAGGAGCAGTGCCCTCACGGGTTCCGGCAAGACGCGCTGTCCTGCCTCGTCTACGACGGCCGCGAACCGGGCCCAAGCACCGGCGATGATGGGGTTGCTCTGTGCCCAACGCAGGTCGCTGGGCAGTGGCGCATCGGGAAGCAGATCCAACGATGCCCCGGGCTCCCCGCCACGTCGCACCATGCTCCTGGCAAACGTCGCACCGTAGATGCGGCGCGCAATACTTCGGAAGCCGGAGGGAAGCGGCACCAGATTATCCCCGAGGAACACGTGCACCATGCGATTGACATAGTGGTAGACGAGCGCGGTACCGATGGCTTCAGGTGCTTCTTCGATTGAAAAAGGGGGGTTCGCGAGCATCGGGTCGTCGGGGCTGCGGGTTGCGAGCGCCCAGCGAACGAGCTCGCGGGTGGGATCGTCGGTGATGGCCTCGGGTCGTTCGTCGCGGATGGATTCCACGACATCCTGCCTGTCCGCGCCCTGGAGCAGGCCGGTGTGGGCGTCGATGCAATAAGGACACGCGTTGATGACCGAGACCGATACGGCGATGGCCTCTTTCATGGGACGCGTGAGCCGCCCCGATGCGATTTGGCTTTCGCGAGTCACACTCCAGGCTCCTGCCAAGATCGGAGGTGCGACGGAGTGAAGTGTCAGCGGCGGAGCGATTTGAAACTCGCGCCGCAACTGGGCGTAGACCTCGGCCACGAGGCCTTCGGCCGCATCCGCTGCGACAGGCGTGATGTGCCGGACCAGGCCCCGCATCTGATCGAACAAGCGATTCTCAATGGCCTGAAACATGGGCCTCATACGCGGCGGCCGAAGGGAAGCCACCCAGCACTATCCACGCAAGTACGCTCATCGCTCAGCCATCTGTGTCTCGTCTTGCTGAAACCACGAGCTGGATGCAAGCCCAACCCCGCAGGAGTCGATCATGGGGATGGCTGGCCGCGCCGATGATGGGCATGCCGCGCATGAACATCGGCGAGATGCTGGGATCGATGATGGGTCACCTCGTCTATGGCGCCGCAATGGGAACTGTCTACGGCCAAAGCGACCGGGTATCCGTTGGACAAGCGCTGCACGCGGACGCCGAACGGAATCTCCATCATCTGAATGAGGAGAATCCGATCACTCGTCGATGTCGAGTTCCGGATAGTACCGGAATACACCGTGCTCGTTGAAGGCGAGACGGCGATCAGATTGCAGGTAGGCTGCGATCCGCGGGCGCGCTGCTACGCGGTCCCGAAGCGCAAGGATCAAAGGTATCGACTCCGCGACCCGCGCAAACCCGTTGGGGAACGCGTACGCGAGCCCCTCCAAGAGCTGAAACAACGACAGGTCGGCATACGTCAGCGCATCGCCCATCAGCCAGTCCCCACCGCTTCGCTCCAGCACGCGCTCAAAGTAGGACGAAAAGCGCGGCAGGCGCTGTTCCAGGAAGTTCTGCGACGCTTCCCGTGCCGCGTCTTTTTGATCCTCGTAGTAAAGCAACGCGTTGATCGGATGGTGGGTGTCGTGCACTTCGTCGGTGACGTCGGCGATCGTCAGCTGGAGCTGAAGCGCCTGCATACGTTTCCCCAAGTCGCCGGGAGCCAGGCCGTGGCGCTCGCCCAGATACGCACAGATGGCTGCGGACTGAGCCAACACCAACTCGCCGTGGACCAGAATCGGAGGCGCGTACGCAGGTTGGCCAGGCCGTTCACCTTGCACGAACTCTAGGAGTGGCTTGAACCCGCCGCCGTCTTCTTCGGGCAACCGGGCCACGTCCACATAAGGCACCGCCGCCTCCTCGAGCACGAGCCGCACGAACTCACCGCGACCAGGAAGAATCGGCCAATAGTAGAGCTCGTAGGGTTCGGTCATGTCGAGCGCATCCGAATGCCTCCACTACCGTCGCATCGCCGTCAGGTCAACGGGCAAAAAAAGGGTGGTCGACCGAAGCTCGACCCCTTACCCGTTCTCCTCTGCCCACAACGTCTTCACCCCTTGGTAGAGGCGCCGAGCGACCTCCGCCTCGGTGACCATCAGGCGGGCGCTGGGGGAGATGTCCACGATTCCCCCTTCCCCGGCGGCCGTGTGCTCGCCACCGGCACCGCGTACGGACAGACCCAAGCGCTTGCAAAGGGGCTCGAGGGCCTCCACGTCGGCGCCGCTTTGCGTCAGCCGCGGCAACGGGAGGTGGAGGCTGGCGCGCATTGCGGTGCCCAGGTTGGTGGGGCAGCTCGTCACGTAACCGTAGGTGGCCGAGCGGGCGAACCGCAGGCCGTGGGACTCCAACAACCCGAGCCCCGCCCGCAGGCGCTCGAACACGTTGCCCAGGATTGCACCGCGCTCCATGGCCATCACCCGCAAGTGGTCCTCCTCCCCGACCCACACGATGAAGCCCCCATCCTCGGACTGGTACATGCCGCGCCCGTGCGGCCAGTCAGCGCTGATCCCGGCGGCGGACAGAACCTATCGCGGCTCATGTCCTTGAACATCCGGTGCTGCGCGACCAGGTCATCATACCGTTCGCTGGAAATCTCGTGGGGCGAGCCCGGGGTCAGCGACACGTAGCCGCCCCCGAAACCGTCCGTCGCCACCAGGTGGCCGAACACCTCCACCATGCGGCCTTCGAGGGCCATCCGTTCGGCCCGAGTCATCGCGCCGGGAAGAGGAAAGTCGGCCAGGTTGCGGCCGACTCGCACGCGCATGGAAACGTCGTCCAGGGCGGCATCGATACGACGCAAGTCCAGAGTGCCCCCCGTGTCCCAGTCCGAGACCGGGCTTACTTCCCCGTCGATGTGGTGGTAGGCGCGGATGAGTTTGTCGAGGTACGGTCGGAAGAGATCGTAGTCGTCGGGGTGCATGGCGTAGGCGCCCATGATGCTGTCCGGGTTTTGCCAGCCGGTGGCGATGATCAGCTCGAGCCGCCGCTGGTGCTCGGGGGGCAGCGCCTCGTAGTAGGCCCGATCAAAGTAACGGGCCATCAGGTTGTCCGGATGGGTTTCCCGCAGCCGCGCGATATCCTCGACCTTCATGGTGTCTCCCCTGCGCATCGCGATGCCATCAGGTCCCGCAGAACGTTTGCCGAACGATCTGATCGGCTCGCGGTGGCGCAGCATGACGTTCCCGCGACGGCTGGTCATCGTAGGGCGACGCGAGCACGTCGATCAGTTGCTCGAACGGCTCGAGATCACCCTCCTCTACCGCGGCCTCGATGACCTCTTCGACCAGATGGTTACGCGGGATGAAGGCCGGACTGACGGACCGCATGTCGCCCCGACACGCCGCAGAAGATCTCTCTTCGCTGGCGAGGCGATGTCGCCAACGCACGGCCCATTCGTCGAAGACCGCAGGATCTTCAAAGAGGCTGCTCACCGACTCATCGTTTTGTGAGCTCCGATCGACAAGATCGCCTAGTCGGCGAAACGTGAGCGTGAAGTCCGCCGCGTTCTCCGCCATCCGTGTGAGGAGGTCCTGAGCGAGTGCAACATCGTCATCCCGAACGTCTGTGAGCCCGAGCTTTCTTTGCAAGCCGGCTCGATAGAAATGCTCGAACCGATCTGGGAATGTGTGGATCAACTCAGTGGCCATCGCGACCGCGACATCTTGATCGTCGGCGATCAGGGGCAACAGGGCATTCGCTAGCCCCCCGAGGTTCCAGAGTGCGACCGAGGGCTGATTGCCGAATGCGTATCGACCTCGGTGATCGATGGAACTGTAGACCGTGTCGGGATGGTAACTGTCCATGAAAGCGCAGGGACCATAGTCAATGGTTTCGCCAGCGATCGACATGTTGTCGGTGTTCATCACACCATGAATGAAACCGACCAACTGCCAGCGAGCGACCAGCTCCGCCTGCCGCTCGATGACGGCGCCGAGCAACGCGGCTATGGGATTGTCTGCCTGAGACGCCTCGGGGTAGTGACGGGCAATGACATGATCCGCCAGTAAACGGACGGCTTGTACGTCGCGGCGGCTGGCGAAGAACTGGAACGTCCCCACCCTGACGTGGCTCTGCGCCACTCGGGTGAGGACAGCGCCCGGCTGATCGGTTTCCCGCATGATCTGCTCGCCCGTGGTCACAGCCGCCAGCGAACGGGTGGTCGCAATCCCCAAGGCCGCCATCGCCTCACTGATGATGTACTCGCGCAACACTGGGCCTAGCCCGGCACGCCCATCCCCGTTGCGCGAGAACGGTGTACGACCCGCACCCTTGAGCTGCACATCCCGCCGTACGCCATCTCCATCGATCCACTCTCCGAGAAGAATCGCCCGACCGTCGCCAAGCTGTGGCACCCAGTTCCCAAACTGAAAGCCCGCATACGCCATCGCCAACGGCTCAGCACTTTCCGGCACTCGATTCCCCGATAAAACTTCGAGCCCCTCCGATGTGATCAAGCGCTCGGGGCTGAGCCCTAGCTGAGTGGCGAGGCTCTCGTTCAGCCGGATCAGGCGCGGCTCGGACACCGGGGTCGGCGGCAGGCGCGCGAAAAAACGCTCGGGGAGCCGAGCGTAGCTGTTGTCGAACGGGAACAACAAGTCGTGCGTGGTCGAATCCTGCATAGGTCGGCACGGCGACTGTAGCAGCTCCGCTACTCCGGCCTACATGACCGAGCGCTCTACGCAGGACGAGCGGGAGTTTGCTTCTGGAGTTCTATACGCAGATCATCGATGCGGCTACCTTCATAAGCCTGCCTCACTTCGAAAGTGGGAAGGTTGGTTTCTCTCTACCTCAGCCCTGAACCAGGCGAGAGCTCGGTCGAGCCCGCCGCTTAGACGATGACCCACGAGCTCGCATACGAAAGGCCAGCGGCTGGTCATGCGCACCTCCCAGGACAGCTCGACGCCGCCCTCGGTCGGTGAAAGCCGGACACTGCCGAGATGATCCACGGGAAGACCTTTCGTGATGCGGTAGTCGTAGCGGAGTGGTGGCTCGTAGTGGACGACCTCTTCGAGTAGGGTGAGCCCGTTGGTCTTCACCTGACGGACAGCCCCCAGGCCATTGCGCGGCGTGCCTTCCTGGACGAGCCGGCACGATGTGATGCCGGGCCAGTCGGTCATGGCGTCATGGTCCACGAGGCGCTCAAAGATCAGTTCGATCGGCGCCTGGAGACGGATTTTCTTCGATACGTGAGCCTGACCCATGGTGTCCTCCTAGAACGAATCGCAAGGCTAGCATAACCCCTTACCGCAGCTTCCATCTCGACCGCGAATGTCGCGGAATCCGGCCCTTCGCCAACGGCCGCACCGCGCAGAGCGCGCGGTTTGGACCATGCGCGATGCTCGTGGACATCTTTTGGGGGTGCGCGTAGAAAGCGGTGATGAGACTTCTTCTGGTTGGGGCCCTTGCGTCTGCGCTGGTGATCATCTCCGCATGCGATTCGTCGAGTGACGGCCCTTTTGCAATTGATGACGTCGAGTATCCCGAGACGATCGTGTCGGATGAGCCGGGACGCAGCTTGACGATCCACTGGTCGGGGAACCCCAGGTTTCCCGTCACAGCGACCTACGGTCCTAGGGAAGACGGGTGTCCGGTGCCCGGGAGCTGTAACTCGCGGGAGCTGAGCTTTCAGGAGCGGGAGAATCCAATCCTGTTCGTCGGTAGTCCCCGGTGCTCCGGGTACACCGAAGAGGCTGTGATCGCCTACGAGGTCCAGCTGACCGACGCCGATAGCGTTGTCACGACTCCCTTCCCCGTGACCTACACCTGTGTTCTGCCGTAGCGCACCGACCCAGGTCACGCAGGCTCCCGCCCGTGCGGGATGAAACCTTCCCTAGTCTGCACTTTGTCATGATGCCCTCCGTCTTTCAGAGGGCCTACGCCGCCTAGCCACGTTTGGCTTACGTGAAAGCCACCAGAGAGTAAACGCGGGGAAAACCGCAGGTCGCACGGCCTCATCAACTTTGATACTACTTGTTTGGTTGCTTGGTGAGAGTGATCGCGTCGCCCGGCTCGATCAGGTGAGCTCGAAGTCTTTGCAGAACAGCGGCGTGGCCGTCGGATCGTCGTAGCGCGACTTCCGCAGTCTTCGCAGTCAGGAGCTTGCCGAACGGCGTCCCGCGCGTCCGGAAGTGGCGATTGATTATATTGGCCGTGTCGTGATATCGGGAACGTTCGAGCAGTTGCAGGGTCGACCCCCGCCCACTGCAAGCTGCCCGTCAACCCCGTCGCAGTTTGGAGCTGATCATGGGCACATCTATTTTCACGAAGTTACGAACGCCGTGCTTACTCGTCCTGGGCACGGCACTGGTCGCCCCTCTCGCGGTTCCAACGCCTGCGAGCGCATTCGGCGGAGCGCTGACCGCTTGGCGGGACACCTACGGAGCCACATCGGCTTCGAGTGATGTCGCTGCATGCCAGCTGTGTCACCAACAAACACAGCCGCCAGCGTCCTGGAACCAATATGGGTGGGACATCGTCTCGGTCCTCGACATGCCGGGGTGCGACGTGAGCTGGGAGGCCGCGTTCCTATGTATCGAGAACGACGACTCCGTCAGCCAAACCCCCGGCGAGTTCAGCTACCTCGACGAGATCAACGAGAGCACGCAGCCGGGCTGGACCGCGGGAAATACAAACACGATCTACTCTGTTCTCAGTACCGTCTTGAACCAGCCACCGGTCCCCGGCCTCGAGCCATACGACCCGAGTGGAGCCGGCGGCGCGGGCGGCGCCGGCGGCATGGGCGGTGAAGGTGGAATGGGCGGCACCGGCGGCACCGGCGGCGACGAATGTGACGGGGGCCACGACCCGATTCCTCCCGGCCAGTTCAAGCGAGGCACGATCGTCGTCAAGTCAGGTCAATCAATTCAGGACGCCATCGATCGGGCACAAGAAGGCACCCGGATCTTCGTTCACGCTGGCATCTACGAAGAACCCTGTAACGAGACCAACGGGCTCAACATCACCAAGAGCGGCATCCATTTGGTCGGGCAACACAACAAGAACAAGCAGGTGATCATCCGGAGCACGGGCAATCAGCGCAATGGAATCGTCATTGTGCCGCCGGACGTTCCGGCAGCGGCGCAGCCCGTGGGCTCGGCGGAAGTCGAGCGGACTGACTGCATGGGCTGTCACACGGACATGGGGCCGCCCTTCCCCCTCCATCCGAACGTGCCGATCGTTATCCCGCTGGAAGACGATCCCTGGCTCTACGATATCGAAGTGATGAACATCGAGGTCCAAGGCTTCAGGAACAACGGGTTCTTCACCGAGCACGTCGACGGCTTCGTGTTCGACAACATTCGATCGGTCGACAACAGGAACTATGGAATCTTCCCCGTCCTATCGAGGAACGGCGTCATCAGCAACAGCTACTCGACCGGTTCGGACTTGGATAGTGCACTATGGGTCGAGACTTCCGAGAACGTCCTCGTCGTCGGCAACCTCGTCGAGAACAGCGTCAACGGGATCGAGGTCTCGAATAGCGACGACATCCTGGTCATCGACAACGAGATGCGAAACAACACGATCGGCGCCGCCATCCTGCTCCTGCCGGACATTTACGACAACAAGGATAGCGCCAAACGAATCGATCTCGTGAACAACTGGGTCCACGACAACAACAAGGACAACACCGCCCGGGAGGGTTCCATACTCTCCTTCATCCCGAAGGGACAGGGCATCCTCTATGTGGGTATAGACGAGTCAGAGATCTCGGGGAATCTGGTCGAGGATAACGGCTTCGTTGGGATTGCCGTCGTCGACTATTGTCTCCCCTTCCAGGGGACTGATTTTGACTGCGCGCTCGATCCCACCATTACGCTCGAATTCCTCCTGGACCAGGCGGCCGAGGATAACCGCGTCGCGGACAACATCCTCGTCAACAATGGAACTGCGGAGCCGGACCCCGAAAACCCGTTCCCGGACTTCGCCGCCGAGCTGACCCTCCTCACCCTGCCGGCGAGTTTCGTCGGGCTTCCCGGCGACGACCGCCCCTACCACGGCAATTGCTACGACAACAACCAACCGGAGGACGCGTGGTTCTTCTCGCTGTTCGACGCAACGATTGGCGTCCTGCCACCCTGGACTCCACCCCCGTGCCTCTGAGCTGAAACCGTGCCAGGCGGCGCGCACCGTACGTGCGCCGCCTGGCCGTACGACATCCAATGTCTAGAGCGATAGGCCGCGCAGAAGCCGCGTGGCCCATCGCTTTTCAATTCCTTGCTCAGCTAAGATAAGGACTCGATGGCGGCAACGGTCGAGAAGGAGCTGCACTACGGGATGAAACCTTCCCAGGGACGACTTCAGGACCCAATTCGGCAGGAATCGCTGCGAAAATTACCGGCCGCACGGCCGCGGCAACCTTGATACGCACGTTCCTGCCTGCTCATCTCCTCACGTCCGGCGGAGTATCATGTCGGTGGCGAGTTCAACCTGGGAAGGCTTGTGGCCTGACCTCGGCAGGGTCTTTTAGCCTCGGTCGTCCGCGCCCCGCTGGCAGTGCACGCAGAACAGCGCCTCGGGTTTGGCGGACAGGCGACGATAGCCAATCGGCTCTTCGC
>PVMK01149845.1_pt1 | contig 43610 bp, 34 predicted proteins | sample 1853481 | NCBI WGS metagenome assembly PVMK01 (sample SAMN08533507, study PRJNA380276) | Marine sediment metagenome, whole genome shotgun sequencing project.
GGACTCCGGAGACCATCGCCAAACGCAAGCGCAGCTATACGGGGGAGGTCCTGAGGCGCGAGCTTGATCGATAGTGGGCAGTGCCGGTGTCCGTGGCGGCGTCACTGTCAGTGCCAGTGTCAGTGCCAGCGTCCGTGCCAGCGTCAGTGCCAGCGTCAGTGCCAGCGTCAGTGGGTGCCGAGGCCTTTGAGATCCGGCCCCCGCTCACCGGTTGGTGCTTAGCCTGCCATCGCGCTGGGCGTGGTTCCGCTGCCTGGGTGTGTTGAGACCGCTGGCGATGGTGGATCCGGTGGCGTGGGTGGCGATCCCAGTTGCGCGCTCCGCCCGCTCGATGACTACTGCGAGGGGGCCAATTGCCCGACGTGGGAGCAGGATTTCTGCCAAGCTCCCCCGTAGGTCGACCGAATTGAGGAGCACCGGACCTTTCTACGTCCCGAAAACACGGCAAAAAGCACAGGCCGCGCGACCTCATCATTTTTGATACGCAATCTCGGGCCCTGGGGACGAGGTTGCGCCAGTATCAGTGGGTGCCCAGCTCTTTGAGATCGGGTCCGGCCCAAAGTGTGGCGCTCAGCCTCTGCTGAAGATCCGCCGCCGTTAGGCCATGACGGACCTCGCGCACGCGAATGCCCTCTTCGGTGAAGTCGAAGACGGCGACCGGGCAGATGAGTCGCGTGATTTGAATCCCGGTTTCGGGTTCCGGGCCGACGAGTGCGTCGAGGTCTTCGAGGGTGGAGTTGCTCAGGCCGACCACCGGGCAACCCAGGGAGGGAGGATCGGCGTCCGTAGTCGCGCGTCCCTCCGGGGACACGGCGTTCACTTCGATGAAAGCAATCTCAGCGGGCTCCTCGGGAGCGATGTTACCCCCGGCCTCGACGACGCCGCGCACGGCCTGCGGTAACCCGTCGCCGAACCAAACACGTCGCTTGGATTCGCACTCCTGCGTGGCGCGTGTGAGTACGCGCTCGAGGTCAGCTGCGTGCTCTGGCGATGGCATCGGTGAAGCGCCGAAAGAGGTAGCGTGAGTCGTGCGGACCGGCAGCGGCTTCGGGGTGATACTGAACGCTGAACGCGCCTGTCTCGACGTGCTCGATCCCTTCGCAAGTGTCGTCGTTCAAATGGCGGTGGGTCAGCGCGCACTTGCCTTTCAAAGAGTCGACGTCGACGCAGAAGCCATGGTTTTGGGTGGTCACCTCGATGCGCCCCGTCTTGAGGTCCTTGACGGGCTGATTGAGGCCCCGATGGCCAAACTTGAGCTTGTAGCTCTGGCCGCCGAGGGCGAGGCTCATCAACTGATGGCCTAGACAGATACCGAACATCGGACGCTGCCCGAGAAGTTCCTGCACCGTCGCGATGCCGCCCGACACGGCGGCCGGGTCGCCCGGGCCATTGGACAAGAAGATGCCGTCGGGATCGAGCGCGAGAACTTCTTCGGCTGTCGCCGTCGCGGGAACGACCGTGACCTTGCAGCCTTCGTCGACGAGACAGCGGAGGATGTTGAGCTTGACCCCGAAGTCCATGGCGACCACGTGCCACGGGCGAGCGCCCTCACGTGGCTCCGACCACACGCCGCTGCCTTCGGTCCACTGGTAGACCTCGGGCGTGGTGACCTCGCCCGTGAGGTTCTGGCCCATCATCGGAGGCGCTGCTGTGGCACGGTCGTGAAGCGTCGCCGGGTCTTCAGTCCCGACGGCAGCCATCTGCGCGCCTGCGTCCCGGATGTGCCGAGTGAGCGTGCGCGTATCGACGCCCGTAATCCCGACGATGCCGCGCCTTTGGAGATAGGCGCTCAACGACTCCTGCGTGCGCCAGTTGCTCTCGACGGCAGACAGTTCCCTCACGGCGAAGCCTCGCAGGGCAGGGCGCTGTGCTTCGCCATCTTCGACGGTGATGCCGGTGTTCCCGATTTGCGGCGCCGTCATGGTGACGATTTGACCGCAATACGACGGGTCGGTCAGCACCTCTTCGTAGCCCGTCATGCCGGTGGTGAACACCGCTTCGCCGACGGCCGCGCCTTCCGCGCCAAAGCTCTGTCCCGTGAATCGGGTTCCATCTGCAAGTACGAGATGTGCTTCTTTGGTCATATTCCCAGCTCGTGCACGACTTCGCCCCCGACAATCGTCATGACGGGCCTCCCCCTTAGCTCACGACCGAGCAACGGCGTGTTGTGCGACTTGGAGCGTAGCGCCTCTTTGTCGAGAATCCATCGGGCCTCCGGGTCGAGGATGGTGACGTCAGCTCGTTGCCCCTCTCGAAGCGAGCCGCCTTCGTAATCCGGCATCAAGCGGGCGGGAGCCGTCGAGAGCGATTCCACAAACCGGAGCGGTTTGAGCACCCCGTCACGAACCAACCCAAGCATCGACCCGATCGCGGTTTCGAGCCCGCTGATCCCCACCGAGGCCGCTTCGAACTCGCAATCCTTCTCGAGGTCGGTGTGCGGGGCATGGTCGGTCGCGATGCAATCGATCGTGCCGTCCGCGAGCGCCTCACGAAGGGCTTGGCGGTCCTCGTCTTCGCGCAGGGGCGGGTTGACCTTGCAATAGGTGTCGTAGCTGAGAAGTGCTTCGTCGGTGAGGAGCAGGTGGTGCGGCGTCACCTCGGCGGATACGCGCAGGCCGCGCGACTTCGCCTCGCGAATCAGGCGAACCGCCCCTAGGCTGGAAATGTGCGCAACGTGGTATCGGGCGCCAGTCGTCTCGGCAAGAATCAGATCGCGAGCGACGATGATGTCCTCCGCTGCGCGCGGCCAGCCTCGCAACCCGAGCCGGGTGGAGCGCGCTCCTTCATGCATCTGAGCGCCCTCGGTGAGGTGATGGTCTTCGCAGTGCTGACTCACCAAGAGGTCGAAGGTGCGAGCGTACTCCATCGCGTGCCGCATCACCGCCGCATTCATCACGCAAAGGCCGTCGTCGCTGACCCCGATCGCGCCAGCGTCACGCAAGTCCGCCATCTCGGTGAGCTCCGCGCCCTGTTGCCCCTTGGTCACCGCGCCGAAGGGAAGCAGCCGAGCGCCCCCATGTTCTTTCGCGCGCGCGATCATCATTTCAGTAATCGCGCGGGTATCGTTCGTCGGCTGCGTATTCGGCATCGGGCAAACCGCGGTGAAACCACCCGCCGCGGCAGCGTCCAAACCAGAGCCGATGTCTTCTTTGTACTCCTGGCCCGGCTCGCGAAGGTGCACGTGTAGATCGATGAACCCGGGACATACCCAGTGCCCGGACGCATCGATGATGCGCACGTCCTCGCCCACCTGATACGCTGCGCCCGCCTCGCGTCCCACGTGCCTGATGCGTCCCGCTTCGATCACGACATCGGCGGTCTCGTCGAGGCCTTGAGAGGGGTCGAGAACGCGCCCGCCGCGAAGAACGATCAGCGGGGCGATCGGCGGGTTCACCATAGCGGTCCGCGCTTACGTGACGGACCCAAACCAGTCAACCCGGTCAGCCAGCCTTAAGGTGAAGATCGTCGTGGTCGGCCGCCGCAACGGTGCCAACGGAAGAAGAAATCTTCGCTTGCGATTTCTTCTCCTCGACGCGCTTCTTCATCGTCATGACTTTGCGGTAGACGGCCGCGAAGTCTTTGTTGCGCGTGGCCATGGAGGGGTTGCCGCCGCGCAAGAGGGTTTGCAGGATGAATTCGAGAACTTGAATCTCGCCTTCGGAGAAGCTGTTGCTGATGCGCATGCGATCGGATCTACCACCGGTCTGACCACATGACAATCAGTGACGTGCCATGTAGGGCCACAAAATGTCATAATCTTTCGAAGTTTGGTTCCCAAAACCATAAGAGTCCGCAATTTCCAGAGTCGCCCATACCACTATCAACGATCGCACTCGGGCGTCGCAACCGCCGTGTACGGTTGACAAAGCACGCGAAAGTGGGGGCGGCGGTGAGTAGCCCTAGTTGTCCGCGGCCGTCACGCGGACGATCTCATCGATCGTCGTGACGCCTTCAAGCACTTTGTTGAGCCCAGCCTTCCGCAGGGTTGCAACGCCGTCACGAATCATCTCGTCCTTCACCTCGGCGGTGGACCCGCCCTGAAGAACGATTTCGCGGAGCCGGTCCCTGAACGGCATGACCTCGTACAGCGCAACTCGCCCCTTGTAGCCGGTGTCGTTGCAGACCTTGCAGCCCGTGCCGCGGAAGGCGACGACGTCTGGAATCTCGCTCTCCGCGTAGCCGACATCGAGGAGCACCTGCTCGTCGGTCGGCACCTGGACCTTGCACTCCTGGCAAATCTTACGAGCCAGGCGCTGGGCCACCACGAGGTTGACCGAGGCGGTGACCAGGAACGGCTCGACGCCCATGTTGAGCAGACGTGTGACCGTGCTCGGCGCGTCGTTGGTGTGGAGCGTCGACAAGACCAAGTGACCGGTCAACGCGGCCTTGACGGCGATCTCGGCGGTTTCAAAGTCTCGAATCTCACCGACCATGATGATGTCCGGGTCCTGACGAAGGAACGACCTGAGGGACGCGGCGAAGTTCAAGCCGATGTCTTCGTGCATCTGCACCTGATTGATGCCCATCAAGTTGAACTCGATCGGATCCTCGGCCGTGCTGATGTTCGTGTCGACGGCGTTTAGATCCGACATGGCGGAGTAGAGCGTCGTGGTCTTACCGGAACCGGTCGGGCCGGTAACCAGCACCATGCCGTACGGCTGGTGAATCGCGTCACGGAAATCGGAAAGTGGCTTCTGCTCGAAGCCCAGTTTCGTCATGTCGAGCTGCAGGTTCGACTTATCGAGAAGACGAAGAACGATTTTCTCGCCCCAAAGCGTCGGCACCGACGAAACACGATAGTCCATCTCGCGGCCCTTACCGAGCTTGAGCTTGATGCGCCCGTCCTGCGGCAGGCGGCGCTCGGCGATGTCGAGCGAGGACATGATCTTGAGACGCGACGCGATGGCGTTCTTCAGCTTGATCGGAGGTGTCATCTCCTCGTGGAGCACACCATCGACGCGGTACCGAACGCGAAGCACACGTTCGTACGGCTCGACGTGAATATCGGAAGCGCCTTGCTTGATCGCGTTCAGCAGGATCGCGTTGCAAAGCCGGACAACGGGCGCATCCTCGCTCGCCTTCTCGAGGTCGAGGAGGTCCCCGTCGTCGTCGTTGGTGGCGACTTCGATCTCCGACTCGTCGAAGCCCTCCATGATGTCTTCGTAGGAAATCTCCGGCTGCGCATAGGCTTTCTCGAGCGCCGCGAGGATCGCGCTCTCCGAGGATACGACCGGCTCTACGTTGTAGCCGGTGAGGAACTTCACATCGTCGATCGCGTTGAGGTTCGACGGATCGGCCATCGCGACAATCAGCGAGTTTCCGGCGCGCGACACGGGGATGATCTTGTGACGCTCACACACCTGCGGGCTGATGAGCTTGAGGATCTCTCGGTCGATCTCGTACTCCGAGAGGTCGATCGACTGGACCCGATACTGTTCGCTCAGAAAGTCCGTGATCTCCTGGTCGGAAATCGCACCGAGGCGAGCCAGCGCATAACCCAAACTGATGTTGTCGTCCTTCTGGTGCTTCTGCGCCTCTCGCAGCTGCTCAAGGCTGATTCTCTTCTCGCGAACGAGGAGCTCACCCAGTCTGTTTCTGCTCATACCTGTTACTTCCCCAACGAGATCCAGTCTTAGTATATTTATTCACAAAAAACGGCGAGACTCAAGTTTAGGTGCACACACACCTGCAGGACATCCGACCCGTTGCGGGGTCGGTGACTATGCGAGGTAGCTTACCTTTGGAAAAGGGCATTTGCGAAATCCCCGATTTACCGAGCGTTTCTGGGTAGTTTCTGACGGCATCGGGCCCTGTTGGCTTGCCGCCGAGCGGCCCTCGCGGTACCGAGCCGGAGTGGCGAAGCCAAAAAAGCAAATCACCGCGGCCCCCAAAGACACCGCGGAGGCGCTCGAGCAGATCGAGCAGCCCAAGATGAACTGGAAAGTCCTCGGCCTCATCGGGTTGGCGCTGGCCGTCGTGTGGGTCATCGCAGGCATCCTGCAGCCGACCATTGGCTATGTGGGGTTCATTGTGGCGGGCGTGCTCACCGCCGTCGCGTTGGGCTTTCTGATCTGGGTCTGGCGCCTCACGCGCAAGTCCGCAGACATCGCAGCCATCCTGAAGGGCGCGACCGACAAGGAGGGCCGGGCGGCGGCGTTGGAGCAACTCCGCGCGCGACAAGCCCCCGGTGGCAAGGACGCGCTCAACGCCATCGCGCAGGCTCAGCTCGTCGCGCAGGAAGCACCGGCGGAGGCCATTCGGATCCTCGAGGGAATCGACATCGATAAGGCGCCGGCGATGGTCCAAGACGACGTCCGCGCCAACCTGGCGATGTTCTATCTGATGACGGGGCGTGCGCGTGATGCACGCGACCTCGCCAAAGAGATACGCCTCGACCGTCAGCCGCAAGCCAAAGCCAAAGCCATGTACGCCGCGGTGGTGGCCGAGTCGTTCGCCCGAACCGGCGACGCCGAAGAGGCGCGCAAGCTCCTCGAAACCTACGATCCGAGCGACAAGGAGTTCGGACAGGTTTCAGGCATGCTCCTACGCGCACAGGTGTACACGTACACAGCAACGAAAAAGAGTGGGCGCGCGCGCACGGCGATGGAACAGCTTCTCGAAATGGACCCGAACATGGTGGCCGCGTTCGTTCAAAAGGGGACGCGCCCCGAGCTCAGTCGCCTCGCCAAGCAGGTGCTGGCGGGCGCTGGTGCGCTCCCCAAACCAAAGATGCGTGTGCGCACGCGCTAAACGCTGGTGACCTCGCGAACCTGGACAATCCGTGAAGTCCTCGATTGGACGACGCGGGATTTCGCCGGCCGTGGCATCGCGAGCCCACGACTCGACGCGGAGCTACTGGTGGCGAAAGCGTTGGGGACAGACCGAGTCGGGCTCTACCTCGACTTGAACCGACCGCTGATCGATCAGGAGCGAAGCGCGATCCGACCGTTGGTGGCGCGGCGACGGGAGCGCGAGCCCGTGGCGTACATCCTCGGTCACCGGGACTTCTACGGTCGACGCTTCAAGGTGACCCCGGACGTGCTCATCCCGCGCCCGGACACGGAGACCCTCGTGGAGCACGCGCTCGGCTGCATCCCCGAGGACGCCGCATGCCGGGTGCTCGATGTGGGAACCGGCAGCGGAGCGATTGCGGTGACCATCGCCGCAGAGCGCCCACTCGCTGTGGTGACCGCGACCGACATCTCGGACGCCGCGCTGAAGATCGCTTCCGCGAACGCGGAGGAGCTGGACGTCGCAGGCCGCATCCGGTTCGAACGAGCCAACCTGCTGAGTGGGACGGAGCGATACGACGTCATCGTCTCCAACCCGCCTTATATCGCGGAGTCAGAGATGAAGACGCTTGAAGCCGAGATACGGAACCACGAGCCGGTCGCCGCTCTTGAAGCAGGCGAGGACGGTCTCGATGTCGTGAGGGCACTGCTGGCGGCCGCAGAGCCCGCCACCGCGAGCGGGGCGCAACTGCTGATCGAGATTGGAGCAGAGCAGTCCGTGTCCGTCCTCGACTTTGCTGCGCAGCACAGCGCCTGGGAGCCGGTCGCAGTCTATCCTGACCTCAACCGAATCGAGCGCGTCGTTCACCTGCGGCGGATCTGACGCAACCAAAGCTCGGCGAACACCAGAGCAATGGCGAGGAGAAGCAACCACGGCGCAAGCGGTTGCTCGACCCCCTGAGACGCATCGGACACGACGGATTCGGGGCTCGCCGGCGGTTCCGGAGGACCCTTGGTGACGAGGTCGCTCTCGCCGGTCGGTGCATTGACGACGAACGCAAAGCGCGCGCCGTGGACCCCGTTGATCAACACGCGATAGGCACCGATTTCGCCCGTATCCCGAAACGACACGCGGTCGGCTTCTGCGAGGTCCACCGTGCGACCGGTTGGAGTCACCACCTGAATACGCTGGCTCGAGGTGGACCCTGGCAGGGAAACAGGCGCGTAAGGCTCGACGGAGTGCTCGGTGCGGCCCGCCAACCGAGTTAGCGTGTCGAGCACGAATGGCACGAAGACCGGTTGGTACGCCAGGTCTGTCCACGCATCGTCGACCGTCGTCGCAAACATGGCTACGCGGCCACTTCGATACCGATGCTCCACCATGGCTGGGGCGCCGTCACTGAAGCGCGCCGTCACGACGGCATCGAGAGAGGTCTCCGCGATTGGGGTGCGCCCGCGCACCTTCGCTTGATCGAGCTCTGGGAGCACTTTGGATCGAAGCGACACCGGCCGATCTTCCATGCGCGTTGCCGTGTATCGTCCCGGAAGGAGCTCGCGAAGCACGCTGCCGTATGCGCGTGGGTTGATCCGATCGCCTGCCGTGATCCAAAGGCTGCCACCACCGCCCACGAAGCGCTGGATCAAGGGGAGCCACTTCTCGTCGAGAGTGGCATTTGCCAACACGAGGACGTCGCACCGAATGATCGCGCTCTCCGAAAGGTCCTGCGCGTCGAGGGTTTCCACGGCGAAGGAACGTCCGATGCGGGGGGCCACACCAAGTGCATGGCTCAGAAACGCCGTCTCCCGCTTGCGCGGGTCGGGATGCGGGTCACCGTCGACGAGCAGGACGTGCACGGTGTCGGAGCCCAGCAGGACGCCGCGAACGTTGTCGGCAGGCAGCACATCATCTGGATTGAGCTGGAGCTCCACGACCGCGTCCGTCGACCCTGGTGGGATGGAAAGCGCCGCCTCTCCGCCGTCGCCGATCGGCCGCACCGGCGCCTCGTGCGTGTCCTGCCCCTTCTGGCGCAGACGGACGCTCTGCGGAGCCTCGGTGGAGGTCCCTGCAATCTGCACATCGAGGCGCAACCCCTCGGCAGACTCCGGCTCTCCGACGACATCAACCCAAGCGATGTGGCGATTGTCGGGGTTCGGTGTAGAGACCGTCTCGAAAGCAACCCGAATGCCGCGGGTCGGCCAGTCGCACTCGTCAGCGCGTGTCCCTGGTGTGAAGTCCGAGAGAACCAACAACCGCCGGTCCGACAGCTCGCTCTCGAGGAGTAGCTCCACCGCGGTCCGAACTGCGTCACATAGCGCATCGCCGCGCGTCGAGCGCGGGTCGATCTCGGCGAGCACGCTCTCGGCAACCTCTAGCTGGGATCCTCTCCGGACCCAAACCCGCGGTGGCTCGCCTGACAGGACCACCGAAACCTCGGAGCCGTCGGCGAGGTTCTGAATCTGCTGCATCGCGGAGTCCGCCGCTCTCTCGATGAGGGTCTCCCCCTCGTGAATGGCCGCCATCGACAGCGAGTCGTCGAAGACGATCGCAAGCGCGTGCTGCCGGTCCAACAGACTCGACTGTGCAACCCGGTACGGCGCTGCCGCAACGAGCACGAGCGCGAGCACCAGCAATGCGCGGGTGACCAACAGGAGCAGGTCCACTGCACGAAGCCGGGCCGCTCGCGTCGCATGAATCCGATGCAGGAAGGCGATGGTGGGAAGCGTCTGCCTCGGTAGCTTCTGACGCCTCAACAGGTGGGCGACAATGGGAATCGCAACTGCAATGAGCCCGGCAAGCGCCCATGGAAGACCAAACCCCACGACTCACCCATCTCGCAGGAGCTGGAGCAGGGTGTGCTCTGGCGGTGTATCGGTTCTGGCCAGAAGATAGCGCCCGCCCGCGGCGACCACGCGGCGCTGGCAGGATGTCACGAACTCGTCGATCGCCTCGCGGTACGCGCGTCGGAGGCCCTTCGGATCGACCTCGACCGGCGCCTCTCCTTCGAGCCCCTCGAAATGCATCGGCTGCTCATATGGAAGCTCCAACTCGGCTGGGTCCATGACGTGGAGCACGAGCGTCTGATGGCCGCGTGCCTGAATCCGAGCCACGGGGTCTAGCGCGTCGTCTCCGAGGTCCAGCAGGTCGCTTGCGATCACCACTAGCCCCATGCGGCCGGCGTGCTCGATCAGTTGGTCCAACGCGCAGTGAAGCGCGGTCACGCCCGTCGGCTCCGATGGCGCGGCGAGCGTGCGCATCAGGTAGTCGAGGTGCGCGGGGCCAGAGCGAGCGGGCAGTTGGTCACGGATGGCATCATCGAAGGTGATGAGTGACACTGCGTCGCCTTGCCGAGTCAGCACGTAGGCCAGGGCTGCAAGAAGAGTTGCCGCGTGGTCGATCTTGCTGACGTCGCCGCTCCCCCAATGCATCGACCGCGAGATGTCGAGCGCCAGCGTTCCGCGGAGCTGAGTCTCGTGCTCGAAGTGTTTGATGGTGTACCGATCCGAGCGGGCATATGCGCGCCAGTCGATCAACCGCGGATCATCGCCCGGCCGGTAGGCTCGGTGCTCTTTGAAAATCGCGCTGGCGCCACGGTGAGGGCTGCGGTGCATGCCCGCCAACAAGCCGTCCACCGTGCGCTTCGCGCGAAGTGTGAGCCCGGCCAAACGTGCCGCGAGCTCGGGCTCGAGCACGTGGGTCACGGCTCGATGCTTTGCTTGATGCCTTCGATCACATGGGCGGATGTCACGCCTTCAGCCTCCGCGCGGAAGTTCATCACGAGCCGATGCATCAAGATGGGCTCTATGAGAGCGCGCACGTCTTCAATCTCCGCCGCGTATCGGCCGTGGAGGATCGCGCGCGCCTTGGCGCCCAGAATCAGCCCCTGGCTCGCACGAGGGCCAGCACCAAATGCCACGTTCTTCCGTACGATGTCCAAGGCGTCGGGAGAATCCGGCCTCGAAGCCCGGGCCACAGCCACTGCATGCTGGACGACGTGGTCCGCGGCAGGAACTCGAGGAACGAGGTCCTGAAAACCGACGATGTCCTGTGCGGACAGCACCGGGACAATCGTCGTTGGGAGCGGCGCAGTGGTTCGCTTCACGATGTCGACTTCCTCGTGCTGACTCGGGTACCGAACGTCGATCTGGAAGAGGAAGCGGTCGAGCTGCGCCTCAGGCAAGGGGTACGTCCCCTCCTGCTCAATCGGGTTCTGCGTGGCGAACACCAAATACGGCTGCTCGAGCGCGTACGTGTTGCCACTTGCGGTGACCTGCCCCTCGGCCATCGATTGAAGAAGCGCGGCTTGCGTCTTGGGCGGCGCCCGGTTGATCTCGTCCGCGAGCAGAATGTTCGTGAACACGGGACCGGGGATGAAACGGAAGTGACGCTTGCCTGTCGTCGCGTCTTCTTCGAGCACGTCGGTTCCCGTCACGTCGCTCGGCATGAGATCCGGCGTGAACTGGATGCGGTTCGAGTGCAGCGACAACGCGTCGGCGAGGGTGGTGATGAGAAGCGTCTTGGCGAGCCCCGGCACGCCGACGAACAAGCCATGACCTCGCGCGAATAGCGCGATGAGCAAGAGCTCGATCACCTCGTCCTGACCGACGATACGCTGCTTGAGGCGCGTGACTATCTCGTCACGCGCGCTGGCAAGTTGTTGCACCCGCGCAACGTCGGAGGCGGCGTCACTGGGCGGTGGGGGCGGAGTGCTGCGTACAGGTTCGCTCACGAGGACCTCTTAGCGCCTGGCCGCAGGAATTGCCACATCACTCCCGCAAGCCTCCAAGGCTGGAGCACAGTGATCCTTCGTGATCCGCTTGGGGAATATTGAGCTGGGAAAGGATGCAATGAGGTTGTGGGTCGAACGGGTTGTGGGCGATCGCTTGGTTTGCCGCGTCCTTGGCGGCCTCAAAGTCCGAGACACGAAACAGCGCGGTCGCGAGACTCGACAACGCCGGCGCATGCGTCGGGTATCGCTCGAGCGTCCGTTTGAGCGGCGCCAGCGCCTCCTGGGGACGGCCACCGGCAATGGCTGAACGGGCGTAGCGTGACGCAACGACGGGATCGTCAGGCGCGGCTTCGTGCGCCTTCGAGTACTCCACCGATGCGGCCGCAGGCCGAGAGCGGGTCCACAAGAGGTCGCCCAGCCGAACGAAGTTGCGCGCGCGCTCGAGCTCCACGCCGGCCAGCTCGTCTTGCTCGGTCGCTTCGCCGCTGAGATAGCGGGGCATCAGCCTCGCAGAAGGGGGCTTGGGCTCTTTCGACAAGGCGCTCCGCCAACGCTTCTCGAGCACTTTCCAAGACTCCCCGGCGACACCAGCCATAGCTTTCCTCGCATCCTCGCCATCGGCCACGCGGCGAAGCGCTTCCTGCACGCCGTCACGACCGTATTCGCGGTAGTACATCGCGATGAACGAGGAGACCTGCGCAAACGCTAGCGATGCTGCCTTTTGCGTGGGTAGAAGAGCGATGGATGGATGCAACTGGTCGAAGTCGAGCAGCTCGTGGGCTTCCACGGCGTCGTGAAGCAACTGGCTCGCCGCGGGATCGTGGCGAAGAGACGCCTCGTCCTCTCTCCACCGAGTCTCGAGAAACTTCGCAAGCCCCTCTTGCAACCACACGGGCGACTGATCGAGCGTCGCCTTGGTCAGCAACAAATGGACGTACTCGTGGGCAATCGTGTCGAGCCAGGGGTAACCGTGCATCAACGCGCGCGGTGACGCGATCATCAGGCGTCCCCATTTACACAGCGCGATCGTGCCGGTGGTGCGAATCGCCTCGACGGACAAGGTCGACACCTCTGCGAGTGACTCCGCGTCGGGGTAGATCTCGAGACGAACGGGGCTGACCATCTTCACGCCAAGCTCCTCCTCGAACGCCTCCGTCGCCGCCTTGAGCGCGTCGATAGCGTACGGAACGAGGAGCTCGTCGCGACCCGCCGCGTACCGCACCTCGAAGTTCCCATGCGTCACCGTCTCGTAGTTCTTCGTCGTCTGGTAGGTGTCGAGAATGAGGTTTGCTAGGCCACCCAGGGCCGTGGCCGTGTTCGGGTCCCGTCGGAGCTCCGCGATCCCGTTCGCCGCCGCCTCGTAGTTGCCCGCATAGAACTCGGCGAGCACTTCCAGCTCGATGACCCGCGAAGTGCGTGGGTAGTGATCTTCGTACTGTCCAAGCAAGACCTGCGCCGGGACCCCTTCACCCGCGGCCAGCGACGCTTCGAGCAGGTCCAGAACCTCCGCGCGCGTCGCGTCGTCATCGTCAGCAGGGACCGAAGTCGCGAGCGAGCCGAGTAGGGCGCAGGTTGCAAACAACGCGAAACGCTTCATCGCAAGAGCCTCTCGTAATAGTCGTCCACGGCCTGCTGATACCCATCCGGGGGCTTGCCATTCATCGCGTCGAGGACACGACGACGCCAGGCAACCTCGTCGGCTTTGGAACTGCTGGCCGGGATCTCCACGCGTTGGTCACTCCGCATCCCCGTGCCTCCTTCTTTGCGACTGCCGCCGCCACTGCCACGCGCGTTCCGCTGTTGGGCCTCCAACTTCTGCCGCAATCGCCGGAGCTGATCGGCTGCGGCAGCTTGTTGTCTGTTGGCCTCGAGCGGATCGCCTTCTGCCAACGCCTGCGCCGCCCGCTGCATGGGCTGCTCGATCGATTCGAGCTCCTCAGCCGCTTCCTCGGATACGGGGACGCCGCCGACTTCCTCACGAAGCCGACGTGCGAGCTGATGTGCCGCCTGTTGCGCTTCGCCTTGCCGCTCAGCCTGTTTCGCCAGCTGCTCACGCTCCCGTGGGGTCAGCGCACCCGCGATGTCGGGGAGCGCGCTTTGCGCCGCATCGCGGAGGTCCTGCGCCCGCGCAGCCGCCTGACGGGCCTGTGCGGCAGCGTCGGCGGTCTGCCCGTCTCGTCCACGGAACATCATCGCGGAAAGTTCGAGGTCTTTCGCGAGCGCGGTCGCGGCTTGCGCCGCACGGCTGGCCATCGACAGCGCCTCTCCGAGATCGCCGCCCTCGAGCGCCTTCTGGAAGTCGCTCAAGCGTTCGCGTGCGCGTCCCTGAAGGCTCGACTCGTAAGGGCCAAGAGCGTCCTCGTTGACGCCCTCCAAGAGCTCCGAGACCTCATTTGCGATCTCTTCGAGCTCCGCGCGTGTTTCGGAAGGCAGGGACGCTTTGTCGCCGCCGACACGATCGAGTGCTCTGTCCGCGGTGCGTCGAGCTTTGTCGGCCATGCGCTGCTGCTCCACCTCCAGGTCACGTAGCGTATCCATCGCCTTCATCATCGCGCGCTCACGCGGGCCGAAGCGAGCTTCGACCAGTGAGTCCTCACTTTGCGCGAGAGCCTGCGTCATCGCTTCGATCGTTTGGTCGAGCTTCCTCAAGGCGGCTTCGGCCGCGTCGAGGTCGCCGCTCGCCAGCGCTTCTCGAAGGTCGCGGAGGGCATCGGTGGACTCACTTGCCTGTCGCGACTGGCGATTGACGAACTCCCCAGGGACGTATCGCATGGCGTGCTGAAGCTGTTGTCGCAGGGCTTCGAGGCGTCGGTCGGCTCTATCGAGCGCAGCCATGAGGGCCCGTTGCAGCTCCGGTGTCTGCCCGCGGCGCAGCTCGCCGATCAGCGACGCGATCTCGGCGCGCAGCTGTTGCATCTCGCGGGCGATTTCTGCCGCATCGTGGAGACGCGCTTCGCTAATGAGGTCAGCGACGAGCAGGGTATCGCTCTCGAGCTCGGCGACGATGACCTGATCGTAGTGGGCTCTCGGACGCGATGCCTTGGCGCCTTGGTAGGCGGTCGCTTCTCGCCGGTACGCGCGGACGAGACGCTTCTTCATATCGAGCAGCAAGGGAATCGTTCGCGGACCGCGATGGTCGCCCACGTTTGCAAGCAGCTTCATCGTCGCGTTGTACGGGGGTATGGTCGCATTGCGCCTGCGCGCGGCGTCTTTCCGCGCCTTGGGGAGCGGCTGTTCGAGGCGAACCGCCAAGGCTGCCAACAGGGAATCCAGCAATCTTTCTAGATCGATGATTCGATCCCGTCGGCGCGTGATCTCCGACGCTAGGGTCAACGTTCGCACGGCGGAACGGCCGACGCCCGGACCGTCGACACTGTTGCCATCCTTGACCTCCAACCAAACCGTCACCGCATCAGCGGGAGCAAGCGGGAACTCCTCCAATCGCAGGACCGTTTCGCCGACATGCTTGGTCGTTGGCTCATCCGATGGCGTCAAGATCGCTCTGCGAAGATGTTCGCCGCTCGGAAGCTTGATGAGGAGGGTCAGCTCCTGGACACCGTGGTCGTCGGTCGCGTTGTGCTTCAGGGGGATCGGCTGCGTGGCTTCGACGACGAGGTCTTCTTGCGGGGAAATGAGGGCTACCTGCGGCGACTCGTCGAGCTGCACCTGAATCGACCGGGCGCGATGGTCGACGCGACGCTCACCACGGGTGGACTCGACGTAAATCTCCAACGACCCATCGGTGTCGGCGACGAAAGAAGCGACGAACTGGTCGCCTACGCGGTCCGCCTCGACATGACGGCCTGGAAGCTCGACCACGACGCGGGCAGCATCGCCAATCGGGGTGATCGCGTACTCCACGGCGGTCCCCCTCGGCACGATGAGTCGATCGGCGTTGTCGACGCGTTCGTTGCCACGCTCCATGTAGTCGGGGAAGAGCAGCTCGGCATCGGTGCGCGCGACCACCTGGCTCGTCCGGACACCCTCGATCTTGCCAGCTTCGGTGTGCAACAACGAGTAACGCCCGGCTGCGGCCCGATCGAAGTCCAACGACCACCACGCCAGAGCCGCCAACAGCACCGTGCCAGCCAAGGCGGGCTGCACGAGCCAACGCCATGGAATGAACTTGCGGGCCGGGGACGTATCGAGTGCGCGCAACAACCGTACGCGCTGTGCGACCACCAGCTCTCGCGAGAAGGCCCGCTCGCCCTGAAGCTCGTAGGCACTTTGCAGCGGCGACAAGAGGGAAGGCTCCCCCGCCGCAACGAGCCCGAGCGCACCGTGACCGCGAAGCCTCAACAGCGGCAGGATCGACCAGGCCACCGCCGCGGCGGTCATCCCGAACACCAGACCCCATCCGATGCACACCCAGGCCAGCGGGGTCATTGGCCCCAGCACCCACGCCACCATGACGAACGAGGCAAGCCCAACGGCGGTCGCGGCGGCTGCGATTCGGAGCGCGAGCACCGTGACCGCGGCGACGCGAAGGCGTCGCCGGTATTCAGCGAGTCTGCCGGTGGAGGAGCTCACGACGCGATCGTAGCGCCGGTGACAGTGTAGGCGCCACCCCGCAAAGTCGATGGTGCACATCATCCACGGGGCTGGCTGGCAGCGAAGGCCCAGACAACCTGGTCAAAAACAGAGGGCATTCGAATCCACGATGCTCGGACGCCTAGCGCCCCAGGCGGCGCCGCGTTTTCGCTAGGAAGGCCTCGGGGACGCTCGCGCAGCCCAGTTGCACGCAGGCGGTCATCAGATCGCTCAGCGCCCTAACTCGGCGGGGATGAGCTTCCACGAGATTGGTCCGTTCCTTGGGGTCGCGCTTCAAGTCGTAGAGCTCGCGAGATTGGTGAGCGAGGATGAGCTTCCAGCGTCGATACAGGACCGCTTGCTTGGCACCGTGCATTTGTGAGCGCACGAGGATGGGCGAATCTGCATGGCTTCCTCCCTCTAGATACGGCACGAGCGACCGTCCCTCACTTTCTTCGGTGGGCGGCAGGCCCACCAGGTCGCAAATGGTCGGCGCCAGGTCGAGCAGCGTGACGGGGGCGTCGACTACGCGCGGGTCGCTTCCGGGAGTGACGACGATCAGGGGTACTCGAATCGTTTCTTCGTAGAGGGTGCGGCCGTGACCGAGACTGCCGTGCTCGCCGTATTCTTCGCCGTGGTCCGCGGTCACGATGATGACTGTATTGCCCCACCGACCACGCGACTTTTGCAGCTCGATGAACTCGCCGACATAGGCGTCGGCCTTGGCGATAGTCTCGTCGTAGTCCTCGAGCAGAGACGCCAAGGTTTCACGCGCCTCCGCGTTCCCAGCGGAGAGCCCGGTCGTCATCTCGGCGTGGAAGTTGCGCGCGTGAGTGCGGTGGCTACCCATGTAGTGGGCGAAGTAGGCGAGGGGCCGGTTTGGGTGTTGGGTTTCCTCCGACAGTCTCTGTTTGAGCGCGGAAGGCGCCGTTGGGACGTGCTCGACTTCGGGGTCCTCTGCGAACTCCCAGGCGGGCCAGACCTTCGCTGATATGAGCGACTGATAGCCGGCGCCCGCGAGCTCGGTCATGAGCGACGGAACGGGCGGATGCTTGCGAGCGGTCGTCTTCCCGAAGCCGGGTTTGACGTCGGGGTAGAGCCGCTCGTAGCTCGCTCCGGTCAGCATGGAGGGCAGCGTCGTCCAGGTCTGCGGGGAGCTGGTGTAGGCACGCGTGAACCGCGTGCCGCGCACGGCGATCGCATCGATGTTCGGCGTCTGGGGTTTCGAATAGCCGTAACAGCCGAGGTGCCCCGGTTGGATGCCGTCGAGCGACAGGATCAGGATGTCTGGGAGCTCCCCGGCGGCAGCGCTGTTCGGCATGGGCTGTAATGAATCGGCAGAGTCTCGCTCGAGAGGCGCTGCGCTGCCGCCGAGTGAGAGGTCGCCGCCCAGACAGTCTTCGTCGAGACCGTTGTCCGGGACATCGATGGCGCCGATGTGGACCGCGGGGTTGCCGTCGTCGCAGTCACCGCCTTGCCACAGGGCCGAGTAGCCGTCTCCGTCGAAGTCCGAGGCGGCCCAAGTCACGCGCAGGACCTCACGGGCAACCGTGGTCGCGTCGAGCACACGGGCGAGCGTCCGTGAGTCCGCTGCGAGACGGGAGCTCACATCCACAGCGCTGACGGCCGCGACGAGAAGCAAAGCCACCCAAAGCGCTGCCGTGACTCGCGGCGCGAGCGGCCGGACCGGGCGCAGTGTCGTCAAGCCGAGCGCGATGCCCGCGACTGTGAACGCTGCGAAGCTGGTGTGCGCCCAATCGTAAAGCCCAACGAAGAAGCGGCGGTTGGCTGCGTCACAGGCAACGGCCAGCACCGCGAACACCACGCCGAGCAGCCAGCGCTTGGTCAGTGCCTTGCTCGCGATCCAGCGGAGGTAGCCACGGAGCAATGTGACCGCCACGAGGGGCGTCGCGGCGAAGCTCGCTGCGGCCAGCGCGACGACGGTGGGCTTCGCAGCGCCGAGCACCAAGGTGACGCCGGTTCCCGACAACACGGTCCGTGCGAACACAAGACACGGCCCCAAGAACAGAGCGAATAGCGCCCCTCGGACCAGCCAGAGTCGCCCAGTTGGAGCAGCCTCGGGCAGTGCGACGCTCAGAAGCTTGGCGCCACCAGCACCCAAGACGGCCGTGATCGCAGTGCCGCAGAGCACCAACCCCATCGCGACCGCCGCTGGGCCCAACCCCAGCTCCGAGGCGTCGTTCGACAACGCCAGTCGCAGGCCCTCTCCGATCGCGAGGAGGAGCCCCGCCGGGACTACCACCTGCACTACGCTTGCAGGCCACTCCGACTTCATCGCGTGCTCCGCACGCGGTCGTTTGGCGATTTGTTATCGCGCATCGCCTCAACCGTCGTGGGACCCACCGGACGATCGTAGCGCCAGTGCCCGTGTCAGCGCCAGTGCCAGCGTCCGAATCAGCGCATCGCATTCCCCCGCGCCCCGCTCCTTAAACAGAAAAGCCGGAGCACGAATGCTCCGGCTTTCCATGTGTAGAGTGGCAGTGGCCTTAGAAGCCCATGCCGCCCATGCCGCCCATGCCGCCGCCGCCGCCGTGGTCGTGGCCGCCGCCCATCGGGGCCTCTTCCTTCGGACTCTCCGCGATGAGAGCCTCGGTGGTGAGCATCAGGCCCGCAACCGAACCTGCGTTCTGAAGGGCGCTACGCACGACCTTGGTCGGGTCGATGACGCCAGCCTTGATGAGATCGGTGTACTCTTCGGTCATCGCGTCGAAGCCGAAGGCGCCCTTGCCGCCGCGAACCTCGTTCACGACGATCGAGCCTTCGACACCCCGCGTTGGCCGCGATCTGACGAAGTGGCTCTTCGATGGCGCGACGGAGGATGCCGATGCCGATCTTCTGCTCGTCGCTCACATCGAGCTTCTCGAGGCCCTTCTGCGCGCGAATCAGCGCAACGCCGCCACCAGGCACGATGCCTTCTTCGACAGCTGCACGCGTGGCGTGGAGCGCATCTTCGACGCGCGCCTTCTTTTCCTTCATCTCGACCTCGGTGGCAGCGCCAACCTTGATCACCGCGACGCCTCCCGCGAGCTTCGCAAGGCGCTCCTGCAGCTTCTCACGATCGTAGTCGCTGCTGGTGTCGTCGATCTGCCTACGGATGGTCTCGATGCGGCCCGAGATTTCCTTCTTCTTGCCACCGCCGTCGACAATCGTGGTGGTCTCTTTGTCGATGGTCACTCGCTTGGCGCCGCCCAGGTCGTTGAGGGTCACGTTCTCGAGCTTGATGCCGAGATCCTCGCTCACGACGGTGCCACCGGTGAGGATGGCGATGTCTTCGAGCATGGCCTTACGGCGATCGCCGAAGCCCGGTGCCTTGACGGCAGCGGTCTGCAGCGTGCCCCGAAGCTTGTTGACGACGAGCGTGGCAAGCGCCTCGCCGTCGACGTCCTCGGAGAGAATGATGAGCGGCTTCTGCTGACGGGCAATCGCTTCGAGAACCGGCAGAAGGTCCTTCATGTTCGAGATCTTCTTCTCGACGATGAGGATGTAGGGGTCCTCGATCTCGGCGACCATGCGCTCCGAATCGGTCACGAAGTAGGGCGACAGGTAGCCGCGGTCGAACTGCATGCCCTCGACGACGTCGAGCTCGGTCTCGAGACCCTTGGCCTCCTCAACCGTGATGACGCCTTCCTTGCCGACCTTTTCCATCGCGTCGGCGATGATCTCGCCAATGGTGGGGTCGCCGTTCGCGCTGATCGTGCCGATCTGTGCGATCTCCTTCGGATCCCTGGTGGCCTTCGAGAGCGACTTGAGCTGCTCGACGATGCTTAGCACCCCCGCATCGATGCCTCGCTTGATCTCCATTGGGTTGTGACCCGCGGCAACCATCTTAGTGCCTTCACGGATAATCGCCTGCGCAAGCACAGTGGCGGTCGTGGTGCCGTCGCCCGCGATGTCGGAGGTCTTCGAAGCAACCTCTCGCACCATCTGAGCGCCCATGTTCTCGAACCTATCGGCGAGCTCGATTTCCTTGGCGACCGTGACGCCGTCCTTGGTGACAGTCGGTGCGCCGAAGCTCTTTTCGATCACAACATTGCGGCCCTTGGGACCGAGCGTGATCTTCACCGCATTTGCCAGCGCGTTGACGCCGCTCAGAATGCGGTCGCGTGCAGCGGTATCGTAAATGATGTCTTTCGCAGCCATGTTTCTCAGTCTCCTATTCGATGATTCCCAGGATGTCGTCTTCGCGGAGGATCAGGTGGTCTTCACCATCGATCTTGACCTCCGTGCCGCCGTACTTGCCGAACAGGACGAGATCGCCCTTCTTCACGGCAAGCTCCCGGACTTCCCCGCTATCGAGGATGCGCCCGGTACCCACCGCGACCACTTTGGCCTCGATCGGCTTTTCCTTGGCGGTATCCGGAATGATGATCCCGCCTTTAGTTGTCTCTTCTTCCTTCACGCGCCTGACCAGAATGCGGTCATGCAATGGACGAATGGCCATTTATCCCTCCGTTTTCGGGTAGTTAATCAACCCGGTAACCTATTAGCACTCGATGCTTGAGAGTGCTGATTGGCCGGCAACCTAGTCATGAAAAGGGGTGAGTCAAGCCACGCCACTGGGCTTTTTTGGAGATAGTGAGGAGACGGATTTGCCGGGCCGGGGCGCCCCTGCTAGCCTCCGGCGCCTATGGCACGCGTTACCGTCGAAGACTGCTTGGAACACGAGGAAAACCGCTTTGCACTGGTCATCTTGGCCGCACGGCGGACCCGCCAACTCATCAAGGGCGCCCCGGCGCTGGTTCACAGCAGAAATCGTCCGATTGTGACGGCACTGCGCGAAATTGCCGACAAGAAGGTCTACTTCTCCCGTCCGGTGAGGGGCGCGGTGGAAGAGTTCATCGTCGAGACCAAGGCCAAGGACTCCTCTCTCTAGTTGCCCCCAACTTTGCAGCGGGAGAACGCCCCAGGTAGCCTGGTGGTGGGGTTATGGCTCGCATCAGTATCATGGGGCCAAGCGGGCGGCAGGAGCGTCAGCTCTTCCGGCACAATTCGCTTGGACGGCATCCTAGGAACACACATCAGGTCCTCGACCGTGTGGTGTCCAAGGAGCACTGCCACATCGAGCTGATCGAGGACCGCTACATTCTCAAAGATCTGGGCTCACTCAACGGCACGTACGTGAACGGCGATAGGGTCCACGAAGACCGCCAACTCGAGCCGGGTGACGAGATCACCATCGGCTCGACCCGCATCATCTTCGAGCCCGAGGAAAAGCCCGTCGGCGTGTCCTTCGACGCCCTCTTGAGCGGCGAGTCTCGCGAAGCCACCAACCGCTTCAAGATCGGCGACACCGACGCGGGCCCTTTGATCCGCGCCAAGGTTTCGATCCTCGCGGAGAAGACCTTCTTCGCAGAAGAGCTCATTCAAGACGATGCATCACTGCGCCGCGACTACGAGAAGCTCCGCGCGAGCTACGAAGTCACCCAAGCGATCGAGCTGGGCACGAGCATCACCTCGCTCTGCGACAAGATCCTCGAGGTTGCGTTTCGACTCGTACCCGCCGATCGCGGCGTCGTGCTCCTGCACAACGACCAGAACATTCTCGAGCCGGTTTCGGTACGGACGGCCGAGGGCATCGACCCGGAGCAAGAGGTCATCGTGTCGAAAACCGTGCTGGACACGGTTGTCCGCGAAAAAGAAGCCGTGCTCTCGCACGACGCCTCCACGGACGCGCGTTTTCAAAGCGCCCAGTCGGTGATCATGCAGGGCATTCGCTCGACGATGTGCGTTCCGCTGCTTCACAATGACACGGTCTTGGGCGTGATGATGCTCGACTCGAGGCTCGCCACGCATGCCTTCACCGAGAAGGACTTGGCGCTGTTTGAAACCGTCGCTAGCCAGGCCGCAGTGGCCGTCCAAAACACATTGTTCGCCAAGAAGCTCGAACAGGAGGCAATCACACGGGAGCATTTCCGCCGCTTGCTATCGCCCGACATCGCGGAGCAAGTGCTCTCCGGAGAGCTCAAGGTAGAGAAGGGTGGGGAGCTTCGCGAGACGACGGTCCTGTTTGCCGACATTCGCGGCTTCACGAGCATCAGCGAATCCTGCGAACCGCAAATCGTCGTCGACGCGCTCAACGAGTACTTCGAACGCATGGTCGAAATCGTGTTCCGGTATGAGGGGACACTCGACAAGTTCATCGGAGACGAGATGATGGTGCTCTTTGGAGCACCGGTTGCGCATCGCGACGATCCGATTCGCGCCGTTCGCGCGGCACTCGAGATGCAAGGAGCGCTGGCCGATCTCAACACGCGACACGAAGCCCGAGGGCTCCCCCCGTTCGAGATCGGAATCGGCATCAACACTGGTGAGGTCGTGGCGGGCTACATCGGCAGCAGCCAAGCACTCGAGTACACCGTCATCGGAGACCCGGTGAACACAGGCTCGCGGTTGTGCTCGCTGGCTCGGCCCGGACAGACGCTGATCAGCGAAGGAACGCTGAACAAGCTGGACGGCAGCTTCGAGATCCAAGAGCTGCCCGCGGAGAAGGTGAAGGGCAAGGCCCAGCCGATTCGGGTCTTCGAGCTGCACGGACGTAACGTCCGCGAGTAGCCAGGCTCGAGCTTGCCGCCTGCCGCAGATATGCGAAGGACCAGGCAGGATGGCCCACCTGGACTTTGAAGCCCCGTTGGTTGAGCTGGAGGAGCGAATCGCCGCCCTCAAGGAGCTCACCGAAGCGAGGGCCCCAGAGGCCGACGAGATCGACGCCCAGATCGAGACCCTTCAGACCCAGGCGGAGGACGTGCAGCGCAAGCTGTATGCCGACCTCGACGTCTGGAAAAAAGTCCAGCTCAGCCGCCACCCTGACCGGCCCTACCTCCGAGACTACATCGGGCTCCTGTTCGAGGACTTCGTCGAGCTGCACGGGGACCGCACGTTCCGTGACGATCCTGCGATTATTTCTGGATTTGGGCGCTTCGAAGGCGAAATCGTTGCGATCATCGGCCACCAGAAAGGTCGGACGGCCAAAGAAAAGGCGCACCGGAACTTCGGCATGGCGCATCCCGAGGGCTATCGGAAGGCGATTCGCATCATGGGGCTGGCGGAGCAGGCGGGGCGCCCGCTGCTAACGTTTGTCGACACGCCAGGCGCGTATCCGGGCCTGGAGGCCGAGGAGCGTGGCCAAGCCGAGGCCATCGGCCGGTCGATCGAGGTGATGGCCGGGCTGCGCGTTCCGGTCCTATGCACCGTCATCGGAGAGGGCGGCTCGGGCGGGGCACTGGCGATCGCGGTTGCCAATCGGGTGCTCATGTTCGAGTACGCCACATACAGCGTGATTACCCCCGAGGGGTGCGCGTCGATCCTCTGGCGCGACGGAACCCGGAGCGCCGAAGCAGCCGAGCAACTTCGGCTGTTGGCCCACGACGCGAAGCAGCTTGGCGTGATCGACGAAGTGGTGCCCGAGCCCGCGTTGGGGGCCCATCGAAAGCCCGAAACCGCGGCGGAGTCGCTCCGAGTGCGCCTTCGCCATCATCTCGACGCGCTCCGGGGCCTTTCCGGCGATGCGCTCGTGGCCCAACGATATCAGCGATTTCGGGCACTTGGCACCTGGCAATAGGGTACGCCTTTTTTGACGTGAGTCCGCCGGGTTACCTACGATCCAGATGCGGGGTTATGCCGTGAAGACGCTCTTCGCAGTGGCTGGTGTTTCGACACTGATCGGGTGCAGCTCGGTGGGGGTGCACTCACAGGTTCGCGGTGCGTCCGACGAGGCGGCCCGCAGTGCCGAGATCACGGCGCTTCGGGTCGAGAACGAGGAGCAGGAGCAGGAGCTCCGAATGGTCCGCGGCCAGCTCGCCTTGGCGCGCGCGGAGGTCCAGGAACTGAAGGCCGAAAAAGAGTTCGCTCCCAAGCGGTCGCGGAAGGCGTCCGGCAGCGGCGAGCTTCCATGGGCGAAGGACGCACATGCGGGACTCGACATGCAGCCGGTTCTCCGTCTCGATGGCAAGGTCGTCGATGAGCGTTTACCGATCACGGCCGACGTGCCCGACCTGCCGCCGTTCGTGGAACCAGAGCCTGCACAGGCCCCTCGAAGCCCCGAGGTCAGCGTCGAGGGGTACCGGCGAGGCCTGAACCTGATCCAGGAGCAGAAATTCCAAGAGGCGCTCGTCGAGCTCGAGGCGTTTTCGTCCGCGCATCCGAGCCACCCGTACGCGGACAACGCCTTGTTCTGGTGCGGCGAGATCCACTACTTGCGCCACGAGTTTGATCGTGCGCTTCGGTACCTTGAACGCATCGAAAAACTGCACCCGTGGGGGAACAAGGCCGCGGATGCGCTCTATCGCATTGGACAGATCTATCTGAGGCGCGGTGATACCGCGGGCGCTCAGGCTTACTTCGACAAAGTTAGGGAGCAGTTCCCGAATACTGCGGCCGCGCGCTTGGCGCTGCGGGAGGATGCATCATGAAGCTGGTGGGATGGACGAGCATGGCGACCGTGCTGATAGCGGGCACGGCAATCGCACAGGTGGAGGTCCCTGCGGACACGCCTCAAACGCACACCGTGAAAGAGGGCGACACGCTCTGGGACATCACGCAAGCGTACTATGGAGACCCCTATAGGTGGCCGCAGATCTGGTCGTACAACCCGGAGATCACCAACCCGCATTGGATCTACCCCGACGCGCAGGTCCAGCTTCGGCCCACCGATGGCAAGGTGGTGGAAACGGCGCCGCGCGGCTTCAAGCGCTCGAAGATGGGGCGCTCCGGAACCCATGCGGTCTACATGGCCGAATATGGCTTCCTCAACAACGACGCCCTCGAGGACTCCGGGTTCATCATCGGCGCCAACGAAGAGCACATGATGATGGTCGACACCGACGTGGTGTACGTGCGTTTCAATGAAGACGTCGAGCCCGAGATCGGCCGCGTCTACACGATCTTTCGTAAGATGCACAAGTACGAGCGCGAACCCTCAGAGAAGGGCACTCTCGTGCGCATCATCGGGGAGGTGAAGCTCCAAGACTACGACCCGAAGCGCCAGGTGGGCCATGCGGTGGTCGTCAACACCCTCGAAGGCATCGAGCGCGGCTTCCGGATCGCGCCGCTCGAACGCAAGTTCTACTGGGTCGACGTGGTTCCAGCCGAGCATTCGCTCCGCGCCACGGTGGTCGCCAGCCTCTATCCTCGGAAGCTCCCGTCGACGAACCAAATCGTCTTCCTCGATGTCGGCGAGGAGCAGGGGATCGTCGTCGGCAATCGCTTCTACATCGTCCGGCAGGGCGACGAGTGGCGGCGGAGCGCGGAGGGCAAGATCGGCCGTGAAATCGAGACTACAGTGCCCTTGCCGGACGAGCCCGCGCACTACCCGTGGGAGGTCGTCGCCATCGGCCGAGCCGTCAATGTGCAGCCGAACACAACCGCCATCCTGCTCGAGCGAGCCACCAGGGCCGTTCGGATGGGCGATCGCGCGGAATTGCGCCAAGGGGAATAGAGCCGCCGCGAAGGCCGTTGCTTCTTTGCCCCCATTCGGGTGAGTATCGAACTCAGTATGGCTTCAGACGGCGACGGAGACGGCCAGGAGACGCTGCGACTGCGAAGTGTCGTAGATCGTGAGAGGGCCAAGCTGCGGGCGCTGCAGGATATCAGCTCGGCGCTCGGGTCGACCCTCGACCTCGGCGAGCTGCTCGAGATGATCCTCGACCGCATCTCCGAGGTCATGGAAGCCGACCGCTCGACCCTCTACCTCCTCGACGAGGAGACCGACGAGCTGTGGTCCAAGGTGATCCAGGGCGAGGAGGTCCGCGAGATTCGCCTGAAGCCGGGCGAGGGGTTGGCGGGAGTCGTCGCCAGCACGGGCAAGCCGCTCAACATCAAGGACGCCTACCAAGACGTTCGGTTCGACGCTGAATGGGACCGCACGACGGGATACCGGACGCGCTCGACACTCTGCGTCCCCATGAAGAACCAGCACGGCCGGACCATCGGCGTGGTTCAGGTGCTCAACAAGCACGAAGGGCACTTCACGGTCGGCGACGAGGCCCTGTTGACCGCGCTAGCGAGCCACGCGGCCGTGTCGATCGAGAATTCGAAGCTGTTTCTGTCCGTAGTCGGCAAAAACATCGAGCTGCTCGAAACGAAAGAGCAGCTCGAAAAGAAGATTCGCGAGCTCGACGTCCTGTTCGAGATCACGCAGGTCGCCGCAAGCGCGATGGAGCTCGACGAGCTGCTGGCCGGCGTGCTCGCTCGCACGATGCGAGCAACCGATGCGGAGGCGGCGTCGATTCTGCTCGCGGACCAATACACGGGCGACCTGACGTTTCGAGCGGCCGTCGGCGGCGAGCCCGACCGCGTCAAGAAGATGAAGATCAAAGCGGGACAGGGGATTTCCGGCTGGGTTGCGGAAAACGGGCGCCCGCAGATCGTCAATCGGGTCGATGAGGACTCGCGTCACTCGACCCACATCTCCGACGAGGTCGGCTATCATCCGAAATCGTTGCTGTGCGTGCCGCTACGCTGGGACGAAGGCGCCGGGGCCCTGCAACTCCTGAACAAGTCCGGGGGGCGCGCCCCGTTCATCGACGACGACCTTAAAATGGCGACGGTCATCGCGGGCCACTTGTCGACTGCCATTGCCCAGTCGCAGTCGCGCGCCCAAAGAGCGCGTCAAGAGCGCCTCACCACACTGGGACGCTTCCTCTCGAGCATGCTCCACGACCTCAAGACCCCGCTGACTGTCATCTCGGGTTACACCCAGATCCTCGTCCAAGAGGGAGACGAGGACAAGCGTCGAGAGGCCGCCGCGTCGATTCGTCGCCAGGTCCAGCTCCTCAAGACGATGATGGGCGAGACCTTGGCGTTCGCGAAGGGCGAGCGCCGCATCCTCATCCGGCGTGTGTATCTACATACCTTCTTCGAGGACCTCGCCGACCAACTCACGCCCGAGCTCGCCGAGAGAGGCATCCGCCTCGAGCTCTCGCTGCACGACCGCGGCGTCGCGCACTTCGACGAAGAGAAGATGCAGCGGGTGTTCCACAACCTCACGCGCAATGCGGCCGAGGCCATTGGGGACGAGGGCGGTGTGTGCCGTTTGGAAGTCGACCGTTCCGAGGACGGAAACCTCGTGCTTACTTTCTCCGACGACGGCCCGGGCGTCTCCGAGGAGATCCGCGAACGCCTGTTCGAGTCGTTCACGACGCACGGCAAAAAGGGCGGCACCGGTTTGGGCCTGGCTATCGTCCAGAGCATCGTTGAGGACCACGGGGGCAACGTGTCGGTCGACAGCATGCCAGGACGGACGGCGTTCAAGATTACGTTGCCGCAACCGCAGCCAAGGACGAGCACTCGGCCAGCAGCAGCGGAGTAGGAAGAGGACACTCCAGCGACGCAGCTGCCGCGCCCCCACGCCACGAACGCACCACCAACTGAGGACATATTCGCAGCCGTGACGGGGGAGCACCGTGCTGGGTGTCGCCTCGAGGTGGTGGCAGTGCCACCTGAACGAAAGGAGCTTCCGATGGAACGCTCGGTTTTGAGTTGGATCTGGGATCGCGCTCGGCGTGTGTGTTGATGGGGCGCCATGCAGCACGAGCGGGTCGCGCGACCTGTCGTTTTCCCTGCATTTTGGGCATGGTCTCGCGAGGGGGGACGCACGATGTTGGGAATATCGAGCTTCGGTGCAGGGGGCACAATCAGTATGAGGCGGAGCTGGAGTACGGGGTGCGGTTCATGGAGATGCGACGGCGCGCGGTTTGACGCTGGCACTGGCGCGGTCGCTGGCACTGGCGCGGTCGCTGGCACTGACACGGTCGCTGGCGCTGACACCGACACTGGCACTGACGCTGGCCCTGACACTGGCGCTGACACTGGCGGTTGACCCGGGGAGGCGATCCCCCCGAAGATGCCTCGCGTGACCACTGAGAGTGTTCTGAAGGTGCATCCGGCGCGGGCCGAGCTTCATGAGGAGCTTCACAGTCGGCCTTCGCCGTTGGTCGAGACCCCCTGCACGATCAGCCACATCGCCGTTCAAATCGGGCAGGAGGAACGGGCGGCGGAGCATGCTCACCTCTCGGCGCTGTGCTCTCGATTCGACGCTGACCCGCCCCTGGAGGGTGCGTCATGTCTCTATCAAACCTTTGGGGGTTTCGAGCTTCGCTGGGAAAGGCACACCGAGTTCTCGACCTACACGTTCATCCGCAGGGTGCTCGGCGACCCGATGCGGCAGGCCGGTGCGCTCAGCCACATCCCCGGCGACTGGCTGGCGGAGATGCCGGGGAGGGCGACGACTGCGCTGCACCTGGCCTTCAGCAGCACCGAAGGGACGCTCGACCCAGGCGAGCTCGATCGCTATTTCGAGAAGCAGGCGCTTCGGGGTGGGGTGGTTAGGCAGGGGACTGCGTATCTCTACAGTAGCTTCCGGCTGCACTCGGATGGCTTCGGCCGGATGGTGCTTCAGGCACGCGATCTGACGCCCCTTCAAGCCGGGCGCCTGGTGCAGCGGGTGCTCGAGGTCGAGACCTATCGATTGATGGCGCTGTTGGCCCTGCCCGTGGCGCGCCAGATCACGCCCGAGGTGACCGCCATGGAAGGCGAGCTCGCCCGAATCAATCAGGAGCTCGCGCGCCCGGAAAGCGATGCGGACCAGCAAGCGCTTCTCGATGAGCTCTTGAGCCTCGCGGCGCGCGTCGAACGCTATCGCTCCGACACCACGTATCGATTCGCGGCGACCAACGCCTACTACGACCTGGTCAATGAGCGCATCCGAGAGCTCGGGGAAGAGAAGATTCCCGGCCTGCAGCCTGTGAAGGTCTTCATCGAACGCCGCTTGGCGCCAGGCATTCGGACCTGCAACGCGGTCCGGGACCGGCTCGAAGGCCTGTCGAGCCGGATTGCACATACGAGCGACCTGCTTCGCACACGAGTCGAGCTCGCCATCCAGGGTCAGAACCGAGAGCTATTGAGCGCGATGAACCGCCGGAGCGAAGTGCAGCTCCGCCTCCAGCAAGCGGTCGAGGGCCTCTCAGTCGTCGCGATGACGTACTACTTGATGGGCCTGCTCGGGTACCTCTACGACGGGCTCGCCTGGACCGGCCTGCCTCTGAACAAGAAGGTCGGCTTCGCCATCGCGGTTCCGCTGGTGATGCTCGTCGTGTGGCGGGTCATCCACGGCGTGAAACGCCGGGTGCAACGGGAGTAGGCAAGCGCCCTACGCGAAGTCGCGCTCGTTGCGCTCTTGGTCTTCCTTGCAGCGGATGCAAAGCTCGGTCTCGGGGCGGGCTTCGAGGCGCTTGCTGCTGATTGGCTCTTCGCAGTCGTCGCAGACGCCGAACACGCCTTCATCGAGCTTCTTGATGGCCTTGTCGATTTTCTGCAGGAACACGCGCTCTCGCCCGCGCAGGCGGAAGGTGAACGACTGCATGTACTCGCTCGACGCCAAGTCCATTTCGTCGGGAAGCTCGGAGGCGTCGAGGGTCATCTCCTGGTCCATCGTTTCGCGCGCACGGCGAATCACTGCTTCTCGTTTCTCTTCCAGGTCGGCGCGAAACCGCTTGAGCTCGGTCTTCTTCATACTTGTGATCCCCTTTGAGGGAGCGCCAGCATAATGATCGCGATCCAACAGTCAAGAAGGCAACACACAAATAGTTGAAATTACAGTGGATACGCCTAGCTCATGGGGTCGAAAATCGAGCGGGCACCCGTAATCCGGGGCCCAAAAGGATCGCCTCGACCTTTTCTCCGGCGTCCAACTCGGCCTTGTCGGCGCGCAGGATGACCAGGGCGTTGACCCCCACAAACGACGGAAGGGAGCCTGAGCCCTGGAGGCGATGAAGGGCCTCAGCGATCGTTCGCATCGAGGCCGAGCCTAGCACGTCTCGTCAAGGGGATTGGCTAGCTAGGGCAGACGCGATTGCGGCCAGCGTGCTTGGCTTCGTAGAGCTGTTCGTCGGCTGCTCGAACGAAGTCGTAGGAGCGCCATTTCGGATCGAGCTGCGCGACGCCGCAGGACATCGTCACGTCGATGTCCTCGTCCTCGAAGACGAACATCTCGGTGGCGATCATCTTTCGAAGCTCGTCGGCGATGCGAACGCCCCCCGCCAAATCCGTCTCTGGAAGAATGACCGCGAACTCCTCGCCCCCGTACCTCGCGATCACGTCGTCCGGGCGCAGGCGGCTCTTGGCAAGCTGCGCAACCTCTTTGAGGACGTGGTCCCCAGCAAGATGTCCAAACTCGTCGTTGACGCGCTTGAAGTGATCGATGTCGCACATCACCAGAGTCAGCGGACGCCCATGCCTCGTCGCGCGGGACAGTTCGCGATCCAACTGCTCCACCAGGTAGCGCTTGTTGTGGATTCCGGTGAGACCATCGATGATGGTCATCCGATATATTGTTTCGTGGTATTGCGATTCGAGGTCGGCACCGCTGAGAAACTTCATGATCGTGTCGCCGATCTTGATCTGGTCACCACGACGAAGCTGCCGGTCCCGAACGAGTTCGTCGTTTACGTACGTCCCGTTCGTCGAATGCATGTCGAGGACGTGATAGCTCCCGGCCTGAACCTCGATGCGCGCGTGTCGGCGCGAGACACTGTCGCTGACCAGTACGACGTCGTTCTCTACTCCGCGACCGATCCTCACCGCGCCGTCTGCCAACGAAAAGCGCTTGCCCAATTGGTTGGAACTCGGTGCGTAGATCACCACGAGGCAATCGTGGCCGGCACCGGTCGAAATGTGAGGCTCGGAGAAGGGCGTGACCCTCGTCTTGATTTCGCTCTCCACGGGTATCCACTCAGGGTAGAAAGTGTTGCATCGAGCGTCAATGTCGCCGGATGAAGGTCATGTTGCGCTGGTTGATCCAAACATGTGCCAAAACCGGGCCCCAAAGCACACCCGTCAGCTCGAAGATCACCCCCAACAAGAGTCCCATGACGAACGCCCAGGCCGTCCACGCCACGAACACAGGCTTCGGACCGACATGAACCGCGCCGAAAATCACCGAGGTGATCAGCAGTCCCAACACCGGCTGCATCGCCCCTCGAAAGAAGAGCTCCTCGGCGAAACCGGAAGCGAGTGCGAGCCATGTAATCTCAGTTGGCGACAGCGGAGAAATGAGCGCCCCGAGCTCGACGTGCAGCGCGCGCGCCCACTGGGTTCGTTCGACGAGGAGCGGGGTCATGGCGACCACTGTGAGCGCCAACACGAGGCCCAGCGCCAGCGAGAGGGCCAAACGTTCCAGATAAGGCGCGGACAACCAAGGGGCTTCGAGGGTCCAAGCGAAACGGCCACGACCGAGCCATGCCCACGCCAAGGCGCCCACGGCCAGCGGGCCATAAACGACGAACGCGAGCGTCGTGATCCGGGTTGGTGATGGCAAGGTCGAGCGGGATGTATCAAAGTGCGCTTTGAGCCGCAATGCAACCGATACTCGGATTTGACACGACCGCGCGGAACGGAGTACTAGCCATGGCCACACGCTCATGAGCGGGCAGCCAGGCGAAGACGTCGCGAAGGTCCTCGTGGTCGACGACGAGGAAGTCATCCGGGAGATCCTCGCGGACTTCCTGACGATGGAGGGCTTCTACGTTCGCACCGCCGAGGACGGCAGCGGCGCGCTGGTCGAGCTTTCACGCGATCGCTTCGACCTGGTGCTGAGCGACTTGAAGATGCCGAACATGGGTGGCCTCGAGCTGCTCGGAGCCATCCGTAAGCACACCCCGCACGTGGTGACGATCATCATGACGGGCTTCGGAACCGTCGAGACCGCCATCGAAGCGATGAAGCAGGGCGCGTACGACTACGTCCTCAAGCCGTTCAAGGTCGAAGAGGTCGTCCACACGATTCGGCGCGGCCTCGAAAAGCAGCGGCTCGAGGCGGAGAACTTCCGGCTCAAAGAGGCGCTCTCACTCTACAAGGTCAGCGAAGCGATCGCGGCGAGCCTCTCACTCGAACAGGTGGTGCACACGCTCAGTCGCGCGGCGATTGATGAGGTGGACTCGGACCAGGTCACGGTGCTCTTGAGCGATGGCGGCGGAAGCTTCTACCGGCGAACCACCGAGTTCAATCCGAACTTTCGCTTGAGGCGCGATCCGGACACGCTGAGCATCGAGGCCCTGAGCGAGCATTTCGTGCATGCTCCCGCGCTTCTCGAGCATGGGGAGCGGTGCTGGCGCTATTTCGAACAGCTTGGGGAGCAGCCCTCGCCGCAGTCTCTTGCCGTCGCCCGCCTAAGCGCACGCGGCGACACCATCGGTTTTCTGTGCGCCCTCAGCTACACCCAGGGCAAGCGTTTCGACGAAGGACAGCGCAAGCTCCTGCACACCACCGCAGACCGCGCCTCCGCCGCCATCGAGAACGCGCGGCTCTACGAGGACCTGCAGGCGACGTTCAAGCAAACCATCCGCGGCCTTGCAAGCGCAATCGACAAGATGGACCGCTACACGGCAGGACATTCGGCGCGGGTCGCCGCATACGCTCAGATTCTCGCGATCAAGCTCGAGCTAAGCGACGCGGACATCGAAATTGTGCGCCAGTCGGCGCTGATGCACGACGTCGGCAAGATCGGTTGCGTCATGAACCTCAACAAACCCGGCAAGCTCACACAAGACGAGTACGAAACCTTCAAACAGCACCCGGAGCACGGTCGCGACATCTTGCAACCGATCGAGTTCCTGCACCCGCTCATTCCGGGCGTGCATCTACACCACGAGCGTTGGGACGGCCTCGGGTACCCGCTGGGCCTCAAGGGAAACGACGTCCCGCTCATCGCGCGAATCATCGCGGTGGCAGATACCTACGACGCGATGACGAGCGACCGAGCTTATCGAAAAGCCCTGGCGCACGACATCGCCATCACCGAGATCAACCGTTGCGGCGGCAGCCAGTTCGACCCTGAGCTCGCTCACGGTTTTCTCGAATCGATCGACGTGTTTCGCGAAGAAGGAAGGTCGCTCTCGGAGTTTCCGGACGTGCGGGAGACCCAGTCGGGACTCATGGCGCCACGGAGGTAACCGCTCCGCGTGGCGGCTCAGGAAGCGCGAACGCCGCGTTCCAATGATGCGATGATGGTGGCGCCGACCATCGGCGCACGGTGGGCTCCCGGCCGGCCCATTCGAACGTTGTGACGAGCTTCACATCACGGCGCCGTTTCAACCTGAGCCCGCGGGGCACAACCGAGACGAGGGTCAAAGTTTGGGAGGGACCGATCGAGGCATCGGTATGGTCCAGGTCGTCCAAGCCTTCCGACACGAGGCGTCGAATCGTCTTTTCGTTTCGGAACGACCGCGTCGTCGTGACGAGGTGACCTTGGTCGCCCCTCCACTGCGTCGGTCCGGTCGCGAACTGCCGCGGATTGCCTAGCTGATCACATCCGCCCAGTAGACAAAAGACGCCGATGACCCAGGCATGCCTACGTTGACTCACGGCTTCGTTCTCGCGCGACATCTCTCTCGGTCGCCACGCCCGGGACAGGCAGCTGCACATCGTCTTCGCCTTCTTTGTCCTGCCAAGGGTACTTGATGCGGTTATGGTAGGCGTTGCAAAGGGTGTCGGTCAGCGTGCTCTGAAGCACACGGATGTCTTCCATCGTCAGACCGCACACGTCGAGCTGGCCCTGCCGCAACTTGATGTTCGTCACCCGCTGCACGACGGCTTCGAACTTCTCGCGCGTGGGCTCGTCGACCGTGCGCGCGGCCGCCTCGATCGCATCGATGAGCATCAAAATCCCGGTCTCCTTCGTGCGAGGTCGCATCCCCGGGTACCGGAACGCCGCATCGGAGAGCCCCTTCGGATTTCCGGCCTCCAAGCACTTGTGCCAGAAGTACTCGATGACGCTGGTCCCATGGTGCGTGTATGCGAACTCGACGACCGGCTCCGGGACGCCTCCCTCGCGAAGGATGCGAGCTCCCTCGACCACGTGCGCCATGATCGCGTCCGCGCTGACGTCGGGCTCGAGGGCGCCGTGTGGGGTGGGCTCTCCCGGGGACAGGTTCTCGACGAAGTACTTCGGCTGAATCGTCTTGCCGAGGTCGTGGTAGTAGGCGCCGACCCGAGTCAGCAACGCGTCCGCTCCGATCGCTGCCGCTGCGCCCTCGGCGAGGTTGGCCATGGCTCGCGCATGTTGCCAGGAACCGGGTGCGTCTCGCGCCATCTTACGAAGGAGAGGGTGGTCGACATCCGTGAGCTCTTGCAGGCGGCCGCGCGTGACGACGCCGAGAGCAGCCGTCGCGACTCGCTGCAGGAGCACTGCCGCCACGCCGGAAAGCATGCCGCCCGCAATGGTGGACAGCAGGATCGAATCGTTGAGCCTGGCTATGTCGCCAATGACGTCGATCCCGCTCCCGACCGACATGGCGACGCTGATCAACACCAACGCGGCAAAGAGACCGGCGGCCGTGCCGGCGACGAGCATGTGGGTCGCGTGCTTGCGGTCATGAAAGAAGATCACGACGCCCAGGGTGGTGGCCAGGTAAACGACCACCGCGGGCATCGAGAAGTGCAGGAACGAAGCGCAGACGAGCGAGATGACGAGGCCCGAAGCCGTAGCGGTCCCGCGATCAAAGTAGAGGGCCGCCCATAACGGCACGGTAGCCAGAGGCAAAATGAACGGAGAGACCCCCGTGAGCAGCAATAGCAGCTTCGCAGCAAGGCACGTCGCACCGACGAGCACCAACATGCCCGCCTCGGTACGCAGCAGGCCGCCGCGCCCCCCGGTGAACAGCCGCAGGTATGCGAGGAAGATATACGCGATCAGGAAGTAGCTGACCCAAACGCCCAGCAGCGTTTGTTGATCTGGGGGACGCCGTTCGCGTTCGAACGCTCGAACCAGCCGCTGGCTCTCCAGATCGTTCACCGCCTCGCCACGCGCGACGACGAGCGGCTGCGGCAACCCGCGATGCGGTCGCCGCGACTCCTTGGGCAGGTAGTTACTCGGGATACGAAGCGTGACGGCGGCTGGGCGCACGGGATCGACCCGTAGCGGCTCGAGGACGACTTCGGCCTGGCTCGCGAGAGTCACGATCGAAGCGAAGACAGCGCTCAGGATCAAGCCTGAGGTGCGACCGGCAATGAGGCGTGTGCGGAGCATCGTGTGCGAATCGTTCGGGCCCGACGAACCCTAGTGAGGCGCCTCTGGGGATTCAAGTGTTTGGACGCTCGGCGCCTTGGGGGCTGGCTCACCCGGATGTCTGCGCTTCATCGCTCGCTTTTTGATCATGGTGTCCTTCACATCGCGATCGAGCGCCGGACCGCGCTTCATTGGCTTTGGCATGCGGCCCGCCGACATCTGTAATGGCTCGTTCGTCCCCACCATGCCTTCGGGTGGCCCCTCGAAGGCCAGGATACCGAATCGACGCGGCACATGGAAATCGCCAGTTCCCAAAGGTGACCACGCCGCCGCTCGTTGCCCATCATCGACGAGGTCCATGACGTACAGATTGGCGCGCCATTCGTCCCCGATCGCGGGCGGAGCAGTGGACTTGCGACCGAGACTGAACGCCTGCCACGGGATCGCCATCTCGACCGTGTATCCCGCGTCTGCCTCTTTGTCGTCGAGATCGCCGCGGGGCGATACTCCGACGCGGATCTTGCTGTCCCAATCGGTATGGCCGAACGGCTGCGGCACGCGACGGGAGTCGTACCGCGTGTCGAAGACGACGCCGCGCGGCGAAACCTGGATCTCGAAGTAGTTCTTCCCATCACCGTCGGGATCGATCATCAGCTCGACGCAGTCCTGCTCCCAAAGGTGGTCGTCACGCTCGGTGTGGCTCGCGCGAAGCAACGCGTCCCGCACTTCAAAGCCGACGTACAAGTAGCGCGCGTCCCAAAGAAGCTTGGCCGACGCCTGCACCGGCGCGAGCCCTCCCTGGCGTGTTTCGACGAATGCGCGGGTCGTGTTGGCGAAGCCCCAAACCGGATCGCCGAGCGAGCCGTCGAGCCGCGGCGGTCGTTTCGTCTGAACGAGCACCAACTTGGGCAAGGCATCTTTGCTACGTTCGGCATCTTCGTGACCGGGCGTCGGTACGGTCGCGGCACGCACGCGTCCCTTCGCATCGGAGGCCCCGTCTGTGACGGTCAGGCGCTGACCGCCGCGCCAGAGGCCTACATACAGGCTGGCGGAGATTCCTTCCCAATCCGCCGGCAGGTGAAGGTCCTGTGGGTCTCGGATGTACGCCCCAGGAGGCCAGCGATCCGGGCCGTAGAGCCATCGGAGCGTGCCGTTGCCGTCTTGGTTGAGCGTGCGGTCGCTGTCGTCGTCCTCGATGCGCGTGAAGAGCTTCCAGCCCTGGCCGAGCGATTGCACAACCTGCCAGTGCCATGTGACCCGCATCGTCTCTCCGGGGCGCCATTGATCGCGATCGAGATCATACCCGACTAGCCTCACTTTGCCGTCGAAGTCGACGCTGAGGGCGTGCTGCGGGGAGGGCGGGACCTTCGAGACATAGGCCGCGACCGCTTGCCGCTGTGCGGGCGTCAACGGTTCCACGTCACCCGTGCACGCTGCAATCCAACCAGCGAGAAGAAAGAAGGCGCAGCGCGTGAAGCTCATGATGCTCGGGTTCAGCGGCGCGATTTGCGGCGCGACTTCCTCTGCATCTTTCGTTTGGACTTCTTCTTGCCCTTGTTGATGACCTTGCGAGGCCCCTGCACGCCCCCCCGGACCGAAGCCCCCTTGCTCGGCCACGGCCGCCTCGAGTAACGAGTCGGCCAGGTTGGCCATCATCGGGTTTCCCTCGAGGCCGCCGGTTTTCACCGCATCACGAAGACGATTGGCCGAGGCCATCTGCTTCATGCCCGGGATCTTCGAGAGCATGCCGGCCTGCGATCCGATGCTGCCCATCATCTGCTTCATGAACGAAAAGCGCTGGAGGATCTCCGCGACTTGCTTCTCGGCCGTGCCCGAGCCCTTGGCAACGCGTGTAAGACGGGTCGGCTGCTTCTGGAATAGCTCCGCCTTGGCGCGCTCCTGACGGGTCATCGAGCTGACGATGGCTTTGATCTGGCCGATCTCGCGCTCATCCACTTGGAAGCCGTCCGGAACGCTGTCGGCAAAGAACGGAACCTTGTCGAGCAGGTCCTGTAGGGGGCCCATGTTCTGCAGCATCTGAAGCTGCTCGAGGAAATCATCGAGGCTGAACTGGCCGCGAAGCATACGCTTGGCGTCCTTCTCGGCCTTCTCTTCGTCGACGACGTCCTCGAAGTCCTTCATCAGACCGGCGACGTCGCCCATCCCGAGAATGCGGCTGGCCATGCCCTCCGCGCGGAACTCTTCGAGCCGGTCGAGGGTCTCGCCGGTGCCGACGAACTTCACCGCCTTCCCGGTGACGTTCTTGATTGAAATCGCCGCACCGCCGCGGGCGTCGCCGTCGAGCTTCGTGAGGATGACGCCGCTCAGCCCGAGCAGCTCGTCGAAGGACTTCGCGGTCTTGACCGAGTCCTGGCCGATCATGGCGTCGACGACGAGAAACACGTTTTGCGGATCGACCGAGGCGCGAATCTCTGCGAGCTCTTGCATGAGCGTTTCGTCGATCGCGAGGCGGCCCGCGGTGTCGTAGATGACCGTATCGCATTTGAGCTTCTTGGCGTGAGCGAGGCCGCGCTTGCAGATCTCGATCGGCAGCCCGCCGGGGATCGAGAACACCGGCACATCGATCTGTTCGCCGAGGACCTGGAGCTGCTCGATGGCGCCGGGACGTGCGACGTCCGCGGCCACGAGGAGAGGCTTGCGCGCATTGGTGCTTTCCAGCAGTCGCGCCAGCTTCGCGGCCGTGGTCGTCTTACCGGAGCCTTGAAGCCCGACCATCATGATGCCGGTCGGCTTGGGCATCTTGGCGAACTCCACGGGCTCGCCTTCGAACGACATCATCGACTCGAGCTCATCCTGGCAGATCTTCACGAACTGCTCGGCCGGCCCGATTTTCGCTTTGCGCTTCTGGGACTTGACCGCGGTCTCGACGACTTGGCCGACCGCCTTTTCTTTCACGCTCGCGAGGAACGCTTTGGTGACCCCGAACTCGACGTCCGCTTCGAGCAACGACAGGCGCACATCACGGAGCGCTTGATCGATGTTCTCTTCGGTGAGCTCGGTGGCTCCCGAGAGGCGATTGCGGGCGTTGCGAAAGCCCTTTGTGAGCGTCTCAAACATACGGCGGTGGGTTCCCGGTGCTGCGGCTCGTGCGCGTAGCATGCGCAGAAGCGGCTACGCAACCTGCTTCGCCCCTTGACCGCTGGTTTCGGGCGTTGGATGGTGCCCGCGCATGGGGGAGAAGCTGCCCAAGAGCGGGGATCCGGACACGATCTACGTGATCGACATCAGCTCCTATGTGTTTCGTGCCTACCACGCGCTTCCGCCACTTTCGAACAGCAAAGGCGAGCCAACGCACGCCGTGGCCGGGGTCGCAAGCATGCTCCTCAAGCTGCTGCGCGAGCACGAGCCCCACAGGCTCATCGTGGCGATGGACTCCAAAGAGAGGTCGTTCCGCAAGGATCTCTACGAGGACTACAAGGCGAACCGTCCTCCGGCGCCACCCGATCTCCAGCAGCAGATGATTCGCGTCCGGGAGCTGGTCGAGGCCTGGGGCATGGCGCCCATCGAGGCGCCCGGCTTCGAGGCCGACGACGTCATTGCAACCCTGGTGGGGCAGGCCCGTGACAAGGGGCTCCGAGTCGTGATCGTGAGCGCCGACAAAGATCTACTCCAGCTCGTCGGCCCCGACGTCGTCATGTACGACACGATGCGAAACAAGGTGTTCGGCGCCGAAGAGACACGCGAGAAGCTCGGCGTCGATCCGGGCCAGGTCCGTGACCTCCTCGCGCTCATGGGCGATAGTTCCGACAACGTCCCGGGCGTGCCATCGGTCGGACAGAAGACGGCGGCCAAGCTCCTCGACGAATACGGGAGCTTCGAAGGCATCTACGAGAACCTCGAGAACATCACGCGCAAAGCGCTCAAAGCGAAACTGACCGACCACCGCGAGGACGCGCTGGCTTCGCGCGAGCTCGTCACGCTCCGTGCGGACCTCGCCATCGATGCCGAGGCCGTGACTCGCCCCTTCGGTGGCGGGGACACCAACGCCCTTCGAGCGCTCTTCAGCGAGCTCGAGCTCACACGCTTGCTCGCCCAACTCCAGGCCGCTTCGCCGGAAGAATCCGCTTCCGCGATCGAAGGACGCTACGAAACGATCACAACCGCCGAGGGGCTCGCTAGGGTCGCGAGCAGGATCCGCGAGACCGGCAACTTTGCCTTGTATTCGGTGATGGACATTGACGATCCGATTCGCGCGGAGCTCGTCGGTGTGGCGGTGAGCTACCTCGAAGGCTTCAGCGCGTACATCCCGCTCGGGCATCGCTACATCGGTGCACCCGATCATTTGAGCTGGGACGACGCCGGGCCAGTCCTCACGCCGCTGCTCGAGAACTCGCTCATCCCGAAGCTCACGCTCGCCAAACGCGAGACGGTGTTCTGGGCGCGGCGCGGCGTGACCCTTCGAGGCGTGCGCTTCGACCCGTCCCTCGCGAGCTACCTTCTCGACCCCTCACGCCACGCCCACCGATTGGAAGACGTGGCGCGGCAGGAGCTAGACGGCGATCTCAGCGAAGAGGAGGCCGTGCGAGGCAAGGGCAAGAAGGCGCTGGCCTGGGACGAGGTCGAGGTGGAACCCGTCGCCGGGTACGCCAACGAGCGGGCGGACTACACCTTCCGACTGAGTGAGCTCCTGACCCCGCGCATGCATGAAGGGGAGTTCGAGCGGCTCTTCTACGAGGTCGAGCTGCCGTTGGCCGGGGTGCTGGCGACGATGGAGCTCACCGGAATCAGGGTCGACACCGAGCCGCTTGCCGAGCTCTCGACAGAGGCTAGTGCGGAGCTCGAGAGACTCCACGCCCTGTGTACCGAGCTCGCCGGCCACGAGTTCAACGTATCCTCTCCGAGGCAGCTCGAGACCATCTTGTTCGACGAGCTCGACCTCCCGGTCATCAAGAAGACCAAGACCGCCCGCTCAACAGACCACGGCGTCCTCGAGGAACTCGCGCTGCTGCACCCGCTGCCCCAGGCGATCCTCGAATACCGCTCTGTTTCCAAGCTCAAGAGCACGTATTTAGACGCTTTACCGCGAGAGGTGAACCCGGGCACCGGGCGCATCCACACCCGCTACAACCAACTCGTCGCCGCCACCGGGCGCCTCTCGTCGAGCGACCCGAACCTCCAAAATATCCCGATCCGCACCGAGATGGGCCGGCGCGTGCGAGATGCGTTCGTGCCGGAGGAAGGGTGGTCGATGCTGGCGGCCGACTACTCGCAGATCGAGCTCCGAGTGCTCGCACACCTCAGCCGCGACCCAGCGCTGGTCGATGCGTTCTCGCGCGGTGACGACGTCCACGTCCAAACCGCCTGCGCGCTCTTTGGGGTCCAGCCCGAAGAGGTTACCAAGAGCATGCGCGGCCAGGCCAAGACCGTGAACTTCGCGGTCATCTACGGCCAGACCCAGTTCGCCCTCGCGCGCAACCTCAAGATCGAGCGCAGCGAAGCCAAGCGCTACATCGACGCGTTCTTCGACCAGTACGCCGGCGTCAAATCGTTCCTCGACGAAGTCGTCGAGCAAGCCGCCGCGAACGGTTTGGTCACGACCCTGTTGGGCCGGCGGCGAACACTCGCCGACATCCGAAGCACCAACCGCAACCTCCGCGCCGCCGCCGAACGAATCGCCCGCAACACCCCGATTCAAGGCACGGCGGCGGACATCATGAAGGTCGCGATGGTGCGTATTCAGCACGAGATGGAGCAGCAGAAGCTGAGGAGTCGGATGGTACTGACCGTACATGATGAGCTGGTGTTCGAATCGCCGCCGGAGGAGCGGGAAGGGCTCGAAGCGCTAGTCGTGCATCACATGCAGACTGCGGTGCCGCTGTCGGTGCCACTGCCGGTGGACGTCGGGTGGGGCCCCAACTGGGGGGCGGCGCACTGATGCGAAAGTTCCTGTTCGCCCTACTGTTGTTCAGCGTGCTGCTCAGCGCCTTCCTGGCCTTTTCGCGGCGGCCGCCGATGCCTCCCAAAGACTCGCTGAGCTACCAGCTGCTACAGCCAGGCCCGTTCGAGGTCGCGACCGACACCCACGAGCTCCTCGATCCAGCACGCTTCATTCCTGACCCAGACGCGCCCCATAAGCAGTTGCCACGCCGCATGAAGGTCCGACTGTGGTACCCACAGTCGGAGAAACACGACCCGCAACCGTTGCTGATCTACAGCCACGGTCTCTTGGGCACTGGCAAGGCTGTCGAGTACATTGCGCGCGTTCTCGGGAGTCACGGCTACGTGGTCGCCGCACCCGACTTTCCGCGCACCAGTCGCAGCCAAGGCGAACGGGCGCACGCAAGAGACGTCTTCAATCAACCACGGGACGTCGCACTCGTCATCGACTGGTTGCTCGCCCGAAGCGAGGACGAAAAGGACGCGCTCTACAACGCCATCGACGCCCAGCGTATCGCGGCGCTCGGCCATTCCCTCGGTGCCCTCAACACGCATTTGCTGGGTTTCCATCCGGATTGGCAAGAACCCCGAATCAAGGCGGTCGTTTCGCTCGCAGGCCCAACCGCGCTCTTCACGCGCAAGTTCCTCACGACGCGTTCGATCCCCTACATGGCACTCGCGGGGCCACAGGACGCTTTCATTGAATATGAAGCCAATTTCCTGCCGCTCGTAGACAAGGTCGACGGGGCCGTTCTCGTATCCATGGACGGCGCCTCACACCTTGCCTTCGCCGACGAAGGGAAATGGTTCCGCTGGTTCGATCAGCCGGACGAGGTGGCTTGCGCCTTTGCAAAGGACACCATCGACAAGAACAAGAGGTCGCAGGAGCCCTGGTACGACGAGCTCGGTGGAGTGGAGGCGGGCTACGTGCAAGAGATAGACCCGCTCCCGTGCGAATATGAGGTCTCGCCCGCCATGAACCCGTTGCGTCAACAACAACTCACACTGATGGCCGTCGTCAGCTTCCTCGAATGCCAGTTCGCGGAAGACGAGGACGAGCGCAGACGCTGGTGCGAATACCTTAGAGGACCTTTCGAGCGCGAGAACGAGGAGATATCGATTCTCGTCCGAGATCCGTAGGGAACGGCGCCACCCATCACTAGAGCCGGACGAGGCGTATCAAAGTCGATGAGGCCGTGCGACCTGTGCTTTTCCCTGCGTTTTTCGCATAATCCGGCGGGACCACCGACCTCCGCCGCATCATCCGCGAGGGCAGGGAGGAGGCCGAACGCGCTGCCACCCAAGCCGCCTACCACAACGCCATCCTCGCCGACCTCTCCGAGGACCTCGGTATCGGCATCCGAACGCTCCTTCTACGAAACCTTGGCCGTCAGCGACCGCCTCTCCGTCAAACGCCTCACCACCGCCATCCAAGGCAACCACTACGAGAGCGCCCAAGACCAACCCAAAGGCAAGCAGCTACAGCTCCCGCGCCCCACCAACCCAAGCTACCTCTACAAAGCCGAAGTCATCGACGCCAACACCCTCCTCCTAGACATCGACCTAGGCTTCGAAGTTATCCGCCGCCAACCCATCCGCCTCGCGCGGCTCGAGCCGGACGAAGCGAAGTCGCTTTGCCGCAACCTCTCGATAGTCCGCTTCGGTTCCGTCGATGTGGGCTCCGCAGAGCTTCATTAGCTTCGGGGCTATCTTGGGGTAGCGGCGAGCGTAGTCCGTCATCACGTCCGCGCCTTCCTCCGGGCTCAGCAACTTCGCGTGAACGGAATGCCGGCCCCGGGCGGTCCGAATGTCGATGTCCGGGTGGGCGCGGAGATTCTGATACCACTGCGCGTGCTCTCCATACCCGGAAACGATCGTGAGCGTGGCTCCCTTCGCGTCTCGGTCGACGACCTCCACGCAACTGTACCGCTTGAGGCCACTCTTGCGGCCGACGTGCTCGAGCAGAATGATCCGATCTCCGAAGAGAAACCCGAGGCCCGCGCAGAAGAAGTACACCGGCACGCGAAACAGCCAGCGGACGAATGCATTCGGCGGCTCTGGCGGATCGAATCGTACAGCCATGCGAGCGCGCCCGTCTTACGGCGCGCCGACGATGCGTAGCGCCAGGTATGGGCCGAGTAGGACGACGAATATCGTGAGTTCGTAGAAGCCCATCATCATGTAGTGGATCTCGTCGAATCGGTCTGCGGAGATGTTGAACCATTTGCCGTGAACACCACGCATCCAATCGCGGGCCCCCAGGAAGAACGCGAACCAAAGAAGCAGCACGCCGATGTTGATCAAGGACGCCCACGCCAGGACTGCTCGAATTGTCTCTATGGTCATCTTTGCCTCCTTTCTGACGTAATCGTACCGCGCGGAGCTGCCCGACCTCGAATTAGGGGGTCGGAGGCTGTGGGCACTGACGCTGGCACCGACGCTGGCCCTGCCACTGGCCCTGCCACTGGCCCCGCCGCTACGGCAGCGCTCCGAAGTGTCTCAGCCCCTCCAGGACCCCGCGCGCGTAGGGATGCTCGGCGAAGTAAATTCGCTCTGCGATGCCCTGGGTGACCGCCTCAAGGCCCAAGTCCTTCTTCAACGCTTCATCCGCATTCCCAACCACGATCACCCGATACCCAGTCAGCATCGCCGCTCGGTCGTTGCCCGAGTCCCCTGCGTACACCAGGTGCTCCTCATCCACGCCCG
>PVMK01124451.1_pt1 | contig 43579 bp, 30 predicted proteins | sample 1853481 | NCBI WGS metagenome assembly PVMK01 (sample SAMN08533507, study PRJNA380276) | Marine sediment metagenome, whole genome shotgun sequencing project.
TGGCGGCAGGGATCTCCTTATTACTGGTAGCACTATTCCTGCCTTACTTCAATAAACTTACGGAACGTTCTCTATCACTGTCACTTATTGGAGTTCCGATGTTCTGGATCGCAAATACAGTGATCACGGCAGGGGATTCCTCATGAGAAAACTCCTGGTGGTATTTCAATTTTCTGCATCGGTGGCCTTGATTGCCGGCACCTTCCTGGTTACTGATCAGAAGGTGGCTTGAAGCAATCCCACCAATTCCCTGAAGTACGAATGATTCGTCAATTATAGGAGGTTGAATCTGAATTTCTTTCTAATTTCAACACCTCATACATATACTGGTAAATCGTGGACAAAAAACTGCTCTCCATGCGTGGGATATTTGTGGGTATCCTGACATTTCAAACGCTTTTCCTCTTTGGACAGGAATCTCTTAAACTTAATGACAAAGAGTACTTTCATACCAGAGGTCTGGATGTAACTGTATTCAGTGATTATTATCCGGAAGGCCACCAGTCGGGGCTTACCATCATTCAGCATGGTGTCAGGGTAGCAGCCAATGGAGACCTGAGGCTGGAACCCTCTCCCGGGCAATGGTCACCCGTACCCAAAGGAGGCTCAAGGATTGTGGACCATGATAACCAGCGCATCAGCCAAACCCTCTGGTTCCCTGATTCAAGCAAGAACAAGCGAGGTTTTAATCCAATCATTTACCCCAAACTAAAATTCAGATACCAGGTCCATGTAAGCGCGCTGCCGGGGAACAGTGTCAGGGTGGTGGTAGACCTGGAACAACCGCTTCCACAGGAGTGGATTGGAAAAGTAGGATTTAACCTGGAACTGTTTCCAGGGGATCTGTTCGGGAAATCCTTTTTGTTGGATGAGCATTTTGGAATATTTCCCGATCAACCCTCCGGGAACCTGACCACCCAGTATGGAGAGACAATTTCTGAACCCCTGGCGACTGGCACTACCCTGGTCATAGCTCCCGAGGATGACTACCGGAGAATATCAATCCGTTCCAAGCGAAACGATATAGAACTCTGGGATGGCCGGACCAATCACAACAATGGATGGTATATCGTAAGAAGCACCCTGCCGGTCAATGTCACAAAGGGGGCCATAGAATGGATTATCACCCCTTCGACTGTTTACGGATGGGAATATGAACCAGTAATTCAGGTTTCACAGCTTGGTTACCACCCTTTACAAAAAAAGGTGGCAGTGGTTGAACTGGACGGAAGCGGCACTCCTGAAAAGAATTTCACCCTCTTCAGAATGGACGAACATGGAAAGACTAAGGTCCTCTCTGGATCACCCGATCCATGGGGATCTTTTCTACGATACAACTATGTCTCTCTCGATTTCTCGGGGATAGACGAACCTGGAATATACCAGATTTCCTATGGCCATAAACTTTCTCACCCCTTCAGAATTGCAGAAGATGTGTATGGCAGCAGTGCCTGGCAACCTACCCTGGATTACTACTTGCCAGTGATGATGTGTCACATGCGGGTCAACGAAAAATACAGGGTATGGCACGACCGATGTCACCTGGATGACGCCCAGATGGCACCCCCCACACCCTATCATTTTGATGGTTACAGACAGGGAGAAGAGAACCACACACATTTTGAAGCTGGGGATATGGTTTCCCAATTGGACCAGGGTGGGTGGCACGATGCAGGAGATTATGACCTGAGGGTGGAATCCCAGGCCGGTACGGTCTGGATGCTGGCCCTGATGATGGAAGAATTCGGACTTGACCATGATGCCACTATGATTAACTTCGAAAAGAGATTGGTAGAGATTCATCAGTCGGATAGCATCAATGATGCCCTCCAGCAGATTGAACATGGACTGGCCACCATCCTTGGAGGATACAGATCACTGGGCAGGTTGTACAGAGGTATCATCTGTTCCGATCTTCGTCAGTACGTTATGTTGGGGGATGCAGCTTCCATGACCGATAATATTCCTGGCAATGAAGACGATCGGTGGGTTTTCACAGAGAACAATCCCGGAAGGGAGCTAGGGGTGATTCCTGGATTGGCAGCTGCCTCAAGGGTTTTAAAAACCCACAATCCTGAGCTTAGCCAGGAGTCGCTGGAAACAGCCCTGGCCCTCTGGAACCAAAACTCCACCATCCAGGGAAACAGTTCAAAGAAGATCATCGCCTTATCAGAACTTATCCTGGCCACAGGCGACCAGGCTTTAAAGGATACGCTGGTGCAAATGGAAGATGAAATCATCAAAGGAATTAAAAGATGTGGCTGGGCAATGGGTCACGTAATCTCCACCATCGACAATCAGGAATTCCGAAGCAACATTGCTGTAGCGGTTAAAGAATATCAAGAGCAACTGCAGGCAGAACAGACCAAAGACTCTCCCTACGGGGTGCCCTATAAACCCAACATCTGGGGTGCCGGCTGGAATATTCAGCGTTTTGGGGTGGAGCAATACTTCTACCATAAAGGATGGCCTGAAATTACCACATCCACATTCTATGAAAACGCACTCCATTTTATTCTCGGTGTACACCCCGGATCCAACAATGCATCCTTTGCATCCGGAGTAGGCTCCAAATCTATCAAAGTGGCGTATGGAGTGAATCGGGCCGACTGGAGCTTTATTCCGGGAGGGGTGGTGTCGGGTACAGCCCTGATCCGACCTGACCTTCCTGAATTAAAAACATGGCCTTATTTCTGGCAGCAGACCGAGTATGTAATGGGTGGGGGAGCCACCAATTATATGTTCCTGGTACTGGCGGTTAATGCCCTTTATAACTAAGACTATTTCACCTCCGAAATACGACTGCCCCTGCCCCGGGTATCGAAAGATCTTAACCTGACCGGCCCCGAAACATCCACCGGTCCGGAGTAAATCGGTGAATTCTTCTCAGGCTCGGACCCGTCAAGCGTGTATCTGATTTCTAATCCCGGGAAATCAATATTGGCAAAAAGCTGGCCATCTTTCACTATTGCACCGGGAGGAGGAAGTCTGTAATTAAATCCTCCAAAGAGGTAATCGAGCCTGGGCATCTCGCGCTGACCCACCACATTGGCAAATTCATTCCAGGCCTGGTTAAGACCCCTGTTGCGTTCTTCCTTTTCTTCAATGGAGCCCCACTTCTGTTGACCTGACCAGGCCCTTTCTGCCAGTCCAAGAAATTTGGGTAGATAGAAGTACTCCAGCATCTCTCCACCTTTGATAAACTCACTCCACAAATGACCCTGAAGCCCTATGATATTCTCATAAGCTTCGGGCTTTAGTTTTTCCATTCCATCAAAAGCTTTGTCCGTATCAATAGGATGCCAGTACCTGTCAGTGATAGAGCATTTAAAGAGATCATAGGGGACAAACTCAAATGCCCTTTTTGTATTCACCAGTCCGCCCCAATAGTGTCCGGGTTCAGCGGGATGCTGGTTATAACCTAAATCGAAATAAAAATTGGTGGCATTACAGAGAATCACAGGAAAACCGGTATTGGCAAGGCGATTCCCCAGATCCAGGTTAGCTCCCAGGTTGTTCCATACATAGGGGAGCATCTTCTTACCTACAAAGTCGGGATTGGGAACCCAGATCCCGCTCATTCTTCTTCATGGCGATCTCTTCCCAGCCTGCCATAATAAGATCCCTTTCCTCCAGAATCTCATAGAGGCGTGCCTCACAATATGCCTGCAGGTTATCTGCTCCTGAAATTCGGGATTTTTCTGCATAAATGCCTCACAAACCGGCGAACTGGTCCAGGAACCATGTGGAACCTCATCTCCTCCTGCATGCATCACCCTCATTTTCAATCCGGCCTCTTCATACATCTCCATGATATCGTCATCGACCACTGTGGCATAAAACAGGTAAGGTGCTTCAAGGCAAACGCAAACCACATTGTCGTCATAATTCTGCGCCGAGTTGTAGACCGACTTATCCTCGGGATCAATCAACCTGAACTTCTCTGCCTCTTCGCTTTCCTCCTTCATCAGGCGATCATACCTGGTCTCCAGGGCATAGATGGCTGCTCTGGCATGCCCGGGAAAATTGATCTCCGGGATCACTTCAATGTGATGCGCATCCGCCAGCTTCAGAATCTCAATAAAATCTTCCCTTGTCAGAAAACCACTGCCATGTCCCACCCCGGGTTTGGGCAGCGGACCAGAGCCGTAATTGGGCATGATGTGATCCTTATGGTCTTCTGTATGTCCCCGGTAAGATCCGAACTGGGTAAGTTCGGGAAGGGAAGCTATTTCCAGTCTCCAACCCTCATCATCGGTAATGTGAAGATGCAGCTTATTCAATTTATAAAAAGCCATGGCCCTGATCAGCTTTTTGATGGCATCGGGCTCAATGAAATTCCGTGCAATATCCAGGTGCATTCCCCTGTAGGCAAAGGCTGGTTTATCTTCAATGGTCAGAACTTCTATCTCTATGGAGGACTGAGGCAAAGACCAGACTTTTACAGGTAGCAAGCTCAACAGACTCTGAATCCCATAGAAGACACCTGCTGGTTCACTACCTGCAATGATAACTCCACCCCTGGTATCACTTGACAGGGTGTAGCCTTCTGTATCCATTTCACCAGGAAGGAGGGAAAGTTCAAGTTTAATAATGTTGGCTCCACCCACTTCACTCTCCGTTACAGAGGGTTTGAATCCCATCACTTGATCCAGCATCCCTGCCAGATGGTTTGCTTCTCCATTCAAACCTTCTCCATAGTGAATCTTCAAACCTCCTCCCAGGCTAATATTCTTACGGGAAGATTTCAAATAAACAGGAGAAGGAATTATCAATCCAACTTCATCCGTTTTTAAAAGTGACTGGTGCTTGTTTTGGCCATAGATCCATGCTGCATCTGGCAGAGGGACCGAGGAACCCTCCCGAAAGACCACATCCAATGCTGGAAATGGCTTGATGGTATAGCTCTCAAATGGAACTATGGAAGAGATATGATCCAAAGAGCTGTAATGGACCATATAGGGGCCCAACGGAGCTTCATTCTCCTTAAGCAACCGTCCGGGTTTATTGTAACTGATATTAACTGCATCCCCGGGATTAAGGTTGAATTCGCTGGTTGGTATAATTCTTACCAGGTCTCCATTCACATGCTCAATCTGAACCTTTCCGGTGACCGATTCCTGAATCACTCCGCTTCCCATCTGGTTAAAATATAGTGCCCACCCACTGTTCCCCAGTTTCTGGGTGCCTGTATTTATCAGTGTGAATAAGGCGCTGCTATTCCCCTCCTGATGATTGTTCCCAATAAATTCCCACTCAAGAGCAAGACCGGGGGTATCTGTGTCTTTCATGGTGTTACACGATAAAACGGATAATGAACCCAGCAGGAATAAGAAGGCTTTTTTCATGGCAATTATGCTTTTCTTTAGTAGTTTAGTGCACCAACAAAGCTACTAAATCTCCAACTTAATCCATGATGACTGAACTTTCTGCTTCCACAAAGCCCAAACGACTGATCTCCCTGGATGCCCTCAGGGGGTTTACAATTGCAGCCATGGTAATCGTCAACGATCCAGGCACCTGGCAACATGTATACTGGCCTTTGAGACATGCCGATTGGAATGGTTGTACCATTACCGACCTGATTTTTCCCTTTTTTCTTTTTATGGTGGGTGTCTCCATAGCCCTGGCTTACTCTAAGCGTATGGAAGCCAAGGCATCCAAGAAAAGCATTTACAAAAAGATCATCATCCGATCCATCAATATCTACCTGCTAGGTATTTTTCTATGGCTTGTTCCCGAATTCGATTTCAGTGCCATACGCTGGGTAGGTGTTCTTCCACGGATCGCATTTGTGTTCCTGGCCTGTGCCCTGATTTTTCTCAATACAAACTGGAAACAGCAAATTAAAATTGGAAGCATTATCCTGGTTTTGTACTGGATCGTTGTGGCCTATATACCTGTTCCTGGAATTGGGAAACCTGATCTATCGATTCCTGGCGCCAACTGGGCCAATCATTTTGACACCCTTTTTTTACCTGGTGTGATGTGGCAGAAGACCTGGGATCCGGAAGGAATTCTGAGCACCTTCCCCGCCATTGTTTCCGGGATTATTGGAATGCTTATGGGAAAGCTTTACCTGTCGGTGAAAGATGAAAATAAGAGGCTGGTCTGGCTGTTCTTCATGGGATTTGCCATGTTTTTGGCCGGTGGCCTCTGGAACTGGGTTTTTCCCATCAATAAAAACATATGGACCAGCTCCTATGTACTGTATACAGCGGGACTGGGAACCCTTGGTCTTGCTGCATGTATTTTGATTGTCGATGTATGGGGATATACCAAATGGACATTTCTGGGCAGGGTATATGGCGCCAATGCCATCACCTCATATGTGCTTGCAGGTCTGCTTACCTCGGTTTTTTATAGATTGAAATTCGGAGGATCCGCACTCAATGAATGGTTTATGACCGGTCTTACCCAGGTGGGACTTGACCCAAGGTTTGCTTCCATGCTTTATGCTATGATTTATATGTTAATTATCTTCATTCCGGCTTTAATTCTGTACCGAAGAAAAATTTTCATTCGCATCTAGGATTTCAGCAGATAACATTAGTAACATTATGAGTCCAGTTTCGTATACCATGGGGTGCCCTGAAAAATTCAATAAATGACTGAATCGGATAAGAGTATTTTCAAACCCGTAAACGATCCCGTAAAACCTCAATCCCAGGTAATTTCTTGCATAGAAATCCAAGGATTCAATCGCCTGGTGGAAGAAGGTGAGATCTCAACGATCCAGGTATTCTATGAGAGAGTGGCCCAGGAGATCTATAATACCCGGAAGAAAAACTATTCATGGGGATTCAAGGTTATTGAGCCAGAGTTTCTCAATCTCTCCGATCGTATCTACCTCTCTTCTAAGCTCTATTTTGACGAAGATATGGCTGATCTGAACAGTGTGGTTTTCAAACTATTCATTGAGTTTAACAACATCGTCCTCTCCACGGCCATGCATATGCATATTCCTGTGAAAGGAATCATCAGAATTGGAAATGTATATAAAGGAACGGTAACCTCAAGAAAACCAGCACTGGTATCGGGAAAGGAACCTCTGATTCTAAACGATCTTCTCAAAGTCTTCTCCTTTGGGGAAATTTTTCCACACGGCTTTTCAAGCGGGATGATCCCGGCAGTGGATATGCCCTTTCATTTTGGGGAAAATCTCAGCCAAATGCTGGCTGATCTGGCGAACATCGAGGCAGTGGGAATCTTTATGCCCCTGGAGTACAGAAATGAAACAGCCACAGAAGTCACCATCCTGTCCAATATGATGACCGCCACCGAAGTGAATGGGAAGGCCCTGTTTGTTTGCAACTGGAAGGAGTGGATGAGCTCTTACCTTAAATGTTCGCCTGATAACATCCTTGCCTATGCCGAGGATGCCGGAAAGGATGGTCAGGAACCCTATTCAAAATACTGGCAAAGCCTGGTTGACTACTCCGCTGATCTCTAATTCGTCTTGACAGATCTCTTGCATTCATACGACCTCACAACCCTGCAATGGGTTTTGCTGGCCGTTAGTGGATTGCTTATTGGCATGGCAAAAACAGGACTTTCAGGAGTAGGGTTAATGGTGGTTCCCATTCTTGCCAATGCCTTTGGAGGGAGACCTTCTGTTGGGCTGTTGTTACCCATTTTGATCTTTGCTGATGTTTTTGCGGTCGCCTGGTATAACCGGCATGCTCAATGGAAACATATTCTCCGGCTTTTACCCTTTGCATTCATTGGGATACTACTGGCCACCATTGTGGGTAAAAACATTTCAGATGCCGCCTTCAATCACCTGCTTGCTGCCTTGGTGATCACTGGCATCGTCATCCTGATCTGGAGAGACCTCAGGTCGGAAAAGATGAAGATTCCAAAATCAAAATGGTTTGCAGCCAGTCTGGGTTCCGTAGGTGGATTTGCTACAATGATCGGAAATGCAGCCGGACCAGTAATGGCACTCTACCTGCTTTCCATGAGACTACCAAAAAACATCTATATAGGAACAGGAGCCTGGTTCTTTTTTATTGTTAACCTTTCCAAGTTACCTCTGCATATCTGGTCCTGGAAAACCGTTACCACAGAATCATTTATTCTGGATCTGTTTATGATTCCGGCCATTGCCATTGGTGCATTTCTTGGGATATGGGTGGTGAAGCTCCTTCCCGAAAAAGTCTTCAGACTAATTGTGATCGCCACAACCCTACTTTCAGCCCTGCTCCTGTTCTAGCCCACCTGGCCCGGACCGACCAACTCCTCCACATAAGTGAGTAGTTGCTTCTGGGAAAAGGGTTTTTCGATCAACCTGGATGCACCAAAAATCTTGGCTGTCTCCAGGTAGTTGTCCGCCGAAATTTTCCCCCCACCAGACATGGCAATAATTTTTAAATCGCTGCTGATTCGCTTCATCTCCCTGATGGTTTCCAGTCCTTCTTTCTCAGGCATAATGATATCTGTGATCACCAAACCGGGCCTTAGCTTACTGAACAATCTCAATCCTTCACTGCCATTTGAGGCAAGATCCACCTCATATCCTGCCCTTTCAAGCATCTTTTTTACCATCAGAAGAATATGGGGTTCATCATCAATAACTAATATCCGGTTCATTATGAAGCTTTTTTAATATCCTGACTCAGCACTCTACCAATTAGCTCACTGAATTCGCTCAGAATAAGAGGTTTAGAAATTATATCTGTGATTCCGAATTGTTCCATGGCATTTCTGGGAATAGAATCCTGGTATCCGGTTATAATAATTGATTTCAAATCGGGACGAATCTGCTTTATCTCTCCAATCAACTCTGTTCCCATCATCTTAGGCATGGCCTGGTCGGTAACCAGCAAATCATATTTGTCAGGATTCTTTTTAAAGACCTCCAGGGCTGTTTTGCTATCCGACTTAATATCCACCGTATATCCCAGACTCTCCAGCATCCGTTTACCCATGTACGTGATCTCCTTTTCATCGTCTACAAACAGGATACTTCCTTTGCCCTTCTTCACCTTCTGCGATACTTCCCCTTCAGAGAACGATAGTTCTGAATGTTGAGGAAGATAGATCATAAATGTGGATCCTTTTCCCGGTTCACTTTCTACAACGATTGTTCCGTTATTGTTGCTTACAATACCATGTACCACTGACAGTCCAAGTCCCGATCCCGACCCTACCTCTTTCTTGGTGAAAAAGGGTTCAAAGATTCTTTCGATGGTTTGTTTATCCATGCCATGACCTGTATCTGCAATGGTCAGCTTTACATAAGTACCTTTCTGGTTTTTGGCCAAACCATTGACCTGGCCTGTACCCACCGATTGCTTATCCAACCGTACGGTGAGCACCCCCCCGTTGTTCATCATCGCATGGTAAGCATTGGTACACAAATTCATGATGATCTGGTGCATCTGCGTGGAATCTGCCAGCACAGTTCCGCAGCTGGGATTCAGATCCTGTTGGATCTCAATGTTTGAAGGAAATGAGGCTCTGATAAGTTTCAAAACCTCCCTTACCACGCTATCCAGCTGTAAGGGTTTTTTATCAACATCCACCTGTCGGCTGAATGTCAGGATTTGCTGAACCAGGTCCTTACCTCTGATCGCAGCACTGTTTATTTGTTCAATATCATAACGCAAAATACTCTCCACGGACAGCTCCTCCAGAGCCATCTCTGTATAACCAAGGATAGGGGTCAGAATGTTGTTGAAATCATGTGCGATACCTCCTGCCAGTGTTCCTATGGTCTCCATCTTTTGAAGCTGCAACAACTGCCCTTCAAACTTAGTTTTCTCCTTCTCGTGGTGCTTTCGAATTTCTATCTCCTTTTTCAGATCTTTATTGGCCAGGGTAAGCTGGTGAGTTCTCTCCTGCACCCTTATCTCGAGTGCGTTGTTGGCAGCTTTTACTTTTTCCTGCTCTTTCTCCAGGAGTATCCGCATGTAATAATCCCTGCGAGCCGATTGTTCCATAAAATAGCTGATAAACATTCCAATTACATTGGCGCTGATGAAGAAGAAGTTATTGTTGATCAGTATTTCAATGGGGGTATCGGAGAGCCAGATGGCAGCCACCTCATAACTGGCTACAATCGACCAGCCCATCACAGTGGCATAGATGAACCTGGCTTTGATAAAGGTATATCCAATTATAAAGATGAGTATCAAACCGGCATAATAAGTGTAATGCTCAGCCACATTTGCGGCGTAAATGATCATCACAATAATGGAAAGCCCCGTGAGGTACATGGTGGCCGAAAGCACAGGTTGCATATACTTTTTAAAACCCGGGGTAAATGAAAGTCCAATGACCCCCAAAAGTATCGGAGTGATGACACCAAACCTGATGAACCAGAACATACTCTTAAGTTCGGGTAACAGGATGGCATCCAGGAAGGCGAAAATTGCGAAAAAGAAGACGGAAAGGATCAATGAGAACCTCATGGGCTTGAGGGAACGTTTAAAATAGTCGTTCCTGAAGTCCTTCTCATGCTTCTTTATATCTCCAATAAAGGCAAGGGTAATCTTATTCAACTTCCAATCGTCCCGACCGGTGGTTGGCATCCCAAACAGATTCCCGTTGATAATTGAAGAAAGCTTCATCCTAGGAGGCTGCTTTAATTCTTAGAAAAAGGTTTACACCCAGCTCTTCCATTTCCACCTCCACCAGTTCTTTCGCGGCTTCAGCTTCCAGAGCCATTCTAATCAGGTCATTCTTCGACCTGTGCACCAGATACCAGTCCGAAAGCACTTCCATCAGTCTCCGGGTTGGATTGCTATTGGAAAAATTCCCGATAATGAACTCTCCGCCATCCGACAGGTATTTATAGTACTTGTTGATCATATATACAAAGTGCTTGTCCTTAAAATAGTCGAACAATCCTGCACTCCAGATCAAATCGTACCACTGGTAGGGTTTATATCTTAAAACATTAATTTTAAAATAATTTATTGAATCTTTGAAGGGCTCGTTCTGTTCTTTTGCAAAATTGATTGCATTCTGGTCAAAATCCACCAGGTCGAATTTGATCTTGCTATTGGGATTGTTCTGTAGGTATTCATTCACATCAGTAGCAGGACCCGAACCCAGTATCAGGACATGTTTTGTCTCACCCGATCCATTTTCAATCTCCGCACAACGTTTCAGGAAGTAGTCTTTCCGGTTGCGCACAGCCTGTGCACCAGCCTGGCTTTGAAAAAAGCGATCCCAGTTCCCATACTTATTATCCGGGTTTACATGGACCTTATAGATGTTATGAATGATGGTGAAATCTCCTGGATAACCAAAGGGCTTCACAAATCCGTGACCAATCAGGGTATTTTCATTGAGAGACTCCCGGATCACATTTCTGAAATACTCCAATTCCTGGTCCTCCAGGTTGTTTACAATGGCTGCGAATTCACTGTATTCATGAGGCTCGGGACCCCCTTTTACTACCAGTGCAATTAAAAATTCCTGGACTTCTTTAGAGAGTTGGTTGAGAGATGCTGCGAGGGGCATAAGTAGTTTAAATTAATGGTTTCATTAATGATATAAAGGTGATATGATACAATAAAACCGTTGCTGAATTTCCAATAGGGAGATACGAGCGGGTTAGCTTCAATCTATATTCCAGCTGCTTTTACGGGAGAGTGATCACATTGTTTCATTAGCAGGCAACTAAGTCGCATAGAATCTCTTTAAATAAGTGTACAACTGACATCTTGCTTGAAACTAATAGCAAAATTTGCTTTCTTTAATGCTCCTGATTATGAGACGAAGAAGCAGAAAAAGTGGGAGGTATTTATTGCTTGCCGGAGTGGTAGTGACGTCAGTAGCAATTTTTTTCGGAAACAAGGCTGTATTAGCAACCTCCAGTGATGAATTCTGCGCCTCGTGCCACATTCACCCCCATTCAACACAAAGCTGGAAACTCTCCACACATCACGATAACAAGCATGGAATTCATGTACATTGTGTGGATTGCCACCTGCCTCCCCATGGCGAAGGATACCTGGTAGAAAAAACCCGCACAGGCCTTCGCGACCTTTACGGCAAACTCTTTAAGGATCCTGAAAGCTTCAACTGGGAGGAGAAATCTCAGATAGAATACGCTAAGAATCACACCTTTGAGGCTTCATGTAAACATTGTCATCAGAACAATTATCCGCTTGGATTAACTGCGGAAGGCAGGGAAGCTCATCTATACTATGAAAAACAGGAAGGAGAACTGCATTGCATCAATTGCCATATCACTGTAGGACATTACGATCCGGATCGCTTGCATGCACAGAATACCAATTTCGGATTTGCTGAAGTAGTGGAAACTGAAATTTACACCGAACCAGGGACTATTAATGGTTTTAACAACTTTACCGAATATATTACCGGATCCAGTGTGAGTTTTGAAATGGTCGCCATACCTGGAGGCACTTTTCAAATGGGTAGTCCTGAAAATGAGTCTTTCAGAAGTGAAGATGAAGGACCCCAGGTGGAGGTATCAGTCAACTCCTTTTATATGGCGAAAATTGAGGTGTCGTGGGATGAATATCTGGCCTTCTTTAAACAGACCGGGTCTCTTGTTAAAACAACAGACACCTATGTGAATACAGACCTGGGTGATGTGGATGCAATTTCAGGACCAACCCCTCCCTATGGTGCGCCAGATCAGGGTTGGGGAAAGGGAAAGATGCCTGCCATTACCATGACCCATCATGCTGCTGAAGTATACTGTCAGTGGCTGTCAAAAATTACTGGAAAATCCTATCGCCTTCCCACTGAGGCAGAATGGGAATATGCTGCCCGTGGCGGAACCACCACTCCCTATTTCTTTGAAGGAGATCCCAGGCGCTATGTAAAAAAAGGAATAAGGAATAAGCTATTTGGAGTTGATACCACCGGTATTAACAGTTACATTTCTTATAGTGAGAACAGTAGAGCCAGATATACTGGACCAGATAGGGTAAAAGAAAATCCCTTTGGATTAATTAATATGCTCGGCAATGTGGTAGAATTTTGCTCTGACTGGTATGCCGCCGATGCCTACTCACAATATTCAGGAAGTGTTTCCAACCCCACCGGACCTGCTTCAGGAGAAGAACATGTAATCAGGGGTGGCTCCTTTGTAAATGAAGCGGATCAGGTTCGAAGTGCTTCCCGGGATTTCACAAAAACTACCTCCTGGATGAAAACCGATCCGCAAATTCCCAAAAGTGTCTGGTGGTATTCCGACTGCATGTATGTGGGATTCAGGGTGGTTTGTGAAAATATTGAACCTTCTATTGGTGAATAATATGTATCTTTCTTAATTATTTCTTTATATCATTAAAGCCTGTCAAACATGGGATCAACTAACAAAACAAGTCGTCGTAAATTTTTAGGAAACACTGCTGCCATCGGGGCCATTGGAGCCATTGGAGCCAGTCAGCTTATTAAATCATGTTCAACGGGTGAATCCACCGCTAAGGTTGTAGAACCTTCTTTCCTGGCTACCGCTCCGGAAGGGCAGCCTCTTAAAGCTGGTGTTGTGGGATGTGGCGGACGAGGATCTGGTGCTGCCATCAATTTCCTTGATTCAGGACCGGGCTTGAGTGTTGTAGCTGTGGCTGATGTATTTCAGGACAGGGTCGACGGCATTCGCAAAAAACTCAAGGATGAGAAGAATGTAGATTTGGAGGATTCTAAGTGTTTCACTGGATTTGATGCCTATAAGCGTTTAATTGAAACAGATGTGGATATTGTCATTCTGGCTACTCCTCCCTATTTCCGCCCCGAACATTTCCAGGCATGCGTCGAGGCCCGCAAGCATGTATTTATGGAAAAGCCCGTAGCAGTGGATCCCGTAGGGGCCCGTGCTGTGATGGCTGCTTCCAAGCAGGCTGAAGCTGCCGGTCTATGTGTGGTAACCGGTACACAACGCCGTCATCAGTGGTCCTATAACAATCTGTATGCCCGTGTGAAGGCAGGGATGATAGGAGATATTACATCCACCAATGTTTATTGGAATATGGGTAAGCTCTGGCACAAGGAACAACTGGCTGGATGGACCGAAATGGAGTTTATGCTTCGCGACTGGGTGAACTGGACCTGGCTCTCAGGAGATCACATCGTGGAACAACATGTCCATAACATTGATGTGAGCAACTGGTTTGTGGGCGGCGTTCCTGTTGAAGCTGTGGGAATGGGTTCAAGGTTGAGAAGACCTACAGGAGATTGCTATGACAATTTCAGTGTTGATTTTGTGTATGATAAGAAACTGCACATGGGCAGCATGTGCCGCCAGATCAATGATTGTGCCAACAGTGTGAGTGAGCACATCAGAGGTACCAAAGGATATATGATTGCTGGCGATAATAATCAAAGCCTCTGGGATGCAGATGGGAATGTACTTTATGAGTACACGTCTCCTGTGGATGCCCAGGGAGAACCCATAGAGAATAATCCTTACGTTCAGGAACACACAGACCTGGTTGCCGCCATTCGCACAGGAAACCAGATTGTGGAAGCCGAAGAGACTGCAAAGTCTGTACTGACCGCCATTATGGGCAGGCAGGCTGCTTATACAGGTAAAAAAGTAACCTGGGAAGAGATGATGGGCTCTGGACTGAAAATTGGCCCCAAAGGTGAAATGAAACTGGGTCCTGTAGATATGGATAAAACCATTCCTGTAGCCGGTTCAGCTCCCGCTTAAAAACTATCTACACTGGCATATGCTTTGATTAAGGCTTCTTCTCCCTCTTTGCCAGGGATTGAGTTCCCATGTTCCATGCCCACAATCCCGGCATACCCTTTTTCGTGGATGTGCTTGAATACATTCAGGTAGTTAATCTCCCCGGTGGTGGGTTCCTTTCTTCCAGGGTTGTCTCCCACCTGGAAATAGGCGATCTCTTCCCAGGCCAGATCCATATTAGGTATCAGATTTCCTTCATGAATTTGCTGATGATACAGGTCATCCAGAATCTTACAGGCCGGGCTTGCCACAGCCTGACAGACCTGGTAAGCCTGAGGTATCTTATTCAGGAACAGGCCCGGATGATCCCTGAAGTTCAGGGGTTCAAGCACCATGGTTAGTCCATGAGGCTCCAGAATATCACTGGCCCGCCTCAAAGCCTCAATCACATTCCTGGTTTGATAGCCCATGTCTTTACGCAAATCAACATGGCCACAGACCACGGTCATCCATTTGGCATTTACCCGTTTGGCTACCTCAACCGATTCTTCTATCTCCTTTAGAAACTCTTTCAGCATATCCGGATTACCGCCAGTTAAGTTGGGCTCTTTCCAGTATATGGAATGGGCTACAAAAACGCCCATCTCCATTCCCAGATTGGTCATTTTTTTAGCAATCTTTTCCTGTATGTGTTTTTCACGGCCCTTCATTCCATTATCTTCCATGGCAGTAAAGCCAGCATCGGCCATAAATTGGAGCTGATCCATTAAATTCTCTCCTGCCGAATGTTTAAACATCCCGAAGTGTGGGGCATACTTCAATTTAAAGTCCTGCTTTGCTAAAGGATTAGGATTTACCGAACCATTTGAAGCATGGGCCATGCTTCCTGAAACTATGGCAGCAGATGCCATGGCACTGCTTTTAAGAAAAGATCTACGTTGCATAGGTTTAGTTTTATAATGTTGAGAATTTCATCCGTTCACCAAATTACTAATTTATTTATTTTAATTTCCTCTAAATTGAAAACCAGAAATTGAGCTTAAACATAAACACATGATTGCCCTGTATTCCAAAAAGATCACCACTTATATCCGATAAGGGATTATATATACTTTCGAAACCCGACCGATCGTGCGCCCACACAAGGTAAAGTGTAGATCCCAGCTTATACTCCCAACGGAATACCAGGTTTGAACGAAACTGCATAAAACTGAAATCAGGATTGCTAAAACTCCAGCTCTCAGAATTATGGTCAAAAGAGTAGCTGTTATCTGCATCATCATAGGTCACATCCAAAGCCTCAAATCGCGCCTCAAGATCCCTCTCCTGCGATTGATCCACCCTTTTGAAATCAGCATACTTTCCAACCGAGTAGAAAGGGCTTCCGTAATATTGCAGGGAAAGTTCCGGAGTCAGAAACAACTCTCCCCTGAATGTAAAGGAGACGGAATTTTGGTCAATGGCTCCCACAAGGTAAAGTGTTTCGCTATTTCCTTTCAATGTGTTCACATACTGTTGATGATACATCCGAGTATCAAAAGAGGCCTCTCCACTTAATCGGATCTTCCTGACAGGAAGCCAGGTGATCCCGGCATTTATCATCTCCTGGTGCGCTTCAATGCCCTGGTAAGTCATATAATGCATGCCGAGACTTCCCGAAAGATTTTTGGATCTGTTGGTTGAAATACCTCCGCCTATCAAATGCTCTCCATCCATCCGGAGCGCCGGGCCTCCTCTTAACTCTCTGGTATTCAGATGAGAAAAATCATATCGGTAGGACGTATAAAATCTCCACAATGAATTATTCACCATTGAAAAACTGCTACCTACCTTATTTCCGGTGTGCTCACCCCCAAAACTCCAGCGTGCATCCTGGAAAACCGACAAGGTATAGTTCCTGATCCATTTGCCTGGATCGTTCATTTTATAAGAGACATTTGCACTCTCTCCCAAAAAATCTGCCTGTCGGATGTATCCCATATCGTTCAGGTTTAATCCCGGACTCCGGTATTGACCCGTCAGATTGAAATTGATTTTCCCTCCCTTTTTCCCCACTGAGATTAATCCACCATGTCCGGCTATCTGCTCCCTCTGGCTATCTACTTCAAGGTAATCCGCATCGGTACGCTGGTAGCGGTGAATGGGTCCCAATTGCTTCTTCAGGATGGATTCGGAAGTACCCTGAAGCTGACTGGCGATGGACTTCACTTCCAGAAAGTAGTTTTTATTGTCCCAGTAATGCAGCAAATCAAGTCCACCACTGATGGCCACCCCAGGTTTCAACACATCAATGGCCGAATCGGGAGAAATTCGGTTTACCAGGCTGAAAGTTCCTCCCACGATGGTGGTACCCTCCTTGAACTCCCGCTTAATTCTAGATGAAAAGTAGTTGCTCAATGGGGCCACCTGGATCTCTTTCTCTGTCCCATTCTCATCGATGGCTACTGCATACTCTTCAGCCGTGAGTCCATTCACAACACCAACAGACAATCCTTTGCTGCTCTTCCCTGTGAGCTTCGCAGCTCCAAGGATGGTGGTTCGGTTGGGTATTTCTGAAATGTCATGGGATTCATAGTAATTAGGGAATAGGGGAGCGCTGCCAATTCTTCTTGAATAGTAGGGAATGTCTCCATCCAACTCAAAATCAAAAATCTCATTTCCCTCCAGAAAAAAGGGTCGCTTCTCTTCATAGAAGGTTTCAAAAGAGGTCAGGTTTAATACCGAAGGATCTGCCTCCACCTGTCCAAAATCGGGATTGATAGTCAGGTCGAGGGTATAGTCACTGCTGATTCCCACTTTTGCATCAATGCCACCATTAAATTTAAAAGCATCTGTTCCATTCCCGTCGGCATAGTTCTCATAGGAGGTCAGTACATAGGGTAGCAGCTCAACCTGTCGCGAACTTCTAATCTCTTCCACTCCTTTTAGTTCTCCAAAGAGGTAAACCATGGCCGGAGCTTCCCTGGGAATAAACTGCCACTGATCCTCTTCCATCCTTCGTTCTATCCACCTCCACACATGCATCCCCCATATATGATTCTTCTGATCGGCATACCTGATCTGGCTGAATGGAATTTTCATCTCCGCCACCCAGGCCGTATCGTTTTTTGAAGTGGCTCCATCCCATACCGCATTCCAGTTAAAGTCCCACAGGTAATCCCCGCTATGTTTGATGTCCATCTTTTGTCCTGCAGCACTCAGGTTAAACTCAAAGGCAGTTCTTTTGTCGTAGTAACTGTCGATAGCGATTCCGGTCATATCCCCACTCAGCTCATCACGCCTGTCAAAAATATCCCGGATCAAATCGGGCTCATTATCATGACAAACAATGGCCACAAAAAGATTGGAATAGTCATACAATACCTTCACATAAGTTTTTTCCGATCCATTGGCACCTCCCACAGGTTGCTGCTGCGTAAAATCCCCCTGCCATTCCCCCAGGTTCCAAATCTCGTCATCAAGTACCCCGTCAATTTTTGGCAAAGGTTTATCACCTATGTTTTCGGTCTGATAGACGCGTTTGTTATTTAGCAAGGAATCCAGATTTTGGGCCATGGTCTGTGAAGCAAAAAGCAGCAGAAGCGCAACTAAAAAAAGAAGTGGGATTCTGTATGAAGTCATTGTTGGAGGATATGAAACAAAAATAGCATACTTCCTTAAAAATCCTCAAGAGACCAGCAGGTAATTAAGCCCTTCCACATATCCCCGGTCTTCAAGGAAGCTCTGAATTTTCTCCCTGTTGTTCATCTGCCTGATGTAGGTAAGTACAAAGAGGGTACCCGCTTCGGGCAGATCCTGATAGTAAATGACCTCCTTCTCTATTTGACGACTGCTCTTTGTATCAATATAGGTATTGATCCTAACTCCGTGCTGCTCGAGAATCCTGGCTCTTCTCCGGGAAATCCTGCTGGCTCCCCATATCGCTACATTTGGATGAAAGGGATTGTTTTCCTCCAACCATTGGGCCAGGTACCTGCTCTTAATCTCATAAAATGACCTGTCGCTGTAAATGGGATCGGTACGGGTAAGGCGTTGCTCCGAATCATGCCAGTCCAGCACGATTTCAGGCAACTTTGCAATCTTCACACCCCGGTCCAGCCACCTTAACCACATCTCATAATCCTCTGGAAAATCGCCACTGAGATACATTCCATGCTTTATCATAGTCTCTCTCCTCCACATGGCGGTTGGGTTCACAATCGGAGCCTCGATAAACCGCCGGGAAGAGATCTCCTTATAGGTGGTCAGGGAGTTACTCCAATCCACAAAACGTCTGAATCCTTCAGTCTGCATAGGCTCACCCACATGTCTGACCCGACCAGCTACCGCTCCATACTCAGGATTGCGATTCAGAAATTCGCACTGTAGTCTTAATCTATAGGGATAAGCCCAATCATCGGCATCCATCCTGGCCACATATTCGCCCAGGCTCTGCTCCGCTCCCCTGTTGGATGCAAACATCACCCCCTGCCTGGATTCACTCAGCAGTTTAAACCTCTCATCCCTACCTATCCATTGGTCAGCTATCTCTCCACTCCGGTCGGAGGAGTTGTTATCCACCAGCAAACACTCGAAGTCCACGAACTCCTGTTTTTGTATGCTTTCTATAGCCCTGTGCAGGGTTTTTTCAGCATTAAAAAAGGGAAGCACTACAGATACCTTCGGATGATTGAATGACATGTATCAGGATATTTAATGACAAATATAAGCATGTATCCTATTATATTATTGAGATACCCTGGCCCTACTTGAGGCAGTTGCTCACAAGTTTGTCCAAGAGTGGTTTTATTGCCTGGCCTTCTTTCATTCTGTGGGAGCATTTCTGGAACGCTTGATCTCTCCCCGGTTCTTTTTATTCTTGATTCTCTTCTCAATGCTGGAACGAGTCGGTGAGGTAGGCTTTCGTTTTTTGGGAGGTTTAATGCTGGCGATTATCAGGCTTAAAAATCTTTCTGTTACCTCCTGCTTGTTCTGATATTGCGACCTGTGTTTTTCAGATCCCAGAACCAGCAATCCCTCATCGGTGATCCTGGATCGCAAGCTTCTATTTACCCTGAATTTCTGCAAATTATTCAGGCATTCTGATGCTTGAGGAGACCACAGGAGCTCCACACGTGATTCGGTCTTATTCACATGTTGTCCACCAGGTCCTGAAGATCTGCTGGTCCTGAACTTCACTTCCTTCATCAGACACGCTCTCATGGAATAAAGGTAGTCATCAAAAATCATGAATAAAAAAAGTAACTTGTGGGAAATTCGAGGGTGTAATGAATACAAGAATAATAGGTGTGGTACTATCCCTGGTTTTCACCTGGAATTTTCTGGGGGCGCAGGTTATCCACGAACAGGATTCCATAATGCCGATGGTGATTACAACCGGTTGGGCCGATGAGGCTGTAACCTTAGGTTATGTGACAGCTCCCTCTGCGGCTGCACTGATGTTTGTGGCATCCCTGCTGCCCGAATGGAATGCAGGCTACGTCGCAATTCCTGCAGGCATCATGATACTGGCTGCTCCGCCAGTGATATATGCCGGGGGACGATCGGTGAATATTCTGAAAGATATTTCTAATCCCAGGGCAAAGCTGGGATGGATCCTTTATGCCTTGTCGGTGGTTCCTACATCAATGTCCATGTATAGTTATTCGACTGACTGGGGATCCACTGTTCCCCTGACCATAGCCAGCGCAGTTTTTGGTACGGCCAGTATTGTGGCCATGACCTCTTATGCATTCTCCAGGGCAAAAACTGCCCGAGAGATGCAAGAAGATTCACAATCCTCCCTGGGGTTTGGAATTGCTCCTCTCAGTGGAGGAGCTCTGGCTACAATAACCTATCGGTTTTAACTAAATAGTTCCAGGAGCTCATTCTCTGATAAGCTTTTCAATGGATTGTTCGCAGTAACAAAAGTCTCTGCCAGCTCTCTTTTCCGAACCTGTAGCCGTTGGATTTTTTCTTCGATCGAATCGTTGGAGATAAACCTGTAAACAAATACATTTTTTTCCTGCCCGATGCGGTGTGCCCTGTTCATGGCCTGCATCTCAGCTGCAGGATTCCACCATGGATCGAGAATAAAAACATAATCAGCAGCTGTCAGATTTAATCCCACTCCTCCTGCTTTCAGTGAGATCAGAAAAAGTGAACAATGGGGATCATTCTGAAATTCAAACACCGCTTTCTCTCTTTGTCGTTGAGTTTGCGCTCCGGTGAGATAAGCATATTTGAGCTTGTCCATATCAAGACGGTCCCGAAACAGGTTCAGATGCTTTACAAAGGATGAAAACATCAGCACTTTATGGCCTTCAGATAAAACACTCTCTATGTCCCGGTAAACTTCTGTGAATTTTCCCGAATTCATGCCTTCCTTTTCATCCACCATGTCGGGATGATTGGCAATCTGCCTGAGACGTGTCAGGGCCTGGAGTACGACCATGGAAGATTTTTGCAGTCCCATCTCCTCCAGGTTCTCCAGGAGGGAGTTCCGAGCAGCCGATTTTTCCTTTTCGTAGAAGCGTTTCTGATCATCTGCCATATCGCAGTAACGAATCTGCTCATGAATCGGCGGTAACTCTTGTGCTACTTCCTGTTTGGTGCGTCGCAAAATAAAGGGATTGATTAACTCCTTGAGCTTCTCTTCCCTCTTTTCGTCTCCTTTTTTCTCAATGGAATGAACAAAGCTCCTTTTGAAGAAGCTTAAGGTTCCAAGTAATCCGGGATTTACAAAGTTGATTTGTGACCAAAGATCGGTCAGTGAATTTTCAATGGGAGTTCCGGTTAACACCACTTTATGATCAGATTTCAGCTCAATAATCGATTGGTACAATTTGGAAGAGGGATTCTTAATCATCTGGCTTTCATCCAGAATAATATAGTGGAAATCAAATTCCGAAAGACTGGAGATGTCCTGCCTGACCGTGTGATATGTGGAGAGAATGAGGTCATAGTAGGAAAAATTTGTTAGTTCGCGATTTCTCTGGCTACCCACATGGGTAAAGACTTTCAATCCGGGAGCAAATTTATTGCACTCAGTCTTCCAGTTATGCATCAGAGATGCGGGTGCGATAATCAGGGATGTAAGCTTTTCCTTACGATTTTTAAACATTGAAAGCTGGCCTTTCTCCAGGGCCGGATCCTTCCCTGGGTGTTGAGTCTCCTTTGATCGCAATAGCACAGCAATGGCCTGCACTGTTTTTCCAAGCCCCATGTCATCGGCCAGACACCCCCCAAATCCATTCTGTTGCAAGAAACAGAGCCATTTGTAACCCTCTACCTGATAGTCTCGCAGTTTTGCATTCAGTCCGGAAGGGAGAACCAGATCGGGCAACAATTTAACCTCATTTAGCTTTTGTAATCGGGCAAGCGTATCGGCATGAATATCCTTCACAGAGCCCTCCATCATGGAAAAATGCTGCTTATGAAGCATAATCCGATCCGCTTCGATTTTTCCAAATTCGAAAAGGGAGCGGTATCTCCCGAACCACTCTTCAGGCAGAATGGCCACCTCTCCATTGGGCAGTACATATTCTCGGATCCCTTCAAGAATGTAATTCCTCAGCTCTAAGAAGGGGACAGAATGAGACTGGAATTTTACAATAGCATGCAGGTCAAACCAATCTTCCCGCTCCTTGGATTCTACCTTTAACTCAATAAGCCCCAGGAAATAATCCTTATCAAGCCTTTGTCTCAAATTAATCCCAGACTCACTTAATAAATGACCAGACTCATTAATAAAACTAATAGCTGAATATAGATTACTTTTATGATCTCTTGACAAAAGCCCAAGCTCATTTAATATGGCAACTTTGCTCTCCTCCCAGGCAAAGTCACGTTCAAAAAACTCAAATCCAGGAGCTCCTCGCTTACCAGTGTAATTCACAAACCTCCTGAGCTCACTGTCAGGATGGATAGTTACTCCATTGTATATGAAGGAGAGAATCCATACCGCTTGCTTATTCAAACCCTCTTCCAATACCAGTTCTGCAGCCTTAAGCGATGGAATCTCTTTCACTCCGAATCCTTCGGTGATGGTTTTATGGTCACGAAGTGTATTTCGGACAAAACTTGCAAAGTATTTTTCCTCCACATCCGGAGGGATTTGTACCTCCTCTTTGATCAGGAATGGCTTTAGTTTCTTTCCGTTTATATCATTGATAAAAAAAAGGATCCCTCCCTGAAGAATGATACAGGGTTCAAAACTGACAATCTCGGTATAGCTGTTGTGAAGTATTAGTCTGCTCTCGCCATGAATTAGATTTAATGAGTAGGACAAACCCCCGTTGTACTTAAAAATGAAGACCGGATCGGCGGGATATTTTTCGATTCTTACAAAATCTTCTGGGAAAACGTTCCTGTTGCCTTTGTCTTTAATGAAAACACTTACGCTGTGGTCACGGGCAATTTCAAAGACGGAAAAAAGTTGCTTTTCCACATAGGGGCGAATGTGATTCCGGATCGTTTCCGAATCCACACTATCCTGAAACTCTTTGGCCGTTCTCTTTTTTGAGAACATCCGGTGAAGATTTCTGTCACTATAACTATCCACAATCCGGACCACTTCGCGCTGTATGGGAGAGAGTCGTTTATACGCACTGGTGGATTTGTCATTCTGAATGTACTCGATGGGAATAAAAAACTCCTTCCCACTCTCCTTCTCAAGAAACAGGGCCTGAAGAATACTTCCCCAGAGCCTGTGTGGCATATAGCCTAAGGCAAATCTAAGCTCCCTCATTCTTCAAATTTGCTCCTTCTATCACCTAGTTTAAAATCAGATTCAATCCCATCACTCCATACCGTGATACTATAAAAGTTCCCTCTCTTCATCTCTTGTATCTGTTCTTCCTCTCCTTTATCCTTTGCATTGGAGAGCACACTTTTAGCCGCCTCCCGGGCCAGGTAAGGTGGAATTCGGACCAGATAGAGGAAACTTTTGTCCAGGCCCTGTTCTCCTTCAATCAGCATCTGCCCCACCGTAGATTCAATGTTCATCAAAGGAACAATAATTCTGGAATCCATCAAGGTTAGTGGAGAGCTGTTCTGCAAGGTGGCAAATTTAACGAAATTCAGGTCCTTGTTATCAAGATACTTTGCCGCTGCCTGCAGGGGTTTGAAATTGATGAGGGCACCATCCTCAATTCGAACGTTAAAAACGGCTGTGGTGTTGGACATATCCACATTCAAATCCGGTGTGATAAAGATCTCTGCAAGCCCGTTGGCACTCACAAGGCCGTCAAAAGTCTCCTTTAACCTGTATATGGTGTCGCCCATCTGCATGGGAATATCTAGGTCATCCACATTCATATCCTGCAATTCCATCTCTGCACTAAATGTATAGAGGTAGGGATTGGCCACATTAAACTGCCCAAAAAAGGTCATATGGCCACCGCTTTTCCCTGCCAGTGAGAGCTCATCCAGATGGAATATCTTTTCGCTTGAAGACCTGAGTCGACCCTTCAGATCAAAAAAATTAAAATCCCCATACCTTAACTCACCAATGTCCACCACAAAATTGAACGAAGGATATTCTATTTGATCCAGCCGGGGTGGTTCTCTTTTATCCACCTGACTGGTTTCCGCAGAGTCAGGTAAATCTGCCTTTGTAGCTTCTAAGGATTCTTCTGGTACATGGTAGTTTAACAACTTATTGAAATCAAGAAGATCGGACTCCAGTACCATTTCCCCTTTCAGGTTTTCAAGCACTGTGTCGGTAAAGTTTTCCAGGGTTGCCTTCATTTTCAAATTACTCTCTCCAATTTTTCCTTGAAATTCTTCGATAAAAAGCCGCTCCCCTTCCCTGTTTATCACTATAATGAAGTCTTCAAAAGATAAGGGATAATACCTGAAATTCCAGCCCAGATCCCATATGTTCAGGCCAAAATCCAGTGAGATGCTATCGTGGATTAAGCCTTCTGCTGGCATAGCAATTGTTCCTGCAATGTGAAAATCTTCCAGGTACTCCGATCTATAAATTTCGGGCAAAAGGAATCCACCATTCACAGTGAAGAAGTCTTCGGCACGCATTAACTCGGAGGAAATATCAAATCCAACTGAAACCAACGCCGAAGAGTCCTGTCTGGTAAAAGAGCCATAATTAGCAATGTGTCCGGAAAATTCAAATTCACTTTCGCCCACAACCCCATTTAAATAATGTAATGCAATCGAATCCTGTCCAAAAGAGATGGCAGCATTTAAATTTGATACATCCGCATAAACTGGAAGTTCAATTCCAAAACTATCCAGGAAGATCTCTACCCGGGGAACAGATCCGGTCTTTAAATATGCTTCCAGCTCCTGATGCCTAATCATGGCCCCAGCTCTGAAATGTAAACCATGCAATTCTTCACCCAGCAATTTAGCCATGGCAGTGTCCTTCAATAGTGTGGCCACCTTCAATACCTCAGCTGTGGCATGCAATTCAGCTTTTACATCCACCTCCACACCCAGCATGTACAGCAATAGATTTTCGGTTAACAAATCCAACTCCACCGGATTGCCATTGTATTCGCCTGTGAGCTCCCCGGTTCCAAGTATGCTATCTTTTAAGAAAATCTGTCCGTAAAGATGCTTCACGCTGTCTTCTTTCAAGCTGTCTCCATGCAAAGTGAATCCCACATCGCGAAGATCAGCTTTCAGAGATCCCACGCTATTTAGAAATTGCTTCGTTTCTCTGTCGAATACTCCTTCCATCTGGCCCTTGAAGCTTATGTCTCCTTCAAGTTCAGACAGGAGATCAGAATCTATCATATTATCCATCCCAAGCAAATCAAGGGCACCCTCTAGTTCAATTTTTAATTTAGGTGACAGCATATTAATGGCTGTTATATTGGCATTAACCATTCCCTCAGGGAATGTCGCAGTAAACCCTTCTACTTTCACAAGACCCTCACTGAAATCCAGTTTTTTTCCATTGGTGGCAGACAGATCGAATGAAATTGCGGTCACATCCTTTTGGATTGATTTTATGCGAAATCCTATCTGGCTGGCATTGCCACTCACACTGATTACAGGAAGACTATCGCCGAATGATCCCCTTATATTTCCTGATAGAGTCATGCTTCCTGATCCAATTTGCTCGATCTCATTCAAGTCCAGAACACCTCTGAAAATGTAGTTCAACAATTCAAGCCCTTCGTTGCTTGCTCTGAATTCAAAATCGACTCTGGGCTCATTAAAATATTCATAGACTCCCCAGGTTTCAAGTTCCAGGCCTGAGAACTCCATGGTGCTGGGGGATACCTTTATGATTTTATCCAATGGATCTATAGACACCTCGCTCTGGAATGTGACATTTCGACCTGTTTTATCGCTATATGTAAGGTACTTAACGCTATCTATATCTATGTTTAATTGAATAGACGCATCAATCTTGTCAGGGAGGTAGCTCAGGCTACTCTCCAGCTCGTTTACCAGCAAACTTATATGGCTATCTCCCGTCTGATCATTAAGAATAAACACGATATCGGAGAGCTCAATCTGATCCAGGTTGATCCCAAGCAATTGTTTTCCAGAAGAGTCCTTGCTCTTGGATTGATAGTCTTTAAGTTGAATTCCCAGCGCTTTCTCAAGGTTGGTAACTGAATCAGCATATACTTCAATTTTGAGAAATCCTTTTTCCAGTCTGATCTCAGAAACCTGTATCTCTCTTCTGATCAGATCCACCACATCCAGGGTCACATAGACCTCATTCAGTGAGAGGATCGGCTCCTGATACAGTGAACCGGGATGTACCTCTCTTTCATAGTAAGTCAGGGCCTTAAGCTGTAGTGAAACATCCGGGAAATTCATAAACGGGATCAGGTTCATCCGCTCCATCTGGAGTTCTCCGGGTTGACTCTCATTGATATAGGAAACAGCCCGATCCATAATCCAACCCCTCCCAAGGTAAAAACCAAGGGTTGTAAGAAGGATCAGCGTCAGAAAACTTAAGACAATCCACCCAATAACTTTAAAAACATTAAATTTGCGCCTGGCCATGAATACGACATTGTTTCTGTCCCCGAATTTAGTAATAAGCCTGTTATCATGGGGAACCTTTTATTAAAATGCCTCGTATACGATAATTGAACAGCGAAAGTAATTATGAGAAAAAGAATAATTCATGTTGGAGCAGTGGCTCTTTTTGCACTGGGACTACTCACCTCATGTGATTTAATAGAAGAGTGTGGTACTTGCGAACTGGTCACAGAAGCAGCCGACGGTACAATTACCAAAACAACACCTCTTCCCGTCTGTGGAGACCAACTGAAGGAGAAGGAGGATTCATTACCCGTAGAGATAGGAGGGAGTACCACCTATTGGGAATGCTACTAGACTTTAACACCAATAACCACTACATCATCCACCTGATCTGTTTCTGAACGGTACTGTTCAAACACTTCATTGATTTTTATACCCTGTTCCATCATGGGAAGATCCTGAACGGACAGAAGCAAGTTTCTGAAATTTCTGGACATGAATTTCTTTTGCCTCGGACCACCAAACTGGTCTGCATACCCATCCGAGAAGGTGTAAAAGGTATCACCCTGTTTTAAATCGACCTCATGCAGGGTAAACGGATCCATAAATTCATGGATCGCCACAGGCATCTTATCAGCCTTTACCAGCTTAAGATTACCTTCAGATATATGTACCAACGGATTTTCTGCACCGCTATAGAAGAGCTTTTTCCTGGACCGATCTAATACGCATATGGTCATATCCATCCCATCCTTAATCTTGCTTTCCGGATCCTGCTTTAAGGCAATAATAATCTGAGCTCGGAGTCGGTTTAAAATCTCATCGGGCTGGGTAATTCCCTGGTTGAGAATTATTTCATTGAGCAAGCTAACTCCAAGCATGCTCATAAATGCACCTGGAACACCATGTCCTGTGCAATCGGCTGCGATGATAATCAGGTTCTTTTCCACTTCATCGACCCAGTAGAAATCTCCGCTAACGATATCTCTGGGTTTGAAGAGCACAAAATGTTCCAGTTTATCGGTAAAGAGCTCAAGGGATGGTAAGATGGCAGTCTGAATCTTTTTGGCATACTGAATGCTATCGGTGATGTGCTTTTTCTGATATGCAATCTGATCCCGCTGAGACCTAAGAAGGATATTTGCTCTTTTTTTGTACCTGTAATTCCTCCAGATGAAATAGACCAGACCAAACAACAAAAGCATGGCAATGACAGAGGCAATAATGATAATTTTTTGTTTCTGGATGGCATCTGCCTGAAGGACTATTTTCTCATCCTGTGCCTTGATCTCCTCCTCTTTTATAAGAATGGTGCCCTCCTTGATCTTAATGTTCTTTTCCTGATCAGATAGTATTTGCTTCTGCTGTGTCACTTCTGCCACCTGCAATTCAATTACCTCCTTTTGCCCCACTATCTCCTGTAGCTGTTGCTCAAGCACTAAGGATTTTTGCTGTATTTCCCTCTCCCCTTCAGCAATCTCCCTTTTCAGATCCATCAGGGTGTTGAGGTTATCACTGATTCGGGCTTCCTGCGCACTTATCTCCTCTAATTGTCTTTCAATCAGGATATCTTGTTGTTCCGTGATAATCTGTTCTGTAAATAATTCATCTTCGGTCACTTCATATAGGGCTTCCCAATCTTCCCTTGTCTTTACAGCCTGAGCAAGGAATAGATCATTTACGTAGAGACCCTCGGCTGTCATTAATTCCTCGTTTGCTTCAAATTTTGGTTCCCCATCAATCACCACAAAGTTGATCATGGATGACCTGAATGGGTAACCCTCTGAAATAAGCAATGTTTTTGATCCGGTGATGGCTTTGAGTACATCCTTGATTTGATATTTCTCCTGGCTATTCACGAAAATAACCTGACTCGGTTTAAGCAAGGAAACCTCCGAACTAACCAGAATCTTTATGGGCTTCCCCTGAATCACTTTCCTGGTTTTCGATAATCTTTCCAACTCCCAGTAGAGGTCAAGATCCTTACCAAGAATTGATATGGTGAACTCTTCCTGGTTTTGAAACGAATCATTAAACTCTACATACCTCGATATATCAAGGATATAGAGGGCCCTGGTTTGATCTGTAAATCCTTCCTGGGCGTAACTAGAGGCAGAAAACAGGGAAAGAAATGTGAGGATAATCAGATTCCTGCGCAAAACCATAGATTCATTACTGTGTGGTCAGATCAGTAAATTAAGGAATTTTTTTTACTATTGCAGCATATTGTTTTTCCTTATGGATCCGTTAATTGTCATTCTTTGTATTCTGGGAGCAATCGTTCTGATTCTTCTTATCCCATTAAAAGGAGCCGGCTCATTTGCTTATGAGCCTCCTTCCGGAAGGGTGCATGAAGAAGATGCTGTTCTGTCAAGACGTTTGCTTAAGCCTGGTACAAAGGACTACAATTTGTATTATGCCAGTCATCCTGAATCTAAGATCGCCGACGATCGGTCGAGAAATGCTCCGGGATTGCTTGATGAAAACTCCAGGTATTCTGACCCGGGAACCTATGCAGCCGCAAAAGCTAATTTCCAAGTCATCGAACTCCTTGGTCAACTGACTCATGGGCAGGGAAATAGTGCAGATTCCCGAACCGAATCGCTTTATCCTCAAAAGGTCACCACCTTCATTCAAAACTGGATGAAACAAACAGGGGCCCATTCAGTGGGGTTTACAGAATTAAAAGATTACCACCTCTATTCTCATAAAGGCAGGGGTCCCCTCAAGGGACAAGCCATTGAAAAAAATCATGATAGTGCCATTGCAATTACCGTTGAGATGGATCACAGAATGATGCAGTCGGCACCTATGGGAACTTCAGTGATGGAATCGTCCGAACAGTATCTCCATTCGGGAGTACTTGCCCTGAAACTGGCGGCGTGGATCAGAGAGTTGGGTTATGAAGCCACTGCCCATATTGACGGTAACTACGAAGTGATCTGTCCCCTTGTTGCAGTGGATGCTGGCCTGGGAATCGTGGGTCGTATGGGTCTGTTAATGACGCCAAAACTTGGTCCGCGGGTACGTATCGCAGTGGTAACAACCTCTATTCCACTTGTTTACTCCTTTGCCCGACCTGAAAAAACGACCGCCCATTTTTGCCATTATTGCAAAAAATGCGCAAATGTGTGTCCATCTGCTGCCATTCCTGATGGTCCCAGGGAAAATTCAGAAGGGGTCGAACGATGGAAAATAAATTCGGAGAAGTGTTATCACTACTGGACCACCTCAGGAACTGATTGTGGAAGATGTATGTCGGTATGCCCTTTTAGTCATCCCAACAACTGGTTTCATAGGCTAATCAGGACAGCCATCAAAAATAATTTGGTTTTTCGGCATCTGACCATTAAATTGGACGATATTTTTTACGGCCGAAAACCCCCTGTTCAGACTTTGCCCGAATGGACAGAAATAGTGAATACATCATGACAGTCTCCGGTTATATTGCTCTGGGTATCATACTTTTGATGATCATTTCTCTCGTCAAGGAGATTATGCGTCCTGGTCTCATTCTGTTTTCAGCACTTGTTATCTTCCTGGTAGCAGACATTCTTACTACAGAAGAAGCCCTCTCCGGCTTCTCCAACAAAGGGATGATCACGGTTGCTTTGCTATTCCTGGTCAGTGAAGGAGTAAAAGAATCAGGTGTTCTAAATAAACTGGGAAGAGTCATCCTACCCAAGAAACGAAAACCCATTCCCAGGCTACTTATGCAGATTATGATCCCGGTGTCGGCAATCTCTGCATTTCTCAACAATACACCCGTTGTCATCATCTTCGCACCCATGTTGAAAAAGTGGGCTGATAAACTTAGCCTGCCCTCACAGAAATTCCTGATTCCTCTCTCCTACGCCGCCATCTTTGGAGGCACCTGCACCCTGATCGGAACCTCCACCAACCTGCTGGTGCATGGCATGATGCTGGACCGGGGAATGGCGGGGCTGGGCATGTTTGAGCTGGCCAAGGTGGGACTGTTCATCGTATTCTTCGGTTTTCTCTACATGAACATTTTCTCCAACCGGCTTCTCCCCGGAGAAAAAATTCCGAGATTCAGTTTCCCCAACGATACACGGGAGTACTATTTTGATCTTTATCTTCCCACCAATTCCAATTATATTGGAAAGGAGATAGAAAAAAGAAGGTTACCCGGACTAAACGAATTTTCTGTCAGGACCGTCATACGGGATGGCAAACATATCCGGATCTCCAACACCCCCTTTTTGCTGGAAGCAGATGACAAACTCATTGTGGCCGGAAGTTCCGAAGATGTGGGCTACCTGACCCAATCTTCAAATATAAAACTACATGCCCTGCAAAATGTAAATCCCGATTTTTTGAAAAAATCATTGCGCCAGGTTGAAGTAGTTATTGCCCCACGATTTCCGGGAATTCAGCGCACCCTTGGTGAATTCGACTTCTTCGGTCACTATAACGCAGTGGTTATGGCTGTTCACAGGAATGGTGAACGAATTACCACCAACCTGGAGAATCTGGAGTTCAAAGCTGGGGACAACCTGATGCTACTAACCACCGAAGATTTCACCAGGTACTGGGGAGAATCCAGGGTATTCTACATGGCATCGGAGATTGGTGAAATGGATGATTCCAAGGACAAGCGCAGGCGATGGATTGCCATGGGACTTGTGGTTTTTATGATCGCAGGAGCTACCGCCGGCAGGTACATTCCGATTCAGGCAAAAAATGACTTCGACATGTTTTTCTTTGCTGCGATTACTGTGGTACTGATGGCCATGATGAAGGTTTTCACTCCAAAGAAATATACCAAACCCATTAACTGGGATGTGCTGATTACAATTGCTGCAGCCATCGGGATTAGCAGAGCCCTTCAAAACTCAGGGGCCGCAGACTTCATAGCCCACAGCACCATCAATTTATCCAAAGGATTCGGACCTCTGGGGGTTTTGGTGGCCATCTTTATTATCACCAATGTTTTTACCGAAATCATCACCAACAATGCCGCTGCCGCCATTACATTTCCCATCGCCCTGGCAGCTGCCACCCAGCTGGGTGTAGATCCAAAGCCCTTTTTTATTACCATTTGTGTTGCTGCTTCAGCCAGCTTCTCCACTCCTATTGGCTACCAGACCAACCTGATCGTTCAAAGTATAGGCAACTACAAATTCAGCGATTACTGGAAAATCGGACTCCCTCTTAACATCATGGCATTAATTATTTCTATGCTGGTTATCCCGAGGTTTTGGCCCTTCTAGAATTTGTAGAAAGGATGCAAGGGGATAGGATGCAATTTTCTTATGGGCATTTTGTCAGTTTTTAGAGATACGTCGCATCTTTTTGTAATTTTCATGCGATAATTGATTCGCTAAACACATAAACAACTAACATGAGAAAAGCGGTATTGAGTTTTAGCCTGATGGCTTTACTGGTTTTGGGATTTACACAGGATAGGCTTACCGGTGAACCTTTCGCAACTCGTTCGGAGGTGATTGCCCAGCATGGGATGGCTTGCACCAGTCAACCACTTGCTACCCAGGTGGCTCTTGACGTATTAAAAGCCGGTGGAAATGCAATTGATGCAGCTATTGCAGCCAATGCACTTCTTGGACTTGTGGAACCTACTGGAAATGGAGTTGGGGGAGATCTTTTTGCCATTGTGTGGGATGCCAAAACAGAGCAGCTTTATGGACTCAATGCCAGTGGGCGGTCACCGAAGTCTCTGACACGAGAGTACTTCATTGAGAATGGTCATTCAAAAATACCCGCCTACGGTCCCTTACCGGTATCGGTACCCGGTTGTGTGGATGGATGGTTTGAATTGCATGCAAAGTTTGGCTCCATTGAGATGAAAGATATTTTGAAACCCGCCATTGGATATGCAAGAGACGGTTTTCCTGTTACTGAGTTAATTGCCTATTATTGGGCTGGTGGAGCAAGGGGATTGAGCCGTTTTCCCAATGTGGCAGACGTCTATATGCCAGGCGGAAAAGCCCCGGCAAAAGGAGAGATATTTAAGAATCCATACCTGGCAAATACCCTGGAAAAGATTGCAGAAGGAGGCAGGGATGCTTTTTATAAGGGGGAGATAGCCCGAACCATTGATCAGTTTATGAAAGAACAGGGTGGCTTCCTCTCCTACGAGGATCTGGCCAATCACCACTCCGAATGGGTGGAGCCTGTAAGTGCCAACTACAGAGGTTATGATGTATGGGAGCTCCCTCCTAACGGGCAGGGCATTGCCGCACTTCAGATTTTAAATATTCTTGAAGGGTATGACATTGCTGGAATGGGTTTTGGTTCGGATGAGTACATTCACCACTTTGTGGAGGCCAAGAAACTTGCTTTTGAGGACAGGGCCAAATACTATGCCGATCCAGCCTTTAATGATCTGCCGGTGGATGAATTGGTTTCTAAAAAATACGCTGCAGAACGAAGGGCCCTTATCAATTCAAGCAGAGCAGCACGAACCCTGGATGCGGGTAAGATAGAGCATGGAAATACCATATATTTGACTGTTGCCGATAACCAGGGTAATATGATCTCCCTTATACAAAGCAATTACAGGGGCCTTGGATCAGGAATGTGTCCAGATGGACTTGGTTTTATTCTACAGGACAGGGGTGAGCTCTTTTCACTGGAGGAGGGCCATAACAATGTCTATGAACCGGGAAAGCGTCCCTTCCACACCATCATACCGGCATTTATTACAAAGGATGGAAAACCATGGATGAGCTTTGGCGTAATGGGTGGATCCATGCAGCCCCAGGGACATGCGCAGATCGTCGTGAATATGATCGATTTTGGAATGAACCTGCAGGAAGCCGGGGATGCTCCGCGCATCCGACACGGGGGTTCGTCACAACCTACTGGAGAGGTGATGACCGATGGTGGGATTGTAAACCTTGAGTCGGGCATCGACTATGAAAGCCTAAGGGGCTTAATGAAACGAGGCCACAAAGTTCAATATGCTGTAGGTGGTTATGGAGGATACCAGGCCATACTGTGGGATGAGGAAAAAGGAGTCTATTTCGGGGCATCAGAGTCAAGGAAGGATGGCCAGGCAGCTGGGTATTGAGGTGAAAGGATGAAAGGATACGAGGAGAAATGATGCAAGTAGAAAGTTAAAAGTGTGAGTATAGAGAAATTTGAGGATGTGGTGGCCTGGCAGAAAGCAAAAGAAATGTCGATCCAGGTATATAGGTCTTTTGAATCAACCAGAGATTTTGGATTTCGTGATCAGATTCGAAGAGCATCTGTGTCTGTCATGAATAACATTGCTGAAGGTTTTGAAAGACAGACAAATAAAGAATTTAGACAGTTTCTTTTTATTGCCAAGGGATCATGTGCCGAAGTTCGCTCCATGCTTTATCTTGCAACTGACCTGAAACTAGTCGAGAAATCAAATCTCCAAGAAATTTACCGGTTGAGTGTTGAGACCAGCAGGATACTAGCTGGCTTAATCAAATCCCTGAAGACTTAATCAAGTGTAATAACACTGGCATACTTGCTTACTTGCATACTTGCTCACTTGCATACTGGCATACTTGCATACTTGCATACTTGCTTACTTGCATACTTGCTTACTTGCATACTTGCTCACTTGCATACTTGCATACTTGCATACTGGCATACTTTTACAAACTCAAAAATCCTAATTTTTGAGTTTGTAAACCCTTATCCAATCAATCTCCATGGCTGCAGGCAGTCCACTTTCCACGGCGCCCTCTTTGAGGTTGGCAGAGAAGTTAAGGCTCATCTCTTCCTGAGGAACCCCCGAACTCTGGGTTTTGAAAACCTTATCGTTGATTTTCCACACCAGTTTGTTGGGGGACCACTCCAGAGTGAATATGAAATACTCATCGGCATACTTAGCACCATTGGTTTTAGATAGTGATTTGTGTGGAGAGCCACCTTTCCCCCAGAAATAGTTTGCATAGAGTTTTCCGTTTTCGAATCGGGCCACATCTACGTGGGGAAGCATAGTTTCTGAATTCATCCAGAAAGATTGGGCCACCGTCCCTCTGGCCATTTTTACTTTGGCTTTGAACACCCCATATTTCTGTTGGAAGCTTTTTGAAGTGCTGATTAAGCCTGATGTGTAATCAAAGTTCTGCAGGACAAAACCCTGCTCAGCTCTCCATGCCAGCCCCTCCGTTTTTTCTGCTTTGGTTACTATTCTGGCCTTTTTATCGTAAAACTCAATGTTATCTCCGTCAGTGATAAAGCTTATGTCATCCTCCAGAACAAAAGAACTATCCATGGTTTTTTCTCCCCAGAAGTAGCGCGTCATCCACTTCTCTCTATCGAGATTTCCTGCATTAAAATTCTCTTCAAAAGTCAGATCCCACCTTTCAAGCTCTTTAAAAGGGTACTTCTTCTTGGTTTTGTAGTACCAGACCACTTTTTCAGTTTTTTTCAAGGTCTGGTATTCTGTCTCCTTCTGATACTCTTCGGTGGTTTCATACCTTTCGGTGGGCTTCATGGTCAGAAATTGCTTCTGCTTGATGAATTCTTCCGAATGGAGATCATCTTCCAGTTTCTTAATCTCATCCGATTTATCATCCCCTTTTGAACGCTTCATAAGCTTGTTGTAGCGTTCCTCCTTTCTGAACTCCTCTGAAGACTTATACTTTGCTTTGAGTATTTTTTTCTTGCGCAGCGTGAAGTTGCTTGATTTAACTTCCTTCTCAAGTTCCAGGTAATGCTTCAATTCATCCGAATTCTCATACTCTTTATAAGATTGGAAATCAGCTCTTAGCTGGTCATCTGCAGTTTCTACCTTTTCGGTACCGGGTACCATTCCAAGTAAAAAGCTTAAGCTCGCCATATTAGTTTAATTCTGAAACTGGTTAATACTCAATATATAGTGACTAAAGATAAAAAAAAATCATCTCCTGTATGCCTTGCGTCTCACTTTAAAAAAGTAAACAACCTGGGCCGAAATAATGAATTGGGGGTATTTTGAAAACAGGTATTTTGCGGATACATTAAAATCCCATTTAGGAGCCATTTGTAGCTCAAGTCCGGCTCCGATATTACCTCCAAATGCATAATCTCTCTCATCGCCAATGGCCTCATTTCCGTTTTCACTAAGGGATTCATAATAAGAACTTAGATAAGTGTAATTACCCCCACCAAAAGCCACTGCCTTTACAGTACCTTCTTGAAAAAAGGTAAACTGTAAATCTATATCACCCTGGAACATATAATTGGTCATAATGGAGTAACCCGTTTCCAATTTATATCGGTTGTAAGCTGTCACAGAGGGTATCACATGAAGTGTACTTGGTTTGTTTACTGCGATCCATGTTTTAAATGTCAATCCTGGATTCCCAGTTTCCCCATGGTTGAACTCAACTCCTGAGGCAAAGTTAAAACCTGCACTTATTCGATGTACCTGACAGTTGGAATCCACTCCAAATACCAGGACAGATAATAGTACCGCCAACAGGTATTTATCTAATCCGAATTTTCTCACTAGCTACTATTCAAGACACCAATTGTATTTTCTACGTTTTATGGGCCGAATAGTTTCATATCTGGCAGTTTTTGATCCCGCCATTTTGCACTCAACTTTACGACTTTTGACCTTACGACTAAACGACCGTTGACCTTACGACATTAAGACTTTCGACTTTACCACTTTACGACCTTCGACTTTACGACTTTCGACATATTGACTTTATAACTTTTTTCTCTTGTCGGCGACAAAAAAGTGTTAAATTTGTGTTTTCTTAATAAAAACGATTTTAAAGCATAAATTATCACTGAAATGGCAAAAGTAGTTGGTAAAATTATTCAGATAATTGGTCCTGTAATTGATGTTAGTTTTGAAGATGCCGGGGACAAACTCCCTCCTATTTACGAAGCACTTGAGGTTGAAAGGCCCGATGGGCAAATTCTGATTGCAGAATGTCAACAGCATATTGGAGAGCTCACAGTGAGGGCCATTGCAATGGACGCCACAGATGGACTTCAACGTGGCATGAAGGTGGTTGCGACAGGTGAGCCCATTAGGATGCCTAAAGGGGATACTGTAAAAGGAAGGCTGCTAAATGTGGTAGGTGATGCCATTGATGGGATTGGAAATGTGGATAAAACCGATGGATACAAGGTACACAGCTACCCTACAAGATACGATAGCCTTTCAACAGAATCAGAAGTACTTTTTACTGGAATTAAAGTGATTGACCTGCTCGAACCCTACTCCAAAGGGGGCAAGATTGGGCTGTTTGGCGGTGCTGGAGTTGGTAAGACGGTGATCATAATGGAGTTGATCAATAATATCGCCAAGAAATATGAAGGAACCTCCGTTTTCGCAGGTGTGGGTGAAAGAACCCGTGAAGGAAACGATTTGTTAAGGGAGATGATCGAATCGGGCGTTATCAAGTACGGAGAAGCATTTGAAAAGAATATGGAAGAAGGGGGTTGGGACCTTAGCCTTGTAGATCACGAACAACTGGACCAATCACAGGCTACATTGGTGTTTGGCCAAATGAATGAACCTCCCGGAGCGCGTTCCACTGTGGCCCTTTCGGGATTAACAGTGGCTGAGTCCTTCCGTGATGGGGATGAAAAGTCGGGTGGAAGAGACATCCTCTTTTTCGTTGATAATATTTTCCGTTTCACCCAGGCAGGCTCTGAGGTTTCAGCGCTGCTGGGACGTATGCCATCGGCAGTAGGTTACCAGCCTACCCTTGCTACAGAAATGGGTATCTTGCAGGAGCGTATCACCTCAACCAAACGTGGTTCTATTACCTCAATTCAGGCCATCTATGTACCTGCCGATGACCTGACGGATCCTGCCCCTGCAACCACATTTGCCCACCTGGATGCCACCACTGTACTGAGCAGAAAAATTGCATCCCTGGGTATCTACCCCGCAGTTGACCCGCTGGATTCTACCTCTACAATTCTGAAAGCCGAAGTCGTTGGTGATGAGCATTATAATACTGCACAGCGCGTAAAAGTGCTATTACAACGTTACAATGAGTTACAGGATATCATTGCCATCCTGGGTATGGATGAACTCTCCGAGGAAGATAAGCTGGTGGTTCACAGGGCCAGGCGTGTAGCTCGTTTTCTTTCCCAACCCTTCCATGTAGCCGAGCAGTTTACAGGACTCCCTGGAGTTTTTGTGAATATTGAAGACTCCATAAAGGGTTTCAATATGATCATGGACGGGGAAGTAGATGAATACCCGGAAGCTGCATTCAACCTGGTGGGGAACATTGAAGAAGCCATTGAAAAAGGCAAAAAAATATTGGCAGAAACTAAAGCTTAGAATTTATGCTGCTCGAGATCATTGCACCTGATCAGAAGTTATATTCAGGGGAAGTGGATCTGGTACAGGTACCAGGATCAAAGGGTTCTTTCGAAATCCTGAAAAACCATGCCCCCATAATCTCTACCCTGGATAAGGGGAAAATTAAGATTATCGATCAAAAAGGCCAAACCACTTTTTTTGATGTGGCCGGAGGAATCATAGAAGCAAATAACAATAAAATCACTGTGCTTGCTGAATCAGCCAAGACATAATAGACGGGAGATCTTCAGACGACAATTTATCTACATTACATCCGTCGTTTTTTTATCCCTTGTGTTAAGCGCCTTTAATGTGGTCAGGGTGAATATCATTACTCTGACTTCTGCCGACGGATTGGAGATCACAGCAGATGAGTATGTCGTTTCTGACACCCTGCCTTACATTCTTCTTTTCCACGAACAGGAATCGAGTCGTGGAGAATTTCAGACCATTGCCCAACGGCTATGTAAGATGGATTACAACTGTCTGGCCGTTGACCTCAGAAATGGCGGTAACAACAACAACATCTCCAACGAAACAGCAAAAGCCTGCAGGGAGAGCAGATGCAACAAAGGAGTGGTTGATATTGAGAATGATATGATTGCGGCAATTGATTACATCACTTCAAAATCCAAATTTCCAGTAGTACTTTTTGGAAGTGGCGCAAACGGCTCTTTGAGCCTTAAATTGTCTGAAGAAAACATTCAGGTAAAAGCAGTACTTGCCTTAAGTCCAGGGGAGTATTTTCTCCCAGGTGTAAATATTCAGGAGGCCATTGCTGATATAAATAAACCAGTTTTTATCACCTCCAGCCAACAAGAGGCTCCATTTGTAAAACAGCTTTCCTCAGGTATTTCAGGGGAGTATCTTACACTTTTCGAACCCCAGCTTAGTGAAGGAGGAAGAGGTTCCCTTGCATTGTCATCTGAGAACCCGTACAATTCAGAATACTGGCTGGCACTGATTCTCTTTTTCAAGGACCTGATATAGATGGTTAAATACCTCGTTGTCCGGTTTAGCTCCATTGGAGATATCATCCTGACCACACCCGTTTTGCGTCATTTGAAAAATCAGGTAGAAGACGCTGAAATTCATTTTCTTACCAAGTCGACATTTGCATCTCTTCTGGAAGCCAATCCCTATGTGGATCATATCCACTCCTTCGAAGGAGACATGAAGAAGTGTATCAGGGATTTGAGAGCTCTCCAGTTCGACTATATCATCGATCTTCATCACAGCGCCAGGTCGGCCCGTGTGAAGTACGGGCTCAAACGAATGGATTTCACAGTAAATAAGCTCAACCGGGTGAAATGGATTTTGGTGAACCTGAAAGTGGACCGTTTGCCTCCAGTGCATATGGTAGATCGAAACCTGGATACCATACGAACTTTTATTTCAGAAAGAGATCAGGAAGGATTGGATTACTTTATTCCGGAAAAAGATGAAATAAAATCCTCGGAGCTGCCTGAAATTTATAGGCCTGGTTTTATAGGCCTGGCCATTGGTGCCCAGCATGAAACCAAAAAGCTTCCTGTGGAGTCTCTGATCGAACTATGCAAAAAACTGAAACATCCAATAATTATCCTGGGTGGACCCTCTGATCGTGATATTGGTGAGCAGATCACCTCCGCACTTCCTGAAAAAACCATTCTCAACAGCTGTGGTCAGTACAATCTGCATCAATCTGCTTCCCTGGTAAAACAGTCAAATGTCCTGATCACACACGATACCGGGTTGATGCATATCGGAGCTGCATTTCAAAAAAAGATCATATCCATCTGGGGAAATACGGTGCCACATTTTGGCATGACTCCTTACAGAGCCCATCCTGCTTCCCAGCAGTTCGAAGTGTTTGGGCTCAAATGCCGGCCCTGTTCTAAAATAGGATATCAAAAGTGCCCAAAGAAACATTTCAATTGCATGTTAAAGCAAGATCTTGAGGGCATCGTCCGTGCGGCCCATCAGTTATTCAGCTCTTTTGAGCGGGATTGACCTACTGCGCCACAAAAGTATAAGTGATCAGGGCTCGATGTTTTGCGGGTCCATTCAGCTCTATTCTGAATCTGGAGGATCTTGCGGCAGCCAGGGAGGCATCGCCAAAGCAGACCTTATCGGATCCCTCAATGGCTTGTCTGATATCAGCGGTGCGTACCGATCCATCCGGAGCTACCGTAACTTCCACCCTGACCACTCCTGATCCCTGACACCGGTAGACCGGGATGGTAAGCAACGCCTTACCCCTGCTTTTGGGCTCCTCCAGAAATTCGAAGGTAATGGTACTGGGCCCTGAGAATTCTGTCTCATCCTCCTTTGCGTCTGAAGCTGGAGGTACGTAGTCAGCGCTTGCCAGGATGGCCTGTAATTCATCCAACTTCTCCTTATCCTCCTCATCCCTGGCTTGATCTATCTGATCCAGCAGGTCCTGTACATAATCATCAGTAGATATATCCTCGCTGAATTCATTCTTGGCATTCAGGTTGACCGCCCGGTTGCTGGCTAACTCTCTTTCCAACATCACTTGTTCCATCCATTCGGCAGGTACATCCTCAACATCCTCTGCTAAAATCTCCTCCAGTGTTCTCTCTTCAAACTCAAGTTCAACTCCCAGCTCCCTATCATTCTTTAAGCCATCTACCTTGACAAAAATAAAAATGATCAGTATCACAAGGTGAAAGATCACCGTATAAAGAATAGCCACCAGGTTCTCTTTAAAGAACTTCTTGATGCCCGACCAGCCATATGAAAAAATGTCATCCACGCAGCTACAAAATTATATACATTTACAGAATGTGGAAGTATTTCTTTCAATTTTAACTGAATTCTTATTAGCCCATGAGAAAATTATTCCTTTTACCACTATTCCTCCTGCTCCTGAACAGCTGTTCTGTCCTTTCTGAACTCTCAGCCCTCAAAAAGTGTGAATTCAGGCTCTATTCCTTCCAGGATCCTGTAGTTTGCGGGATCGATTTGAGTGATCGACGCAGCCCGTCCGATTTCACATTTCTGGACGGACAAATGATTGCAGCAAATTTATTAAGGGGAACACTTCCCTTTGATATCACCCTCAATATGGAAGTGAAAAATCCGGGAACAAGCACGGCAGCTGTAAATTCCATAGAGTGGGTGGCCTATGTGGATGATCTGGAAGTAGCCTCTGGTGTGGTGGATCGGCGAATAGAGGTTCCTCCGTTGGGAGGACTGGCCATTGTACCTGTAAAAATTCATGCCGATCTCATAGATTATATGGAGGGTAACAATCCCAAAACCATGATGAATTTTGCACTAAACCTGGTGGGGACAAGCGATCAACCCTCCAATCTAAGTATGAAGATCAAACCCAGTTTGCTGGTAGGAGGAATAACCGTCCAGTATCCAGGCTTTTTCACTGTCACCCATGAGTTCAGCGCTGGAGAGTGATATCTAAGGAAGGCTGGCCTAGTTAATATCCATAGAGAATATAGCTTCAACTCCCACATTTCCGGTTTCAGGCTCATAGATAAGGCGACCACCCATAGAGAGTGGGAATTGGATCCTGAGCAGGTGCAGGTCTGCCACCAGATCGATACCCACCGTACGGTAATTTCTATCCTCGTAATGGGGAGTTGGCTCCCTGATGACCACATTGCTACCTACCATATAATCGGTCCATACCGCTCCCCTGATCCTTTTGAGATAGAGCAGGCCTCCCAGTTCAAGATCGGGATAGAGAATGGGGAACACATAGTCGGCACTAAGCTTGGTTAACACTTCACCAAAAATATCGTACAGACCCCTGGGAAGAGACATCAGGTTGATAAAGGCCGGCCGAGACATGTCGAGCGGATCTTGCTTCTGGTACTGGATGGATAACCTGAGGGTCTGATGTTTTATGATACCAGGTAGGTATGCAGTCGCTCCCATTCGGGTCACAGATCCGTATAGCTGGCTAAATGGGGCATGATAATACCCAGCAGTGGTGATTAGTCCAAGACGGGGAAGAATCTCTTTTCTTCCCTTCCGAAGGTAAGCCGATGCATATATGCTATAGTGTAAATAGTGACCACCCGTCTGGTAGTTCTCCTGGCTTTCGTCATACTGTACATCTCTTCGATAGCTATAGTCAATTCTTGGTTGGACAATGGAAAGAAACCTGCCGGTATTAAACCTCAGAGGCACATAGGTTTGGGCGGTAAACCTAAGGTCAGTAGGTAAAGAGATGATCGAGTCTCCCTCAGCCAACAGCAGCACATTGGGTTCGCCTCCATAGTCAAAGTAGAGGTTTAATACTGGATAGCGCCCTTTGAGCTTGATGCCTGAGTGAAACATATGCATTCCATCGCGGTATTCATAACCCAGCTGACTCACTGCTGTACTAAGCCTGTTCTGGGAGATTAATGAGATCCCGGGGCTTATAGGTAAGTGTTCGGGATTAAGAGATAAATTGGGATCCAGGTAATCGAAATAGAGGGGAAGCCACGAGTGGAAGTTAAAAAGATGTAAAGCCTTATGGTACTTGCGGGATACATGGGCAGAGGTATCGGAAGTGGAGACTCCATCCACAATTTGTTTCTCCTCCACGGTCTGTTCATAGTCTATCTGCTCGGTATGGTCCAATGCCTGATCGAGAGGTATCCACAATCCCTTGCTGACCTGCACCGAAGCAAGCCCGTACCCCTTTGATGAATAGTTGGAATAGTAAAGAACCGAACCGTCTTTTGAGAGCTGGGGATGGAAAGCTCCAAACCGGGTGGAGGTAACCTGATAAACGGATTGGTCCTTCTGGTCGAGGCAATAAATGTTATCAATTCCTGAAAATGTGCCGCTGAAATAGATGCGCGTACCTGCAACTACCGGGTATGAAATATCATCAACACCCGAATGGAATAGCCTTTTCCATAAACCTGATTCCGGATTGTAACTGAACAATGATTTTCCTGACTCCTCCGACACTGCTACGACCAGCGCTGAATCAGTCTCCATCCAGGCCGGATGTTGCAAAAACTGGTTGCCTGGAGAGGGAATGGTTTCAAGAACGGCGCCATCAATCCGGAGAATTACAAGGTTATATTTCTGATTATCTGTCTGTTCAATGGCTACAATCCTGGATCCATCTTTAGACAGGGCCGGTGAATAGTACCTGGTTTTGTGTCCCAGATTCTTCACCTTCCCTGTGGCTATTTCCAGACTTCGAATCACAGAATAGTTCCGGTTGGACCACCTGAGATCAGGGACAAATTCGTCCCAGACCACATGACTTCCAGAAAAGCTTACCCTGCCCGAGTTAAGAAATCCTGGTCTGTAAATGCGTTTTTCCTCCCCATTCTTCCCTAAAAACACAAACTCAGGAATCTGATCAATACCGCTTTTCAGGGTAAACAACATGGTTCCGGAGACATCATGAGGGAAGGTATAACTTGTAAAATGCTTCCCCCGGTTTTCATTCCAGTTCTTATGCTTGGATAGATCCCTTTGGGAAGAAGTCTCGCTCCAATGATTTTTGTACTCCTCCAGCGATTCCTTATAAAACTGCTGTTTCGACTTGTACCCATACTGCTTCATGCTAAAGTAAGTAGGGTTGAACAAAAAGGGTTTCCGGGCAGCATATTGTTGAAAATCAATCCAGAAATTGTCTCCGTATTTGCGGCGACCATGGCGCAACATCAAGTATCCCAGCTGATAATGGTTCGGAATATAATCCTTGTAAGAGCCCAAAGCAGCTTTAGAGAAGGAGTAGATTTTGCCAG
>PVMK01132504.1_pt1 | contig 43571 bp, 39 predicted proteins | sample 1853481 | NCBI WGS metagenome assembly PVMK01 (sample SAMN08533507, study PRJNA380276) | Marine sediment metagenome, whole genome shotgun sequencing project.
AAAAAAACAAAAACTGCCTCCAAAGACACAGTTGGAGCAGAACTTCTTTTGGAGTTATTGACTGGAAAAGAGGTGGCGACTCTCAACCGTCCTTTTTTTCCTGATGAAAATAAAATTGACGTTATTCTGGCAAGAAACGGCGATAAAAAAACATATCCCCTTTTTGAGGTGTGCTGTATTCAGTTCAAAGAAGACCCTGAACACAAAAATACACTGCTGAATTCACATGATCTCATGGAGGTTGTAACCCTTTCGGGCTTTCAGCACCTGGTAAGGGTTGCCCAAAACCAGCCCTTCCAGACCGGCTTTTATGGCTCATATCTAGACCTGGACAACCCGTACCGCTCAGCCTTCTTTACCAATCTTGGCATCAAATCACGCCGCCAACTTAACTTTCTGGGAACCATCCTGGAAGAACAGGGCATGGTATCCCGTGAGACTCTCCAGGAGGTCATCCAGGATTACAACAACATAAAGAAAAAAAGAATCGGCGAAACTATTGCCCAGAAGCATAACCTGAACCAGGATCAAATTGAAAAAATTATCCGCAAAATGCAGAGGGCGGGGAAAATTCCCTCCACTGCCAGGGTCGGGGATATTCTCATTGCCTCAAAGCTTGTTAGCCAGGAACAAGTTGAAGACGCTCTTGCCCAGCAGGTCATAGATAAAAACAAAAAAATCGGCGCCCTGCTTGTTGAAGGAAACCATATCAACGCAGACCAACTCCTGTCTGCTTTGGCAATTAAATTCCACCTGGACTTTGTCAATCTTGATGATATAGAACCGACCAATGCTGCCTTGCATGCAATGCCCCTGGCGCTTGTTACGCAAATGAAGATCATGCCGATTGAAGACCGTGGGGATTTCCTAATGGTCGCCACCTCTAATCCTGCTGAACACGCAGAGCTCGGCGATACCCTGCGTTTTATTACCAACCGCAGGATCAAATTTGTTGTCGCTCCCTCTTCCAAAATATCTGCTGCTATTGAAAAGTACTACACCAGAGATGACGAAAAGGTTGAAGATATTATTGGAGGAATGACCGAAGATTTGGTGGCGGTTGAAGATGCTTCGGACACCTCAGCTGTTGATGAAACAGATTCGCAGATCATCAAGCTGGTTAATAAAATACTCATCAATGCTTACAAAAAAGAGGCTTCGGACATACACCTTGAACCGGGAACAGGAAAAGCCCCTCTCCTTGTGCGCTACCGGGTGGACGGCATCTGTCATCTCAGCTATGAAGTACCCCCAGGTTACAAAAAGGCCCTGCTGTCAAGAATAAAAATTATGTCCAATCTGGATATTACCGAGCGGCGCAGGCCCCAGAGCGGCAAGATCGTCATCCGTTATATGGATAAAAAAATTGAATACAGGGTGGAAACCACCCCCACGGTTGGCGGCAACGAAGATGCTGTTTTGCGCCTCCTGTCTAGATCAAAGCCCATACCTTTTGCGAGTATGGGCTTTTCTCCCCGAGACCAAAAAGTTTTTGAAGATGTTGTTTCAAGGCCGTCAGGAATGATTCTCTGTGTGGGGCCGACAGGATCAGGTAAAACAACAACGCTGCATTCAGCCTTAAGTTACATCAACACACCTGATCGTAAAATATGGACTGCTGAAGATCCGGTGGAAATCACCCAGGATGGATTGAGGCAGGTCCAGATAAACGCGAAGATTGGTTTTACTTTTCAGGAAGCACTCCGCTCATTCCTGCGTTCCGACCCTGATGTCATAATGATCGGCGAGATGCGTGACCGGGAAACAGCAAAAACAGCAATCGAGGCTTCCCTTACCGGCCATGTTGTTTTCTCCACCCTTCATACAAATAATGCCCCGGAAACCCTTGTCCGTCTGGTAGAGATGGGAATGGATCGTATAAGTTTTTCCGAGGCTATTGCAGCGGTTATTGCCCAGCGCCTGGTACGAACGCTCTGTATAGAATGCAAGAAAAAAATTAAACCGAATAAAGAACTTCTTGAGAAACTGAAAATGGCATACGGGCCTGAATGGTTTGAGAAACATGGCATGGAGACTGAAAAGCAGGCCCTCAGACAAAAGGTGGGCTGCAAGGAGTGTGACCAAATTGGCTACCGTGGCAGGATAGCAATTTTTGAAATGCTTAAAGTCACAGACAGGATAAGGAAAGGCATTAAAGATAAAGCATCTACCGAAGAGTTACGGCAGATGTCTATGGAAGACGGCATGCGCACCTTGCGAATGGATGCAGTGGAAAAAATCTTCCAGGGGGTTACAGAACTTGACGAGATATTAAGGGTCTGCTGAGAGGTGCGGCTCGGCATCAAGCCTGTATCTGTTCCTCTTCCAACATCTGATCCACGAACCGAAGCACAAAATCACGTTGTGCCGGTGATGCATGTGCTATACAGGAGCAGTGCAGGTTTGACTGGCTGCGGATCAACAATTCAAAACAGGCCGACTCTGTTTCCAGTTCAACCGCAAAGAAAAAGGGGCCGCAAGCCTCATGCCCCAGCTGATCTTCACTGAGCAAATCCTCAGGCACCTCAATCCAGTACAAACCGTCCACAGGACCAGGTTTCAGCGTCCTTTTCAAATAGCTTTCAATGTTTGCCCGTTCCTCTCTGCTGAGCTGGTCTATTACATACTGTCTCATGTACGCCTCTCTATAGATACTCTGCCGCTATTCCAGCCAGGGTGCTCCGCTCGCTTTTCATCAACTTCAAAAATTTATGTTTACAGGTCAAGAAAGGTTGTGTCCTGATTGAGGACTGTGCAGCCTTCCTCTTCAACCACAACCATGTTTTCCAACCGTACCCCGCCCCAGCCTGGAAGATAGATGCCCGGCTCCACTGTCACGACCATGCCTGCCTGGAGTTTGGTTCTGCGCATCCTGTTAAGGGAGGGCGGTTCGTGTACCGCCAGGCCTACTCCATGGCCGAGACCATGCCCGAAACATTTACCAAACCCAGCATCAATAATTATTTTCCTGGCAGCCCTGTCGGCCTCCCTGGCCTGTATACCGGCCTTGATAGTTTTGAGAGCTGCCCGCTGGGCTTTGCGGACCAGCCGTATAGTTTCTTTTATGCGCTTGTCGGGTTTTCCCAGCACCACGGTTCGGGTCATATCTGAGCAGTAGCCGTTCAGCTTCAACCCCATATCAATAATTACTGTTTCCCCTTCTTTTATGGCCCTTTCGGTCGGTACCGCGTGCGGTACCGCTGCATTGGGGCCGGCAGCGACAATAGTGGGAAATGCCGGCTCTTCAGCGCCTTTGCGCATCATGGCCGACTCTATGGCAATGGCAACCTCTCTTTCTGTTTGCCCCGGAATTAAATTCTGATAAATTTCCTGAAAAACCAACTCATTTAAGCCAACAGCCTGCCGGATCTTTTCAATCTCATCTGCCGATTTTACTGTCCGCAGCTTTTCAACCATACCGCTGGCCGGTATCATTCCTATATTCTGTTTTTGGCCCATATCTATAAGTTTTACTGCCGTAGCATGCAGCAGGTAGTGGCTTTCAAAAAGCAACCGCCGAATACCCAGCTGCGGCAGCATCTTTTTCAACGCTCCCAGCAGGGAGGAACGCACAGAAACAACCTCAAAGCCGGTCGCCTCCTTCTCGGCCTGTAGAAAATAACGTGAATCTGTTAACAAAAGAGGGGTTCCCCTGCCGGGAATCAGCAAGACGCCTGAACTCTCTGCAATGGAGAGGTCCGTGGCGGTATAGCCGCTGAGATATCGTCTGTTTTCAGGCTGAGTGACCAAAAGGGCGTCAGCGTTTTTACGCCTTATTGCAGCCTTAATTTTTTCAAGTGGTTTCACTGGGCAAACTATACATTCATTATACTGGTACAAAGTAAATATAGGCCTTTGCCCCAAAACGATAAACCCTTGCGTGAAGATCCCGGATTGCCTCTATGGGATCAACATTGGCCAAATTTACCCGATAACTGAAAGGTTTCTCCAGTTCAAGCATCTGGCCGAAACAGTTTTTGTCATAGCGTATTTCAGCCCCTTCAGCATACCATTCCGACACCCGCTTCCTAATGAGTGGATGGTCTTCAGGTTTAGCCTCTTCGACATCCAGGTAAATTTCTATTTCCATATATTTCGCTGCCCCAATATCCAATAAGCCGGAAAGATAATTTTTTTCTTATGCGCCAACTGAAAACCTCTGCGCCACTAAATCTTTATGCTGACCTAAGGCCTGGTTGTACTGTGTATCCAAGTCAGCCTTGATCCGAGACCACTCTGCCTGAAACTTGGGATGCAGGGCCGGGTCTACCTTCATTCCCAAACCCGCCTGCTGCCCGGTCTGTTGATCCAGGGACTGCTCCATCTGTTGCCTGAAGGCATCTTCCACTTGCTGGTAAATTTCTTTTTTATGCTGCTGGTAGTTCTCTAATATTCCTTTCATGTCCTTAAAAATCGACAGAAGATCTCCGCTTTCTTTTCCAAGAGCCAGGAGGCCCTGTATGGCCCTCTCGGTTCTTTGCTGGTCCTCATCTCTTGGCAGCACAATATTTCTTAAAAAAACCTGCACCAATCCCCTTTTGACAAGAACCGAACTGCTTGTCGGCTCAAGGGCACTTGAAAAATCGACCTCTTTTCCCTGAAGATAGTCTGCACTCATGCGCATACCATCCTTGACTCTTTCTTCCGCCGCGATTTCTTCCTGGGTTGCATGGCCCATGGAGGCGGCCCGTTCCATAACTTTTTCAAGTGTGCTTTTTATCTCTGCCATTCTCTAATACCTGTTTATTTTCGTAAACTTTTTCAAACAGCACAAGCCGCTTATCAGGTCCTCATCATTAAGGGTGTGACGAGCTTTATACGCTATATTTACAAAAGAGACAAGATTGTACCATGAAAATTTTCTTTCACATTTCATACATCCTTAAAGGTTTATTCGAACTCCAGCAAATGAATGAATAAAACCTTCAGCACCCCATTATTGCCATAAAAAATCTTTAGCACGAAACAGATTTAAAAAAAGATTTTTTTACAGTACATTGCTCCGTGCGTTTCCACTTGAAAACGGAGAAAAATCCTGTGACACCGAATATAAAAACCAACAAACATTGCCATTATGTTTAACTGGCGGGTTATATTGAATGGGAGAAAGTCAACATGGTTAGAATCATTGTTCTGGCAACAAGAAATTCAGGGAAGGTCAGAGAGTTCCAACAGCTTTTAAAAAACTTTCCTGTGGAAATAAAAAACCTCGACGATTTTGGACCAATTCCTGAGGTGAAAGAGGATGGAAAAACCTTTGATGACAATGCCTATAAAAAGGCTTTATTCACAGCCAAAGTTCTTGGCTTGCCTGCCATATCCGACGATTCCGGGCTGGTGGTTGAAGCCCTGAATGGGGCTCCCGGCGTTAAATCGGCCCGCTATGCCGGCGAGAATGCTACTGACCAGGAAAACATTGACAAACTTCTTGGGGAAATGGAAGGCAAGGATGACCGGCGCGCAGCATTTGAATGCGTTATTTCCATTGCCGTTCCTTCCGGCCCTGCCTTAACTTATGAGGGGCGCTGTGAAGGAGAAATAACCCATGAACCGAAAGGCACATCAGGTTTTGGCTATGATCCGGTCTTTTTCTATCCGCAATATAGCAAAACCTTTGCCGAATTAAACAGCGATGAAAAAAACAGCGTCAGCCATCGAGGAAAGGCCCTGGGGGTGGTGGTAGCAGAGTTTGACAAAATTCTCGCATGGCTGGAGGCCCGCCTTACTGAAGCCAAGCCCCCAAAACCTGACCATAGCCAGTTTGAGCATAATGACTGGTCGGAAGATAAAATGGTTTAACCCGAAAAATACACTAGCCGACACAACACATCTGCTTTTGTCGCCAGTCGCTTCGCATACTGTTTGTATAGCGAAGCACCCGGCTCCTTGCATCCGCGCTGTACCAATTCGTGAATTTTCCGGGTTGATCCTATAAATTTATGCAACTGAACAAAAAACTATCTTTGAACGAAAATATTCGCTTAACCGACAAACAAAAAGATCCCCCGGATTGATACTGCTGACAAGCAAAAAAATTTAACAGGTACGCGTAGACTCCGAGGAGTGCTAATTTCGAGGAGTGAGGCGTATTAAGATACGCCGCAATGACGAGAAATGCTGCACGACACAGTAGATATACTTTTTGCGCCGTCAGCTACCATTGTTCGTGCTTGAGGGAGCGGGATAACAGATCACTGACAGCTTCATTGCATGGTTTGTCTTTGTATAAAACCAGATAAACCTGTTCCAGGATCGGCATTTCAACCTCAATTTTGCTGGCAAGATTCCAGGCAGAGCGAGTTGTCATGACCCCTTCAGCCACCATATTCATCTCTGATAATATGGTGCTCAATTTTTTGCCTTGGCCCAGTTTCAACCCCACCGTCCGGTTACGGCTTAAATCTCCTGTACAGGTAAGAACCAGATCTCCCAACCCACCCAGTCCGGAAAACGTAAGGGGGTCAGCACCCATTGCAACACCAAGGCGGCTTATTTCGGCCAAGCCTCTCGTTATAAGAGCTGCCCTGGTGTTTGTACCGTATCCAAGCCCATCACTTATGCCTGCAGCTATGGCAACGATATTTTTCAGGGCACCGCCCAGTTCCAGGCCAATGAGATCCGTGCAGGCATAGACCCTGAACAGGGGCGCATTAAAAAACTCCTGAAAAAAAACAGCCTCTTCTTTAGACTTTGCAGCGACGGACACCGCAGTGGGCACCCCGGCAGCGACCTCTTTGGCGAAGCTGGGCCCGGCCAAAACACCTAAATGAAGATCAGGAGGAGAGGTAAGCCTGGACAGCTCATCCTCCATGACTTGAGCCATTGTCATCAGGGTATCGTTTTCGATGCCTTTAACCGCAGAGATCACATAGGTGTTATTAGAGAGATGAGGCAGGAGCTTATGAAAAACATCGCGAAAACCGTGTGAGGGAACAACCATAACCACTACCGGCTGACTGGAAACGGCCTCTTTGAGATCAGCTGTTGCGGTGAGGTTGTCACTGAGCTTGAAGCCGGGTAAATAGGCACGGTTCTCCCGCTCGCTGACGATCTCGTCAACATGCTCCTGCCGATGACCCCAAAGAGTGATCTGGTACCCTTTGTCGCTCAACATTTTTGCCAGGGCAGTACCCCAGCTTCCGGCCCCTACTACTGCAGCCTGCTTGACGGGCATAATTTACCTTCCGGTTCTTTTATTCCTCTGTGGGGGTGTCAGTGTCAACATCTTCGCCTTCGTCGTCTCCACTGCCCGACGGCTCGGCCACCCGATCCATGGCGACGACCTTTTCACCCTCGCCCAGCCTAAAGAGGTTCACTCCCTGGGTGTTCCGGCCGATAACCCGGACATTCTGCATATTGGTCCTGATAATCTTGCCGCCGTTGGTGATCATCATGATCTCATCATCATCAACCACCTGAAGAGCACCGATCGCCTTGCCGTTCCGTTCGCTTGTCTTGATGGTGAAGACCCCCTTGCCGCCCCGGTTTCTAACCGGGTAGTCTTCGACCGATGTTCTCTTGCCAAAGCCGTTCTCGGTAACCGAGAGGATCGATTCGGTGCTTGCATCAACAACCACTACTCCGACCACTGTATCGCCGGGATTGAGGGTCATGCCCTTGACTCCTGAGGCGGTCCGGCCCATGGGCCGGACTCTCTGCTCGTTAAAGTGGACCGCCATGCCGTTACTCGAGAAAAGCATGATATCGTTATTGCCATTGGTCATGACAGCCGAGATAATCTCGTCATCTTCCCTGATCTTCAAAGCAATCTTGCCACGCCGCATCGAGCGGGCATATTCACGGAGATTGGTCTTCTTGACGATGCCGTTCCTGGTGACCATCATTACATAACGCACCTCACCTTCTTCCAGTTCAAAACTCTTCACCGGCATGATCGCCGCCACCTTTTCACCCGGAGTCAGATCCAGCAGGTTAACCAGGGCCTTACCGCGCGCAACCCGACCAGCCGACGGAATTTCAAAGACCCTGCGGTTGAAAACCTTACCGTAGTTGGTAATGAACAGGAAGGTATCGTGGGTGATTGCCAGGTAGAGGCTGGTGACAAAATCCTCTTCGATGGTCTTCATGCCCTTGACCCCTTTGCCGCCGCGGCGCTGGGCTCGGTAAAGATCAATCTGGTTGCGCTTTATATAGCCCTCACGGGTGACGGTGACCACCATCTCCTCCTGGGGAATCATGTCCTCGGGCAGAATCTCATCAGGAGCCTCGATTATTTCGGTGCGGCGTTCATCGCCGTACTTTTCCTTGATCTCATCGAACTCTTCGCGGATGATCTTAAGAACCTGTTTTTCGTCAGCAAGGATCTCCTTAAACCTGGCGATCTGACGCATCAGTTCTTCGTATTCCTTGACGATCTTATCACGCTCGAGACCGGTGAGCCGCTGCAGACGCAAATCAAGGATCGCCTGGGCCTGAATCTCCGAAAGTTCATACTTGTCTATCAATCCCTGCTTGGCCTCTTTGGGACCCGGTGATGCCTTGATCAATTCCACCACTTCATCAAGATTGCTGATTGCAATCTTGAGTCCTTCAAGGATATGGGCCTTTTCCTCTGTTTTTCTTAAATCATAGACTGTACGCCGATACACTATTGTTTTACGGTGCAGAAGGAAATGCTGGAGAATCTGTTTGAGATTGAGGATCTCCGGGCGCCCGTTCACAATACTCAGAAGTATTACCCCGAAGCTCCTCTGTAAGGGGGTCATCTTGTAAAGTTGGTTTAATACAACTTCGGCGATCACATCTTTTTTCAACTCGAGAACAATCCGCATGCCTCGCCGGTCGGACTCATCCCGAACCTCAGAGATAGAGTCAATCTTCTTGTCTTTGATCAGCAAAGCTATTTTTTCGATCAGACTTACCTTGTTCTGCTGGTATGGAATCTCGGTGATGATGATTGATTCACGGTTGGCCTTCTTGCTCTTTTCAATGTCGGTCTTCGAACGCATCAGGATCGAACCGCGTCCGGTCTCATAGGCTTCACGGATTCCTGCACGTCCACAAATAAAAGCGCCGGTGGGAAAATCCGGACCGGTTATACTATTCATAAGCTGATGGATGGAAATACTGGGATCTTCGATCAGGGCGATCAACCCGTCCATCACCTCGGTGAGATTATGAGGGGGAATGTTGGTTGCCATCCCCACTGCAATACCAGAAGAACCGTTGATCAGCAGGGTGGGAACCCTGGTGGGAAAAACCACGGGCTCCATGTGGCTGTTATCATAGGTGGGAACAAAATCAACTGTTTCTTTGTCAAGGTCGGCAATAATTTCCTGGTCAAGCTTGGTCATCCGCGCCTCGGTATAACGCATGGCCGCAGCCGAATCACCGTCCACCGAACCGAAGTTTCCCTGGCCGTCAACCAGGAGATAACGCATTGAAAAATCCTGGGCCATCCGGACGATGGTATCGTATGCCGCAGTATCACCATGGGGGTGATATTTACCAATGACATCACCAACGATCCTGGCCGATTTGAGGTGGGGGCGGTTGTGGTAGTTATTCAGCTCCCGCATGGCAAAAAGGGCTCGCCGGTGGACCGGCTTAAGTCCATCACGAACATCGGGCAGAGCTCGACCGACAATAACGCTCATGGCGTAAGCCATATAGGATTTTTTCAGTTCACTCTCTATGAAAATCCCAGGGAATTTTTCCTGGCTTGTTTCTTTTGTTTCGTCCTTCATTTTTTTTCCTGTTGCTTTTCTAAGTAACGCAAAATTAAATATCCAGATCAGATACTTCCATGGCATGGTGCAGGATGAAATCACGACGCGGTTCCACCTTGTCGCCCATTAAGGTGGTGAAAATATCATCAGCCTTTGCCTCGTCTTCAATCTTGACTTGCAGCATAACCCGCTTGCTTGGATCCATGGTGGTATCCCAGAGTTGTTCCGGGTTCATCTCGCCAAGCCCTTTATAGCGCTGCAGGTGGCTGCCCCTGAAGGACTCTTTGCGAACCACCTCAAGAAGTTCCTTCCAGTCTCCAACCTCAATCTGCTTGCCTTTGTTGTCGATAAAGTATTCGCCCACAATCAGTTCCTGAACCTGAGGGTAAAGCTTGATCAGTGCATGATACTCCGGAATCAGGGGAATCTGTGGGCCAATGGTCACCATCAGGTGAGCCTTGTCCTTATAGGCAGCATCAAACTCATAGCAACTTGGTTTCCACTGACAGGGTCTGATGGTGCCCAGGATAAAACCCTTCTTTTGGAGATGATCCCGTAAAGCATCAATAATTTTTTCATCAGCGAACTGATCGGCAGAGGTTACCTGGTTATCTAAAAGAAAGGTTGTCATATCCTCCCAGATCCCCACCCGCTCTAAATACTGGATGATCCGCAGGTAACCGGAAAGTTTTTTGAGTACGCTCACCATATCTTCACCGCTTGTCTCCTTACCCTTCTTGCCTTGCCTGATCGACATCATCGAACTGGCCTGTTCAAACAGAAACTGATTCAGTTCCTCGTCGTCGGCAAAGTACTGCTCATTCTTACCGCGGCCCAGCCTATAAAGGGGTGGTTGGGCAATATAGACATAACCGGCCTCTACCAGGGGCTGCATCTGTCGGTAGAAAAAGGTAAGAAGAAGTGTGCGGATGTGGGCGCCGTCAACATCCGCATCGGTCATGATAACGATCTTATGATAGCGAAGCTGTTCCGGGTCAAAATCATCTTTGCCTATTCCCGTGCCAAGTGCGGCGATGATCTGCTTGATCTCTTCGCTGGAAAGCACCTTGTCATACCGGGCCTTCTCAACGTTCATAATCTTGCCGCGCAGTGGCAGGATAGCCTGAAAAACCCGGTCGCGACCCTGTTTGGCGCTACCGCCGGCCGAATCACCCTCAACTAAAAAAAGTTCTCGAACAGCCGGATCCTTCGACTGGCACTCGGCCAGCTTACCGGCCATCATCAAATCGAAGCCGCTCCCCTTTTTTCTGGAAAGCTCTTTGGCCCTCCGGGCAGCTTCCCTGGCCCGGGCCGCATCTACGACCTTGGCGAGAATCTTCTTGGCCTCCATGGGGTTTTGCTCAAGGTAAATGCCCAGTTTTTCGTTACAGATCGACTCAACGACCGACCTGACCTCACTGTTGCCCAATTTGGTCTTTGTCTGACCCTCAAACTGGGGGTTAGGCACCCGCACCGAAATCACACAGGTAATACCCTCGCGGACATCCTCGCCACCCATTTTTTCCTTCATGTTCTTGGGGATGATGTCGTCGGTTGCGTAACGGTTAATACACTTGGTCAGGGCGCCACGGAATCCGGTGACATGAGTGCCGCCTTCCCTGGTGTGTATATTGTTTACAAATGGATACAGTCTTTCGGTATAACCGGTGTAGTACTGGAAGCAAACCTCGACCTGGACGCCATCTTTTTCGCCTTCTAATAAAATCGGCTCGAGATTGATAGGGGTCCTGTTGCGGTTCAGATATTCAACGAACTGGCTTATCCCCCCTTCGTAACGAAACTCATCCTCGGCGCCATTTCTCTCATCGTGAAGTACTATCTTTACATTTTTATTCAGAAAGGCCAGCTCTCTAAGCCTGGTTTGAATAATATCGTATTTTAATTCCGTCGTTTCAGTAAAAATCGTTGAATCAGGCTTAAAGGTTATTTTAGTACCGGTAAGTTCTGTATTACCTGTTATTTCAATCTCTCTGTCTTTATCCCCGAAAGAATATGACTGTCTGTGCACTTTACCTTCTCGTTTTATTTCAGCACGGCACCATTCACTCAAGGCGTTTACCACCGAAACACCCACCCCATGCAACCCCCCGGAAACCTTATAGCTTGAATGGTCAAATTTACCGCCGGCATGCAGGGTGGTCATGACCAGTTCCAAAGCAGACATATCCTCGGTCGGGTGTTTAGCAACCGGGATACCACGGCCGTTATCCTCAACAGAAAGAGAGTTGTCCTGGTGTATTGTCACCTTGATCTTGGAACAGTATCCGGCAAGGGCCTCATCAATACTGTTGTCGACCACCTCATAGACAAGATGATGAAGGCCTTCTACCGCGGTATTTCCAATATACATAGCTGGTCTTTTACGGACAGCCTCCAGTCCGGCTAAAACCTTTATCTGTTCAGCCCCATATTCATTATTGGGTTCATTTTTTTCTGTTTGTTCCATTTTGTCTTCTTTTTAATTTTTTTTATGCAACTTAATAATATTATTATATTTTATTGGTCTCGCTAAAAGAACCCGAGACGGGCAAGTGTCCACTTGTTCTTTTTAATATTAAAATTTAGCGCTTAATCTGGTTCAGTTTTTTATTAATAATTATATTTTCATTGGCATAATAATACTTACAAACCCCTGGTCATTTTCCCCTTCAATAAGGCATGGACTCTGGTCTGAATTAACATATGCCTTTATCGTGCCGCTCCTCATCACCTGTAAGGTGTCAATAAAATATCTACAGTTAAAACCAAGATCCAAAGGTTCCCCTGAGTAATTTATTGCCATTTCGTCTTTGGCATTTCCAAAATCCATATTCTGGGAAGAAAGTGTAAGCTTATTATCATCAACACTTAACTGGATTGCATTAAAGGTGTCTTCGGTAAAAAGGTTTGTTCTTTTCAGTGATTCAAGAAATTTACTTCTATCTATTTCAATAACATTATTTTTTTCTATGACATTTACTATGCTCGTATAATCTGGAAACTCTCCATTCATAAGGCGTACTATCATCAGAGAATTTTTTGTTTTTACAATAATTTGTTTTTTGTCCGCTCCCATGGAAAAATTTTTCTGTCCTTCACATACTTTCTTAATTTCAGAAACGCCTTTTCTTGGGATAAGAGTATTTTTTTCTATAATAATATTATCGCTTTCCTTATCTAATTCCTTTTCCATAATAGAAAGACGATGACCATCAGATGAAACCATTCTTAAAACACTTTTTCCTTCTTCGTTTTTTTCTTTTTCTAGCAGAATTCCTGTGAGGGTATAATTACTTTCCCTTTCCTGGGCCGCTGAAAATATTGTTTTATCAATAAGTTCCTTAATAATTTCACAAGGAAGCGATACAAGAGATTCTTCATTATATTCAGGAAATTTGGGATATTCTTCACTTGATGTTCCTGCCAGATTATACATACTGCTTCCTGCTTTTATTCTTGCCCAATTTTTATCTTTCTCTTCAATTTTTATATTCTCTGACCCTGATTCTCTTACTATTTCATATAAAATTTTTGCCGGCAGGGTTAATGATCCCGGGCTTAAAATTTCAGCTGCAACATTCTTTTTTATTCCTACTTCTAAATCAGTTGCTATCAATTCAATGAAATTCTCTTGTGTTTGGATAAGTACATTAGCCAATATGGCCATTGTTCCTTTTTTTCCTGTTATACTCTGTAAAGAGTTAAGAGCTGGTAAAAAATCTTCTTTTGATACATTGATTGACAGTGTCATAATTCAGTACCTCTATATAGTTTTTTTATTATGTATATAAAGAATGTTATTATTAGAAGTATTAATATGTTAATAAAATATATAATATACTGATTTTTTTATAAAAATTTTAAAAAAAAGAATTTTAAAAAGAAGTGAATAAGAGAGCTTTAAGAGTTATCAACATTTTATAAAGATATTTTCAAATAAAAGAAGGTAAAAATTTAAGATATTTTTTATAATTTTGTTAATAAAAAAAGCATCATATTAACTGAATTAGTATAGAGTAAATGTAAGGAAAATACAATGTTTTTTAACGTTTAAAATAAGTATTTTTTATATATAATTACATATAGTTATACTATTTTTTAAATAGTAAAAAATGAAGAGTAAAAAAAACTCAAAAATAACTGTGCAAAAGGACATAAAAAAACTTCTTCAAAAGGGAGTTTATGAAGAAGTTTTTCCCTGTGCAGCAGCAGGTATTTCCATTGGTGTTGGAAAAGAAAAAAGAAAAATAATTACCTATTGTGGTAATGCATCTCTTTATCCTGAAAAAAGAAAATTAAAAAAAAATACATATTTTGACCTTGCTTCGTTGACCAAACCACTTGCCACTACAATGGCAATCCTTTGCCTCATTAAAATGAGAAAAATTGATGTGGATGAAAAATTATCATCTCTTCTTGAAAAAAAAATTAAAGATGAAAAGAAAAAAATAACTATTAAGCAACTTTTGGGTCACTGTTCAGGGTTTCCCGCACATAGAGAATATTTTAGAATTTTAAAAGATATACCAGTTAACGAGAGGGGGGTTGTTGTTGAGACGTTATTGTTGAGAGAAAAGCTTGAGTATACACCAGAAAAAAGGGCCATATATAGCGATTTGGGATTTATGCTGCTTGGGAGAATTATTGAAAAAAAATCAGGATATCCCCTGGAACAATTTGTTAAAGAAATGGTCCTGCAACCTCTCAATCTTGAGAAGAATATCTTTTTTAACCCCCTATATGACAGCAACCACGGTCACAAAAATAAAGAATTTGCTGCCACAGAAAATTGCCCCTGGAGAAAAAAAATACTCTGTGGCGAGGTTCATGACGATAACTGCTATGCAATGGGAGGCGTGGCCGGTCATAGTGGACTGTTCGGCGATATAGAGAGCGTAACAACCTATGCCTGCTTTATCCTTGATATGTGGAAAGGTGTTGCAACCCACCCCAATATTGAAAGCAGGGATTTAGCGAACTTTTTGGTTAGGCAGCAAAAAATGCCCGGCAGCTGCAGAACTTTAGGGTTTGACACAACCGCAAAGAGTGGTTCCAGCAGCGGAAAATATTTTTCTAAAAAAACGATAGGGCACCTGGGTTTCAGCGGAACATCTTTATGGATAGATCCGGAAAAAGAAGTTGTTGTCGTGTTGCTGAGCAACAGGGTGCACCCAAGCCGCGAAAACACCAAAATCGTACAATTCCGGCCATATTTCCACGATATGGTCATAGAAACACTTTTTCCCACCTAAAAGAAAAAATCATTTTTTTGTAGCAGTGGGGGAAAAAATATAGTTTACAATGAATGGACATTCATTTTTGGAGGTGTGTACTTTTAGGTCGGTGTTTTGTTGGTAGTTGCAGCAAAATTACGCCAAGAAAAAGGATTTTGCATTTTTTCCACCGGAACACCCTTTGGCTAAAACCATAACAACGAATAAGGAGTTAATAGTACTATGGAAGGCCGAGTGAAGTGGTTTAATGACAAAAAAGGATATGGTTTTATTGAAACAGAAAACGATGGAGATATCTTTGTGCACTACTCTGGCATTGAGGATACCGGCGGTTTTCGTTCTCTGCTGGAGGGAGAAACTGTAGATTTTGAGATTGAGCAGACCCAAAGAGGCCCACAGGCAGTTCAAGTAAAAAACCAGGGTAGCTAAAAAGTAAGATATAAAAAATAGTATATCACTTTAGTAACACAAGTTAGAGCTTAATAAAAAGCCGTTCAGAAGAGGTAACAGTTCTGGGCGGCTTTTTTTGTCCTGTATGGCAAGACCAGCAGAAGGAACCTTCCCGCACAAGCTACGGGGTTTCAAAACCAGAATCTGAATTTTACTCGCAGCAAGCGGCGGGGAATTGACCCGAAGTTAGATTAAATATCAACAAGCCGGCCCTTGTTCATCCTGAGTTTTTTTTGTGCTTTTCCAGCCAGCTCGAGGTTGTGAGTGATGAGGATGATGGTAACACCGTGTTTTTTGTTTATATCTTCAAACAGGTTCATTATTTCCGCCTCGGAGTCTTCATCCAGATCACCAGTTGGCTCATCCGCAAGGATTATGTCTGGTTCGTTTAAGAGGGCTCTGGCTATGGCAACCCTCCTTTGCTGGCCACCAGAAAGTTGAGAGGGGTATGAGTCCGCCTTCTCTCCAATGCCAACCATCTCAAGAAGATCCATGGCGGCCTTGTCGTCTGCCATATTTTTACCAGGGTTGAAAATTCCGGGAAGCAGGACATTTTCCTTGGCAGTAAGAATGGGCAACAGGCTTGCAAACTGGAATATAAAGCCGATTCTGTTAACCCGGTACTCAGATAGCCTATTGTCGTCGAGGGTGCAGATATCGGTGCCTTCGAGGAGTACCCTCCCCGAGGTTGGTTTCAGGATGCCGCCGATAATAGAGATCAGGGTGGTTTTACCAGACCCGGAATGGCCGACAATAGATAAAAATTCTCCCCTGTTGATGGTTAGGGAGATATTATCAACCCCAACAAAGGATGTATCGTGAACCGTATAGGTTTTGGTCAGGTTTTCTAAGTGCAGAAAGGACAAGTTATTCCTCTTTTATAACCAGCAATGGTTCCATTTTTTTTATTCGGTTAATGGGCATCATGGCGCCCGTAATACAGATGGTTGTCCCGACCAGCAGGCCGATAAGAGCAATAGTAGCTTGTTGGCCACCACTCAGGCCGGCTGATATGTTTTTTAACAGGCTGAACGATCCTGTCAGCAGGGCCGACAGGTAGGTGCCTGCCAGAACCCCTATGGTGCTGCCCAAAAGGCCCAGCACTGTTACTTCCACAAGGTACAAATGGACAATATGCGATTCTTTGGCGCCCAGGGCTCTCATAATACCTATCTCCTTTGAGCGCTCATTGGCAATGGCTGAAAAAATAGCCCAGACAAGAAAGGTGGTCAAAACAGAGGCCAGAAACGTGGTAAGCAAAAAAATCTTGTTTATATCTGCCAGGGTATTGAGAAACTTTTCACCCATGTCGCTTCGGGCAATCACATCAACCTCAGGGATTTCGCCTTCCAGGACCCTTCCCACATAATCGGGATCGTATCCGTCTTTAATTTTGGTAAAAATTATAGAAATATCCCCTTTTTTCAGGGGAGACTTACCGCTTTCAATAATACCATTGAGGTTTTCTTCCGTCATGAACAGGGCATGATCCAGGCCGGTGCCGGTTTTTTCGAGCACACCTACAATACTAAACCGGTTGTCAAAAATTGTTGCTTCAATATCCAGGAGGCCAAGCCCAAGGTTTTCGCTGGTGCCGAAACCTGCAATGGCCTCGCCAAGCTGCAGCGGTCTTCCGAGGGACTTCTGCAGCCAAGGGTTAATGATAAAGTCGGTAGCCGGACTGAAGGCAACAATCCGGGTCGGCATGATGTCGCAACACAGCCCGGCAATTGAAGAAAGGTAGGTGTGGTGGGTCATGGCCTCTATACCTTCAATTTTTTTAACTTTTTCAATGATGCTGATGGGCATGTAGAAGGAGGTGTATTTTGACTCAAGAAGAAATTCCTCAGCAAAGCCACGGGCTCCGACCGGCACGACAACAAGGTCAGCCCCCAGCCGTTCCGATGATTTTTTCAGGCTGGACGACACGCTGACCGTAAACGAGATGGCAAATATCAGCAGAGAAACAAGAAGGGCGATTGCAAAAATAAGCACCCCAGTTCTAAATGTTTTTCGCTTCAGGTTTTTGAGAGCAACGGAAAAAAATGAAAGTTGAGCCATTTTATTATTTTTTAATAAGCGAAATAATGGTGATTGGTGATAATAAAAAACGGGCTTCAGGTCAAACTAACCCGAAGCCCGTCTGTTATATCAAGTATTTATATTTATTGCCAGACTAGAAAAAATTATTTCCAGTTAGCGTCCAAACCACAGAGAATGGCCTTGCCGATGCCCTCGCCCTTATGGCAGGAAAAGCAGACAGATTCTGACTTACCAATGGTTTTCCTGGCTTCTATATCATAAAGCAGGATGGTGCCGTCAACCGAATCATTGCCTTCATGATCTTTTGCTTTCTCTCTCAGGGTCATGATAGCGTATTTGCCATCCGGAGTAGGAATGATGTCGTGATTTTCACCTGGCAGGGGGGTGATCTCGTCAAGCACTTTCAGGGTTTCGGCATCAATGAGGTAGCCGCGGTCAGCACCTGACTGCAGGAGGTACTTGCCGTCATTTGTGAAGTACTGCCTGAAGGTGATGGTACCGCCGGAGGCATCTTTGGGCTTACCGGTGATCAATGCTTCCTGCAGTTTGACAAGCTTGCCATTCTCCAGGGCTGCCATGTCAAGCATGATCAGCCTGGTGTTACCGGTCCACTTGGTGAAACCGGTTGGGGTCTCGTTAACGGTCAAGAGGAATTTTTTGTAATCAGGAGTATTAATACCGTGGGCAAAGGTGGTCTCGCCGGCCTTGATTCCCAGATCATCAAAGAAGACCCTGTGTTTCAGTTTCATGGTAGCCTTGTCATATACATCAATATAGCCCTCGTTGGACATGCCAACCGGGATATAAGAAGTTTTAGACTGGCCGGAAGCGCAGAAGTTGGCGCCGGTCCATACAGCTCTATCAGGAGCCGGGAATGAAACATCTTTCAGCACTTCCCCGGTTGTGAGGTCGGATTTTCCAATGTGCAGGTTGCCGCCCTTGGCACCTTTCTCTTTCCAGGTGTCCAGTTTGTAGGTTGACCAGAACATGACGTTTCTGTCGTTTTCATCAATCCTGGCATCATGGGTCGGGTAGCCTACACCACCGATATCCAGCATTTCAGTGCTATGTACAGTGATAGGTGCTGCTGTGTTATTGGGATCAATGGTGACATCGGCTACGGAAAAGTGGCCGCCCATACCGGCAACATACAGTGTGGCGTTATAGATTGTTTTTCCACTTGCTTCAGCAGTGGTTACAGGTGAGTAGTTGTTAACAGTGCTGAGTGTCATGTAGGCACCCGCTACTAGGGCTAAAACCCCGACAGTTGATAATATTTTTTTCATGTTTCCCCCCGTTTAATTTATTAATTTTTTCTATGAATTATTTTGAGCACGACCCAAAAAACTATTAAAAAATTCCTCCTTTTTTGTTGATTATTAAATAGACTACCATCTTTGGTGGTCGCGGCAAGATGGCCTACCTTTATCTTTTATTTTTGTTATCAAAAAAAGAATCCAGGATGAACTAGATACCACAGTGTGGTACACTAGTCAAGAAAAAATATTTTTTTGATAAAAGTCCATATTGTATTGATATAATAAGATAATTTCAGTTTTGTTGCGGAAGTAATTTGGTGTTAAAACCAAGATTTCCCACTTTTTTTACAATGGTTTCCGCCTTAATTTTTCCGGAATCATACTGTATGGTAAATACTCCAGCGGCATAGTTAAGCGACGCTGCTTCCACGCCGTTTAAATCCAGTAATATGTTTTCCATATCCATGACGCAGCCCGTACAGGTAATGTCTTCAACCAGAAATTTGATCTCGATAAGTTTTTTCTCCACAGGCGTCATCCGAAAAAAGTAATAGCGCTTAACTTCAAACCATTTTTATGCTATCGGATACTTGGTAAGTATAATGAAAAACCATTTTTATGATTTTCTTAGTGGTCATATCACAGAACCCAAATGGTCTTTTTTGTCAAGGTGGTAAAAAAACAACAAGAATACAATAGATGTAGGGGCAATATCGATAGATGTCGGTCTGGTGCAGTTATAACGTCAGGACAAGCACACTCCCCCCAACACCATAATATTACAGGAAAAAGGAACGGATTTTAAAATGTTTGTGCATCATCCCCATAATAAAAAAGCCTTTCGCGACAGAGTGTTGAGCAGGTATTGAATGAAAAACCGGGACCCTCAAAATATGTATCAGCACCTGCTTGTATTTATTCTGAGTCTGGCCACCCCCCTTGTTCTCTATCTCAGCAGGCATCTTGATGATAACAGGCTCACCAGCTGGAATTGGGTTTTTAATGTTGTCAGCCTCTCTCGTTTTTTTATTGTTTTAATTGCTGTTCTTCTTTTAGCCTGGCTCCTCAGCCGGGTTTCGTTTTATGAAAAAGGAAAACCGTTTGTGCTTTTTGTCGCATCTTTTGTTCTGGCCACAGCCTTCTGGTCTGAACCTGAAGTTATTGTTGATGCTGCGCGTTATTTTTCCCAGGCCAAACACCTGAAGGTTTATGGCCTGGGTTATTTTGCAGAACAGTGGGGAAAATCAATTTTTGCCTGGACAGACCTTCCGCTTGTGCCTTTTCTGTATGGGCTGGTGTTTAAATTTTTGGGTGAACACAGGGTTCTGATCCAGGCCCTCAACACGATTTTTTATTCTTTAACCGTTGTTTTGACCTATCAACTGGGAAAAACCCTGTGGGATGAAGAAACAGGGTTCTGGGGTGGCATCCTGCTCCTCGGCTTTCCGTATCTTTATACCCAGGTGCCACTATTGCTGGTGGATGTGCCCACCATGTTTTTTTTCATGCTCGCGGTTGTAACATGTGTTTATGCCTTAAAAGAGGGTGGGGCAAATCGCATTGTGTTGGCGTCTTTTTCGCTGTTCTTAGTTTTTTATGTAAAATATTCAAGCTGGATGCTGCTTACCGTCATTCCGGTAATTTATGCCTATTTTCTATGCAAAAACCCGGTGCAGACAACGAGAAGGGGCGGGGTCTTGGCCTTACTGTCTCTCCTCTTCATCGGGATTTTATTTGTGTTGTATAAAGATATATTTATGGACCAGATCCGCTTTCTGGTGGAGTACCAGAAACCCGGCCTGAAACGCTGGAGTGAGAGCTATGTTTCCACATTTTTGTTCCAGGTCCATCCCTTTATAACCGCTGCTGCACTTTTTTCATTTATCGTGGCAGTCAGAAAAAAGGACTTCAGGTTTATAATTGTCTGCTTTCTGCTTCTGCTGTTTTTGTTCATGCAGGTGAAAAGAATTCGCTATACAGTGCCGATCTTTCCCTTGCTCGCCCTTATGGCAGCTTATGGCATGGGTGTGATTCAAAACAAAGCGTTAAAAAAACATATTATTTTTTCTGTTGTGGGCACCTCCTTTGTGGTGGCTTTTATCGGATTTCTCCCTCTGTTGAAAAGCCTGGGGGTGCAGAATCTTCAGAAATCAGGCAAGTATTTAAATACGCTTTCTGCTGCAAGTTTTGAAGTGATGAGTTTTGCGGGAGAAAATGCTGTTGTCAACCCGGATTTAGGAGTGCCGACTTTAGATATCTATACTGACAAAAAACTTTTTTATGAAAAAAAACAGATAAGCCCCGAGAAGATGGAACGAGCCCGAACTTCCCCTCTTCGTTTTACCTGGGAATACCCCCTGCCTCAATATTATTCATTGGCAAAAGAGGACAAAGCTGTCGATGGCCTCGTCATAATTTCTGACGATCCTGGCCGACCCATGCCTGAAGCCGTTGAAAATAAAATTTCGCAATATCCGGTCCGCAAAACATTTCAGCAGAGTTCCAACATTTTTCAGCACCAAACCTTTATCACGGTGTACCACAAATGACAGGTTGCAGCCAAGGCTGCATTTATGGGGAATTTTAGACCTATTACTGCAAAAGCTTTGAGTGGATAGGTATTTACCCGTACCGGGACCGTGAACCTTTTTCCTTGACATTTGCCATACGACTAATTATACAATCGATTTTATAAAAATGAGTGAGGATTCATTTATTAAAGCTGGAGAGCCTGTAAGCTATTCAAAGCGCAAAGTGCTGCATAATAGATTATTTGATTTCCAGCAGGCGTACCGTTTCACTTTTTAAACAATGTTTTTTCTGGGGAGGAAAAAAGACATGGAAGAAAAAAGAAATACCATGTGGGCGTTTATAATTTTAGGCGCCCTCATACTGATTACGTTGATATACGCTGCTGTTGACGTATATTATATGTATTTGGCCGTGTACATCTGGTTCGGATTTGCCTACGGCATGATGCTCCAGTACGGCAGATTTTGTTTTGCTTCGGCTTCCCGGGATCTCTTTGCTGCAGGGGTGCCCAGGATGGCGGTCGGGATTCTAGTGGCTTTGATGTTTTTCAGCGTAATTCAGGCAATACTTGAATCCGTCAATATGAGCACCTTTCATCCTGCCCCCTTTGGTATCCATATGTTGATAGCAGGGTGCATCTTCGGTGTCGGCATGGTTCTTGCCGGCGGCTGTGCATCGGGATCCCTGTATAAGGTCGGTGAGGGGAATATGACTTCTCTGCTGGCGGTCATCTTCGGCCTCTGCCTTGGACAGGCGATATTTGTCGATGTCGGTGGCGTTTTCCTCAAACTGGTACCCGAGGTATGGATGGATAAGGCAGCGCAGTACAAGGCCGCCGGCTTTCCGATTAGCTCCTGGTTTGACTATTACCTGGTCGGCTATGTGTGGCATAAACCGCAGTTCACAATTGCCAATTTGATTTCCGGAGGCAATCCAGATGCCATTCACTATTTCATCGGCAATGCGCTCATAAATTCAATTATTCCAGCATTATTAATTATGTTAATTATATATTATTTTTATCCGCGCAAGGTGTTCATGAAAAAGAAGAAAAAGGCCCTCAAAAAAGCAGGCAAAGAGCAAGTTACCACCCTTGGTGATGAGTTTGCCGGCATCTGGGCCATGATCACAGCTTCAAAACGTACAAGTCTCATGGGGATTCTGGTCGGTCTCACGGCAGGTCTGCATATTCTGACCATGGCCAACATGCAGAGTAAATTTGGAATCAAAAACTTCGGTGAATTGCTCATAAGGATGGGGCATACCGCTGACGTTTCTATGAATGGAACAGTGTTTGATCCCGGCTACTGGTATATCACCAGCCAGGAAGGCCAGGTCGGCGCCTGGATATTAGAGAAATTCGGCTGGAATATGCATGACAATATGTTTTTCGGCTATGTAAACGGCCTGCCGGAACTCTGGCGCAACCCTGCGCTCTGGATGTCTCTTGGTATTATCTTCGGTGCCATGGTTATGGCCCGACTGAATAATGAATTCAAATTTAAAGTTCCATCTCCCGAGTTGATAATGTGGGGATTTTCGGGCGGCCTTCTTATGGGTGCCGGGTCCCGCCCATCTCTGGGATGTAACATTGGCGCCTTTTTCATCAGGGCAGCCGGCGGCGACCCAAACGGTTGGGTCTATGGAACCGGTATGGTAGTAGGCGCTTTTGTTGGAGTGATGTTTTTGAACTGGTTTACCGAAAGAAGAATGCAGAAGCAGATGGCAGACTTCTAGATAATTACCTTGAATCACAACTAATCTTATAGGAGGAAAAAATCATGGGTGCTGAAATGAAATTTGAAAAAACTGGTGACACCACCTACTCTCTTGATGTATGTGGCTATGTTTGCCCCCATCCGCAGATGTACTGCAAAAAATCCCTTCAGAAAATGGAAGAAGGGGATATCCTGTCACTTACTTTTGACAATCCGTCTTCCAAGGAAACCATCATTCAGATGGTTGAAGCTCAGGGTGATGAGATTCTTGAAGAAAAAATTGAAGGTGGCAAAATCTATCTGGAAATTGAAAAGGGATAGAATTTTTGCTGATAGTAGCAGATACCGCCAGGTTTTGTTCTGCCCAGGCAAAACCTGGCGGACTATCTTGAAGTGATAGAGTGCGCAATGGTTGCCATTCGTTCGGGCGAGCAGGCCATGAAATACTTACGTTATTTGACCTGAGGAGGGAATATGAAACCGAGTTTTGTAATAATAATAATGATTACTGTAGGAATCCTGGGCTTTATTATTGGATACAGTATGGCCCCGACCGATGTTGCTGATGTAAGGCATAGTGTTACCCGGCAGGCGGCCCCGGCAAGCGGCGGTGAGGCTGCTTCCGGTGGCTATGGTGCTGCCGCCTCCGGTGGCTACGGTGCTGCTGCCTCTGGTGGTTACGGTGCTGCTGCCTCTGGTGGTTACGGTGCTGCTCCCGCTGCCTCCGGTGGTTACGGTGCTGCTCCTGCCCCTGTATCCGGCGGTTATGGTGCTGCTCCTGCCCCGGTGTCCGGTGGTTACGGCGCTCCTCCTGCCCCGGTGTCCGGTGGTTACGGTGCTGCTCCACCAGCTGGAAGATAAAACGCTTGTGCATTAGCCAGAATGGAAGAAACCTCAGAATCGAGGGAGAAAATGAAAAAAATACTTATAGCCGTAGATGATACGAAAGCGACCAGAGAGATTTTCAGCAAGTGCGCACAGATCTGCAAATGCATGAACCCTGAGTCGATCATTCTGCTCTATGTTGAAAAGTTTGAGGGGCGCTCCTTAATGACTGATGTGCTTGGTGTGGCAGAACTCAGCACCTTGCAGGAGGTTCTTGAGGGAACTGAATACCAGGAGGCCCTTGATAAAAAAGCTGAAACCATACTGAGCTATTATAAAAACGCCCTTGAGCAGAAATCTCTGGTTTCCAATGTGCAGACCATGGTCAAGGCAGGCCATCCTGCTGAGCTAATAGTAGAGACAGCTGCAGAGGAAGATGTAAGCATGATACTCATTGGCTCAGTCAGTAAAAGGGCAGGTGCGCGGCTGTTAATGGGAAGTGTCAGCCGTGAAGTTGCAAATACCGCTGACAGGCCCGTCTTGATTGTGAAGTAATAAATAACCCAAGGCCTTGTTTTTAACTTGGCTAAAGATATTTGATGTTTTATACCAGGAGAATCACCCGTGGGTGGATCTCCTGGTATTTTTATTTGGCGCTGGAAGATTTACAGACAGGGGTAATTGTAACGACCCATGTCTGACGGATCTGACGGAACATCTTATTCAATTAATCAAGAACAGAAGGCATATTGTAAAAGATGAAATGTGCTCTCATCATACCCGCCTGGGCGCCGGAGGATATATTTTCCTCTAAAACAGCAGGGTCTCAGATCAACTACTGGCAGCCTTTAGGCACATTATATGTTGCCGCAGCTATGCAGCAGGCCGGTCACGAGGTGCGTTTTTATAACGGTGCCTTTATGGAACATGACGAGATAATGGTCCAGGTCAAAGAGTACGGTCCGGAGTTTATCGGCCTGTATTCAACTGCATTTGGCTGGGAAAAGGCCAAGAAGGCTGCAGCTGATATCAAACAAAATTTTGACAGGGTTTTTGTTGTTGTCGGCGGGCCTTACCCGGTGGCTCTTCAGGAAAAATGTTTAGAAGATTGTCTTGAGATGGATGCGGTTGTAACCGGCGAGGGTGAGATCACCGTGGTGGAAATGCTCGCAAGGCTTGAGTCGGGATCGGGCCTTGATGGGGTTGAAGGCGTCGCATTTCGCTCCGGAGAAGAGATCAGGAAAAATCCACCACGCCCACTGATAACAGACCTTGATGCCCTTCCCTTTCCGGCCCGGGAACTTTTGGGAGAGGCCGGGAAATACATACCGCCTCCTGCCACCTATAAGAGAAGACCGGTGGCAGTCATCATGACCGCCAGGGGGTGCAACCGTAAATGTCTCTACTGTTTTCAGATAGATAAATACCGCAAAAGCGGCATACGGTATCGCTCCGTCGAAAATGTCATGGCGGAGATCGAATTGGTGTTGAGCCAGGGCTACCGTGAGATCAAATTTATAGATGATACCCTGGCTGCTGATTACAACAGGGCCATGACAATCGCCAGGGAGATAAAGAAGCGGGGTCTTGACTTCACCTGGTTTGCCTCAGCAGTTGTGAACCAAGTGGATAAGCCCCTGCTGCAGGCCTTTAAGGATGCCGGCTGCTGGGCTATTTTATTTGGTGCAGAAAGCGGGGTGCAGAAAGATTTGAACACCATTCGCAAGGGCATCACTCCAGCCCAGACCCGCAAGGCGGTCAAAGCTGCCAAAGAGGTTGGCATTACTGTCTATACCCCTTTTCTCTTCGGCATACCCGGGCAGACCTATGAGGACGGTTTGAAAAGCATTGAGTTTGCCTTGGATCTGGATCCTGATATAGCTAATTTTCACGCTATCACGCCGTTTCCAGGAACGGAACTCTATGATAATATAGAAAAATACGGCACAATGTCCGAGGATTTGTCGGATTATACCTACCAGGGTGCAGCCTTTACTCCCTATACAATGACCAGGGAGGAGATAACCGAACTGCGGCAGTTGGCTTTAAAAAAATTTTACTCCCGGCCCAAATTTCTCTGGCGGAGGCTGCTGGCACTGCGGAGCATGAGCGACCTTGCGGCAGCCTGGGAGGGGATTAAAAGCCTTTTCTGGCTGCAAACAAAAAAGGACCTGTTCAAGCGGAACCAATAATGTTTTTCCCGGATAATTCACAGGTTACAGTTGCAGGTATTCTTTCAGAAGAGCGGGGTAATTGCTTGGATTAAAGAGGATGTTTGTCATGAAGTAGCATTCATGGGTACAGCAGCACCCTTTATTATCAATAAACTGTAGAATTTTTCGACCCCGGTCCGATTCCAGCAATTGCTGCAGATCATATTCAGCCTCCCGAACATTGCCGAATTTCATCTTTTTAGAAAAATCCTCACAAGGATAGAGGTCTCCCGTTTCTGTCAAAACCAGGTTCAATTTGCCGGCATAGCAGGGTGATGTCCTTTGACTTTGGTGGGCAGCTTTATAAATATTGCGACGCTGGAGAATATCCTGCGCAGCTTTAAGTTTGGCCCCGCGGAAGCCGTAAACAGAGGCCAGCCGTTTCTTGAGATCGGACTCCAGCCGCTCAATGACTTTTTTGTATTTTTCCAGGTCAACCTGCTTCAGATCTTCCCGAAAGACCTCTCCCCGGATCAATGAGACAGTGTGGGTCTTAACATGGGGAAGAGTTTGCACCAGGTCTATAACTCCATCAACAAGGTCCTGGTTGGCCTGGCAAAACACGGTATTGATACCCAGTTCAAAGTTGGCATATTTGTCAACCAGCTTTCCCAGGGCGGAACAGGTCTTCAGTGTTTTCTGAAAGCTGCCGGGAACACCGCGCAGCTCATCATGAACCGGTTCGGGACCGTCCAGCGAGAGTTTAACCACGATAGAACTTTCGGGACAGGCGCGCAGGATAGTTTCAACATTATGATAAATTGTATCCTGCAGCAGACCGTTTGTGGGCAATAGAATGATTGCCGGCTTGTTTGTTTTATAAAAAAGCTTTGTAATTTCAACAAGATCAGAACGCAGAAATATTTCACCACCGGAAAATGCAAGCCAGAGAAGTTTGCCAAGTTGAGGGGCGATTCTTTCAATTTCATCAATTGAAAGCTCCGATGAAGCTGAAACGGCCCCGTTCTGTTTCGAGATATAAAAGCAGAACGGGCATTTAGCATTACACCTGCGGGTTAAAAAAAAGGTGAACTGGATAGGTTTTCTTTTCCACAGGATAGAATCCAGGTGGCGAAAAGGTGAAAAAGTCATGGCTTGAAACCGAAATGTTGACTGAAAATACCGCTGAAGGCACCAATGCCCACAGCAAACGGATAAAGAAAGGTATAATACAGCACGGCAGAGATTGCAAAAGAAGGACCACCGGTTTTATGAAAAGCCCTGATAAGGCGCCGGTTAAGGTAAAGGTTGATGCCATAGAGGGGCAGGGCCGGCACGGCAATAATCCAGTTGTGCAGCAGCAAGCCCAAAAACAGAAAAACGAGATTTGCGAAACATGAAAGCACATTAAACTTGAACTCCTGGGAGGCTGTGCCGGAATCAGAGAGCAAATCTTTGTTTTTTAAGGAATAAATGGACCAGTATTTTGTTTTGCGTATGCCGTTGCGGAATGATTTTGCCAAGGTGAAATTAAAAATATGCTGCACCTGAATACCAGAATCCATGCGCAGCCTGTACCCCATCCTTTTTAGCCGGTGGCTGTATTCGACATCCTCCAGAATGGGCATGAACTCTTCATTAAAGCCGCCACTTTTTTTAAAAATGTCTGCCCGTATTAGCATGGCATGGGTGGCTATATAGTCAGGATCCTGTACATTCTTGGTCTCTGAATAGTGAATGAATATTGACTGGAAGATGCTGAAAAAGTTCTGGTCATAAGGCAGGCAGGTATATGTTCCGCCAATGACGACTTTGGGACCACCTTCCATATAAGCTGAAGCAGCTTTTGCTAATGTGTCCGACTGCAGAAGGCAGTCAGCATCAATAAAAAAAAGAACCTCGCCTCTGCTGTTTTCGGCCCCGGTGTTTCTTGCCCTGGATGCACCGCCATGCTCTGACAACCGTATAAGCCTGCACGGGTACTGGGCAATAATGGCTGTCGAGCCATCTACAGAACAATCGTCTACAACTACTATTTCAAAGTTGTCAAAGTCGGAATTATAGGCGGCCTCCAAACACAGGCCGATGGTTTTTTCGCCGTTGTGATTAGGGATGATAACGGAGATGAAAGGTGTTGCAGGGAGGTTCAATGACTATCCTGGAGTTAAGCCAGAGAAAATGAATAAACAAAAAGAGACCCGCGTGGGGCCCCTTTTTGTTTATTCATATAAACTGTTACCACCAGCAGATGGTCTGGTCTGCTGCCATGACCTTATCTACCAGGGCATCATAATCAGGACTATCTACAGCAAGATCAAAGCTGTCGCTTTCTCTTCCTTCGGAGACGATTTCAACCAGTTTTTTTGTGTCTTCTGAAGGTTCTGAACGATATACATTTAAAATTTTCATAATTATTATCTCCTTCGTTTCTAGCGTGAGCCTTTAGTTGCCATAGGGAATGATTACATCTATCTCTCTGAGCTTCTGTCCAACCTCTTCCAGCGTGATAGCTGTTAAGCCGTTGGTGTCAACATTGGCCTGCTCAGTTGTATAGGCTTCTCCTTCCATATCACGGATCCACTCAAGATTTTCAGCGTTGTAGTCATCAAATTTACCCAACGTATGATTCATGACCACAGCATATGAGTAATGGTTGGCAACGGAAAGCCCCAAGGTGGAGCGAAGGGCATCCAGGGTGTTTTTTTCGTCATCACTTTTATCTAATAAAAACATTACTTTCTTTGGCATAATTTCCCCCTTACAGAGTCATATATTTTTCACAGTCGTCAATGATATATCCGTGCTTGGCCTGGGTTGACATTGACTTTTCGTCAAGGCCTTCAGGGATGTCATTTTGAGGGTCATAACCCATCTTTTTATAGCTGTCAGCACAGATAGCCACTTCAGCAATATTGCACAGCTCGGGGAACTGGGGATCCCTTGCAAGCAGAGTTCCTTTCCAGGTAAAGAAAACCTTTGACGTCGTTTCCTTTGGCCTTGGCTGCCTTGACTACCCCCATGACGTGCGCCATATTGTTAGCGCTCGTTACAAAAATACCTAAATTTGCCATGTTTACCTCCTAAACAGAAATTGTGTCACACCGCTGTTAATAAAAGTGCAACAGTTAATCTTTTAGATTTACCTACCTTTTTTTATATAAAATTTAAAAAAGGTTCCCTTCTTCTTTTACCCCCAGGTACGAATGCCCGACACGGTCACACCAGCCGGGCAGATCGATCTTGGATCCTTCATCCGTCCCAATGATTTCAAGAACCTGACCGCTCTCCATTGCATCTATTTCTTTTTTGGCTTTCAGTAGAGGCATGGGGCATTCCAGCCCTTTTGCATCTACTGTTCTGTCAGGTTTAATGTTATCCAAAACCAACACCCCCTCATTCAAAAAAACAATCAAAGATTTTTCTCTTGGCAGAAACTTTCAGCAAGATAAGGGGCTTTTTAAAAATGAGCAAGCAGTCAACTCCACAATGTGGCAATAATCCGTTTACTTAAACAGCCAAAAAAGATTAGTTACCATAAACAAAAAAGAAAACCCACAAAAAATGAGTGATAATTCATTTTTTATTACTTTCGCAAGGGAGATTTGTCAAGTATTGGAAGTAAGAAGGGTTTTTTGCTTGCAGAACTGTGGGGAAAAATGCTCTTTTTTGTTGTGAAAACTATGGAGGCATGGAGATGAACAATGATGAAAGGCAGAGGCTGAGAAAAAAAATACTGGGAGGGCGGGACCTGCTGAGTGCCGGTGAAAGGCAGGAGAAGAGCCGTTCCGCCATGCAAAATCTCTTGAGTTTGCCTGAAATGAAACATTGGTCCACCCTGTTTATCTATGTTCATTTCCGCAGTGAACTGGAAACACTGGAACTTATACAGAGTTGTCTAAGCCGGGGAAAGCGTGTTGCGGTGCCCCTTGTTGACGCTGCAACAGTAGGTATGATTCCACTGTTGATAAAAGATCCGGAAAAGGATCTTGTGCCCGGTTATTATGACATTCCTGAGCCTGACCCGCAGAAATCTCTTCGGGTTGCGGCCAGTGAAATTGACGCAGCTGTTATTCCCGGCAGTGTTTTTGATATTCATGGGGGGACGTCTCGGTTATGGCGGAGGATATTATGACCGGTTTTTAGTAAATGAGGCTCCCCAGGCTAAACGCATAGGACTTGCCTTTGAGATGCAGATCGTGGAACATGTTCCCGTGCAACCCCATGATCAGCCACTTGATATATTAATAACCGAGAAAAGGATTGTGAACATTGATGACTTCGTAAAAAGTCGCTCTACTGCGTCGTAGCAGGTTCACGAAATGCTCGACATACCATATGTATGCCTGCGCTTTCGTGACGCAACTACTCCTTGTATATCAACTTTTTACATTGCCATCCTAAAGCGGTACGACAGACTTTTTATGAGTCTGTGAACATTAGACGCTAAAAAAGGAGCCCATCATGCGCAAGACGGCTATTTTCAAAAATGACCTTTTCCTGCAACATATCCCGGATTTCAACCATGTGGAATCCCCGGACCGCTTAAGGGTAATCTATGAGCAGCTTGAACAGCAGCCATTAAATGAGCTTTTTCTCTATCCGGAGTTTGGACCGGCTTCGCAGGATTCTTTAGCATTTAACCATACCCCGGAATATATCAGGCGTGTAGCCGGTACTGCCGGCAAAACATTCAGCAGCCTGGATCCGGATACCCAGGCTTCGCCAATGTCTTATGATGCGGCCTGTCTTGCAGCCGGGGCCGTAACAAATGGTATGGAGATGATCGTTAACGGTGAAGCAGACAACGGTTTTGCCCTGGTGCGCCCACCTGGTCACCATGCAGAAGCTGAGCGTGCCATGGGGTTCTGCCTCTTTAACAATGTTGCTGTCGGGGCTCATTATGGTCTGCAGAAACTGGGCATGGAGCGTATAGCAATCATAGACTGGGATCTCCATCATGGCAATGGAACACAGAACAGCTTTTATACTTCAGACCAGGTTCTTTATTTATCAACCCATGCCTACCCCTACTATCCTGGTTCGGGAGGTTTGATGGAAGTCGGCTCAGGAGCAGGCGAGGGCTTTACGGTGAATGTGCCCCTGTCAGGCGGCCAGGATGACCGGGCCTTTGCTGCTATTTTTAAAGAAATAATTGTACCGGTAACCAGGCAGTATCAGCCTGATTTTATTATAATTTCAGCGGGTTTTGATACCTATTTCGGCGATCCCCTGGGGACCATGGCGGTTACGGAGCAGGGATTTGCCTGTATGGCTAAACAACTGGTTGATCTGGCAAATGAGATCTGCGGGGGAAGGCTGCTGGTGGCCCTGGAGGGAGGCTATGATCTGCGCGGGCTGCGAGACGGGGCCCTGGCTGTTTTGGGAGAATTGTCGGGAGATCCTGGATGTCCGGGCAAGGTGGACGATGAAACCCTGCAGGCAATTGTTGATTCTGATAGAGAAGTAGCGGTTATTGAGCAGGTTAGAAACATTGCAAAAAGATACTGGAGCTTGTAAATATACCACGGAGTCCGAGTTTATACCCCACAGGTAAGCGATAGACTCCGAGGGGGTACTGAAAAGAGTGCCCTGGAAGGGTGTTTATACCCTGTTTTTAAGGGTGCTTATCTACAAGTCTGTCAATTTTTTACAGCACAGAGACAGTACCAGAAGATAGAATGAGGTTTTTTATGAAAATTACGCCTGAAGAAGTTTCGCATGTTGCCGACCTTGCACGTCTACGGCTGTCTCCGGAAGAAGTGGAGACAATGGCAAGGCAGCTGCATGACATACTCACCTATGTGGCCAAGCTGAACGAACTGGACACCGAGGGGATAACCCCGACGACCCATGCTATTTCCATTGTGAATGCCTTTCGTGAAGATGAGGTCAAGCCCTCTTTGGACCGGGAAAAAACTTTGGCCAACGGGCCACAGCAGGACGGAGAGTTCTTTGTGGTGCCGCGGGTAATTTAACGAATATGCTCGCGGAGCCCGTCAGAGCCGCGTAACCACCTTTAATTAAAGAGAGAATTTGGGAACAATGGCATTACACGCATTAACCATACATGAGCTGCAGGAGATGTTGGCAAAGGGCCAGGTATCTGCTGTAGAGGTAACAAGGGATGTGCTTGGCCGAATTGAAAAGGTTGAGGATAAGGTCAAGGCCTATATTACTCTCGATCCGGAACTGGCACTGCAGCAGGCTGAAGCAGCGGACAAAAAATTAAAGGAGGGCACAGGAGGTCCTTTGTGCGGCATTCCGGTATCCATTAAGGATGTTCTCTGCACAGACGGGATACGCACAACGTGCGGTTCCCGCATTCTTGAAAATTTTGTCCCGCCCTATGACGCCACCGCCGTTTTGAAGTTAAAACAGGCTGATGCAGTGCTTGTGGGTAAAGTCGCAATGGATGAATTTGCCATGGGCTCAACCTCAGAGAATTGTGCCTTCGGCCCACCCAAAAATCCCTGGAACAGTAATTATATCTGCGGCGGATCCAGCGGTGGCTCTGCCGCCTCGGTGGCAGCAGATGAATGTATAGCCTCGTTGGGCACAGACACCGGCGGCTCCATCCGCCAGCCAGCTTCCCACTGTGGGGTTGTCGGCCTGAAGCCGACCTATGGCAGGGTGTCCCGTTACGGCCTGGTGGCATTTGCCTCCTCCCTGGACCAGATAGGCCCTCTTACCAAGGATGTAACCGATTGTGCCGTGATGATGAATGTTATCAGTGGCTATGATGCAAACGACTCAACATCCGTTCCCCGGGAGGTTCCCGATTTCCGCAACGCCTTGAAAAAGAATCTGCAGGGCATGAAGATCGGTATACCACGGGAGTACTTTCTCGAGGGGTTGGATCCGGAAGTTGAAAAAAACGTGCAGAAGGGTATAGAGCTGCTGCGCGAGGCCGGCGCAGAGACCGTCGAGGTTTCCCTGCCCCATACCGATTATTGTGTTGCAGTCTATTACCTTATTGCCCCGGCTGAAGCCAGTTCCAACCTGGCGCGCTATGACGGTGTCAAATACGGTTTCAGGGATATGTCCAGCGACTCACTCCTTGACATGTACAGGAACAGCCGTTCGCAGGGGTTCGGCGATGAGGTGAAACGGCGCATCATCATCGGCACCTATGCTCTGTCTTCAGGGTACTATGATGCCTACTATAAAAAAGCCTCCCAGGTCCGAACCCTGATTACTGAAGATTACAGAAAGGTTTTTGAAACCTGTGATGTCCTGGTTTCTCCAGTAACTCCGACGCCGGCCTGGAAACTGGCAGAGAAAATTGATGATCCCCTGAGCGTCTACCTGTCGGATATATTGACTATATCCGCTAACCTGGCAGGAATACCCGGCATCTCAGTGCCCTGTGGTTTCAGCAGAGAGGGGTTGCCCATAGGTTTACAGATTCAGGGGGCCCATTTCCAGGAGGAAAAGTTGCTGAACGTCGCGTATAATCTGGAGCAGCGCTTAAATATTTCCCACCTCCGTCCCGATAATCTTTAAGACTTTAACAAATATAAGGAGTTACTGTGAAGCTTAAGGTTGCGCCAAACATCAGCACCCTGGTTCCCTATCCGCCGGGAAAGCCCATTGAAGAGCTGGAAAGGGAGTATGGCATAAGCGGTTCCATCAAGCTGGCATCCAATGAAAATGCCTGGGGGCCCTCTCCCAAGGCTGTTGAGGCTATGAAAGAGGCGATGCAGAACCTGCACCGTTATCCTGACGGCAGTTGTTATTACCTGACCCGAAGCTTATCAGAAAAGCTTGGGGTAAGACCTGAGGAAATAGTTTTTGGAAACGGCTCAAATGAGATCATAGGGCTGCTCATAACAGCTTTTCTGCAGCCGGGCGAGGAAGTAATAACCAGCCACCCAACGTTTCTCATGTACCAAAAACTGGTGCAGGTCCAGGGGGGTATCAATACGGTTGTGGAGCTTACTGAAGAAATGCATCATGACCTCAAGGCAATACTTGGAGCAGTATCACCCAGGACCAGAATGATTTTTCTCGATAATCCCAACAACCCTACAGGAACCATTATTGACAGGGAGACTTTTGCATCATTCATGGAGCAGTTACCGGATGAGGTAATCGTGGTTCTGGACGAAGCCTATGTGGATTTTGTGGCTCCGGAGCTTCGTATTGATGTGCTGGCATATATCAGAGAAGGAAAGCCTGTGGCTGCGCTTCGGACCTTTTCCAAGGCGTACGGTCTTTCCGGTCTGCGGTTGGGCTATGGCATTATGGACGCCGAGATGGCCGATTACCTGAACCGGGTGCGCCAACCCTTTAATGTAAACTCCATGGCCCAGGTGGGGGGTGTCGCGGCATTGTCAGACGAAGAGCACTACCGGATGACCCTGCAGGAAAGTCGGGATGGCATCGCCTGGTTGAGCAAAGAAGTAGAAAAACTTGGCTGTCGCCCCATGCAAACCCACACGAATTTTTTTCTCATTGATGTGAAAGGAGACGGGAAAAAACTTTATGGGCATATGCTGCACCAGGGGGTAATCGTCAGGCCCATGCAGGCCTATGGCTATCCGAATTATATCCGTATCACCGTGGGACGTGCAGATGAGAACCAGCGCTTTGTGAAGGCTCTCGGTATAAGCTTGAAAGAATTGGGCTATGGCTGAGAAAAAAAGTATCGTTACCATAGACGGACCATCCGGGGCGGGCAAGAGTACGATCAGCAAATTGCTGGCAGCCAGACTCCAGTATACCTATCTTGATACCGGCGCCATGTACCGCGTGGTGGGTTTGCAGGTACTGCGGGACTGGCCTTGACCTTGAGGTTCAGGGTGCAAGGGAAAAGCTTGCGCCACTGCTGGCCGCTCTTGACATGACGCTGGCGCCCGGAGAGGAAGGCAAGGAAACCAGGGCCTTTCTGGATGGCGAGGATGTGAGTGATGCGATTAGAACGCCGGAGATGGCCATGGTGGCCTCAAGGGTTTCTGCCCAGGCGCAAGTGCGCAAAAAATTGACGGAAATGCAACGCACTATTGGCAATAATGGAGCAATTGTTGCCGAAGGGCGTGATATGGGCACCGTTGTGTTCCCAGACGCTATGCACAAGTTTTTTTTGGATGCAAGTCCAATGGAGCGGGCTAAACGCCGCCAGAAACAACTCGCAGAAAATGGCCGGAAGATAGAATACCAGGAGATTTTAGCCCAGATACAAAAGCGGGACGAAGATGACAGCAGCCGAGCTTTGGCGCCTCTGAAGCCGGCAGAAGATGCTGTTGTTATAGACTCCTCGGAGATGAGTATTGACGAGGTGGTTTCTTTTATACTGGCAGCAATAAACGAAAAACAGAAGTGATGCATTCTTTAACAGAGAAGGGCTCATTATAAACATAAATAATTTAAGGAGGATATCATGCATTTAACAAAGCGGGTTTTAGTGACCGGGGGAGCAGGATTTCTTGGTTCGCATCTTTGCGAAAGGCTTCTTGAGCAGGGATGCGAAGTTATCTGTGTTGACAACTTATTTACCGGGACCAAGAGAAATATTTATCACCTGCTCAATGAACCGAATTTTGAGTTTATGCGACATGATATAACGTTTCCCCTCTATCTTGAGGTGGACGAGATTTATAACCTTGCCTGTCCTGCGTCACCGATCCATTACCAGAACGACCCGGTGCAGACCACCAAGGTAAATGTACACGGAGCCATCAATATGCTGGGGTTGGCCAAGCGGGTGAAAGCTAAAGTTTTTCAGGCATCCACATCCGAGGTGTATGGTGACCCGGAGGTGCATCCACAACCGGAAAGTTACCGCGGTTCAGTAAATCCCATTGGGCCCCGGTCCTGTTATGATGAGGGCAAACGCTGCGCAGAGACGCTTTTTTTTGATTATTTGCGCCAGCACAAACTGCGGATAAAGGTTGCCAGGATATTCAACACCTATGGCCCCAACATGCATCCCTATGATGGCCGGGTGGTGTCGAATTTCATTCTGCAGGCCCTGCAGAATAAACCCCTTACCGTTTATGGTGACGGCTCCCAGTCCAGGTCTTTCTGCTATGTGGACGATTTGATCGATGGTTTTCTGCGCCTGATGCAAAGCGGGGACGATTTTACCGGACCCGTCAACCTTGGCAATCCCGTGGAGTTCAACATGATCGAACTGACAGAGCAGGTGAAGGATCTCACCAACTCAAAATCAGAGATCATATATGAGCCCCTGCCTGAGGACGACCCTAAACAGCGTCGGCCTGATATAACACTGGCAAAAGACAAACTTGGCTGGGAACCAAAGGTCCCGCTACGGGAAGGGCTGGAAAAAACAATAGCATACTTTTCTGACCTGTTGAAAGCTGATATCATCAAGGGAGCAAGCAAATAAGCCAGAGGTAAGCATTTACAGCCTGCCGCTTTTTTTGAGCAGCAACTCTGCGCCCTTATAAGAGAACCCCGGAAGTCCAAACCAGCCAAGAATCAAAAAAAGTGTCATCTTTTTGCTCTTAGTCCTTGCTGTGCAACATTTAGTAAATTTCTTTGGCTGTAAAGTCGCTGACTTCACCGGTTGAAAGTTTTTCCTTATCCATTTTGCGCCAGCAATAGACAATGTAGGCCAGGACCACGGGTATCGTCAATCCGATATAGCTCATGGCTGTCAAGGTATAGCGGCTGCTGGAAGCATTATAAATGCTCAGGCTGCTGTTCAGGTCAAAGTGTGATGGATAAAATGCGGAGTTGTTAAGCCCCGCAGTCAAAAACAGGGCCAGGGTGACCAGGAAGGAACCAAAGCCGGCAAACCAAACACCTGAAGTGCTGGATGCACGGCGAGCACTGAGCGCGCCGAAAACAACCAGGAGAAGTCCTGCTGCCAGCATGGCAAGAACAGCAGGCATCGCCTTGAGGTTTTGCAGGTACTTTCCACTTTCCATAAAGACCGTTCCAGTCTCAGGGATGACCGCAAAGCCTTCCTTGGTCAACAGGCCGACCATGAAATAGAGAAGAAAGGGGATGGAGGCAGTCAGGTTTGCGACTGCAGCCTTTCGAAGCCTTTTTTCCATGTCTTTTACCAGGTCCAGCCTGAAGTCGATATTGTTGAGCAGATACAGGGCACCCAGGGTTCTTGAGAGAAAGACGAAAAAAAGTCCCAATGCCACGTTAAAAAAATGTAAACCTGCCTCCAGCCCTAGCATGGGATGCTGCCAGAGGACCAGGTTGTAGTCGTCAAGCTGAAAACTGGAGCCGCTGAAAAAGGTGGCCAGCACAATGCCTATCAAAAGAATGCCGATGGTGCCGTTTAGAAAAAGGAACCGTTCGTAAGTTCCGGCACCAAGGAGATTGCCCGGTTTTTTTCTAAACTCAAAACTCACAGCCTGCAGGATAAAGGTGAAAAAAATCGAGATCCAGATCCAGTAAGCCCCGCCAAAGCTGGTGGCATAAAAGAGCGGAAAGGCCGCAAACAGAGCCCCGCCGAAAAGCACGAGTGTGGTAAAGGTGAGTTGCCATTTCCTCCCCAGCGAGTTAATAACAAGCGTTTTTTCCAGATCGTTCCGGGCCACAGAGTTCAGAAGGGACTGGCCGCCCTGCACAAAGGTCAGGAAAACAAATAAGGCACCGATAGTCGAGACAATGATCCACCAGAGCTGCTGGAGTTGGGCAAGGGAAAAACCGTCGAACATGCTACTCTCCTTTTATTTGATCAGTGAAAACCTGGTCCTTGGGGCCGGCTCAGCCGGAACCATCAATTAATAAAAAGGCATAAAGTGATTTTATGATGAAAAAGTATAAAGGTTTTTGAGTACACAAAATGTAACCATATGAATTTTTGCCGGATTTTTTTAACTTTGTACCCTGAAGGGCATAAATGCCTCTGTGCCTGGATTCTTCAATCCTCTCTTGGGGTTTCCGGGCCGATCTGAATCTGTTTCAGCATGATCCTGATTTCAGCAATAAGAAGGACGGTAAGCAGAAACAGGAACAGAAAAAAAGTGGTCTGTACGGTGCCTGTGGTCAGGTTGGAGCGGGCCACAGAAACCGGCAGGATGTTCTGAATGGTCCAGGGCTGCCGGCCGACCTCGGAAACTATCCAGCCGGCCTGGCCGGCAACATAACCCAGGAAGACAGAAAAAAGACCAAACATGAGGAGCCATTTTTTTTCAGCGATGCTGTCTTTGTATGTATAATAGAGATAGAGCAGAAAAATGATGGGAAACAGGGCGCCAAGGGCCACCATTATATGAAAGCTGTAAAAAGTAAGGCCTATGGGCGGCACCGCCTCTTCAGGGTTCTGCAAATAGCCGAATCCCAGATATTCCTCGTATTTTTTAAAATTGGCCAGGGCAATTTCTGCCCGGTTTTTATTTTTTTCCTTTTTGGCGGTCTTGTACTGGCTTAAGAGTTCAACTGCGATTTTTCCCATTTCAATTTTTTTATCAATTCCCATAATGTCATGCTCGCGGCTGCCGTAGACAAGATCGTTGATGCCCGGCACAAAGGAACCGGGTTCACGGTTAGCCAGCAGAGAGAGGAGGCCAGGAATTTTTATTTCATGGAGAAATGGGCTGCTATCGTCACCGGGACGCTTTTCAGGGTTGAGAATTCCTGCAGCCACCAATCCTGCACCTTTTTCACCATCATAAAGCCCCTCAGAAGCTGCCAGCTTCATGGGTTGGTGTTTGGCATTTAAATAGGCTGATTCATTGCCGGTAATGGAGACAAAGACTGAAGAAAGCAGGCCGAAAAGCGCAGCCACCAGGATGGACTTCTTGGCAACACCTGTGTGACACCCTTTAAGCAGGAACCAGGATGAAACAGCCAGGATAAAGAGGGATGCAACCAGAAAACTGGAACTGGTGGCATGGGTGAATTTGCTGATGGCAACAGGTGATAGCAGCACCTCCCGGAAGTTCTGCATTTCAAAGCGAGCCTTGTCAGGGTTGAACGCCATGCCGACGGGATGCTGCATCCAGGCGTTTGCCGTGAGAATCCAGAGGGCGGAAAGATTTGAGCCCAGAGCCACCATCCAGGTGGCAAACAGGTGTGTTTTTTTCGAAACCCGCTCCCAGCCAAAGAACATGACAGCAAAGGCGGCCGCAAGAAAAAAGGCAAAGATGCCAGCGGCTGCAAGAAGGGGGCCGAAGATGTCGCCCGCCATCCAGGCGTAATTTGACCAGTTGGTGCCGAACTCAAATACGAGAATAATACCGGTGGCCGCTGCAATGGCAAAGTTGATGCCAAAGAGCATCATCCAGAATTTTGTAATGCGCTTCCAATCCTCGTTGCCGGTTTTGACATAAAAGGTTTCAAAAAAGGCGATCAGTATGGACAAGCCAAGAGTGAGCGGCACAAAGAGCCAGTGATACATGGCGGTAAGGGCAAACTGGGCCCTAGCCCAGTCGACCATGGTAAGATCTTTTAACTCAGTCATGGGCAAAAATTACCAAACCGCTCTGAGTTTGTGTTCCTTGCGGACACGATCCACTTCCCGTTCAAGATTTATGCGCCATTCGGCATGGATGCGGGCTGCAGAAGGAGCGATGAGTTCCGGCAGGCCGTAAACCAAACGGTCTGAGGCGCTGCTTGCCTCAATCACCGCCTCAATGGAGCGGGCCCCGAACTTATAATGCGCCAGCAAAAGCCGCAGAAGAAGGCCCGAGGTCTTGCGCGCCGCCTTTTTCCAGTGTGTATCCATCTGGTGGGCAATGATAAAGGCCCTTTTTATAAGAATGCGATGCAAGTCCTCCAATTGCTCGTCTGTGGCGGATTCCTGCAGCAGAGAGTCGTCTATCTCAATACCGTCAATGTCCAATACAACCCGCAGCCGGCTCATGAAGTCAGGAATTTTCAAGGTTTTGACAAGTTGGGCTGTGTGCGGGTCGTCCTGGCTTAACATTTCCTCCATGCCGGCCCAGTTGGCTTTGACCCCGCCGGCAAAAACGAAAATGGAGCGGCCGATATAGTATGGGGTGCCGTGCACATAGGTGACGCCATCCTGCATGGAGGGTAGGAAATAGCGCAGGTAGCCGAACTCATGGTTGTCGTAGCGGCAGTCGAATTCATCCCAGAAGACAATGGGGACCTTGCCCCGGGCAACAGAGGCCCGGATAGGCTCAATGGCCGAGTTGATTTCCTCGGGTTCGTCAAACTGGGTCATATTGAACTCGAAAAAGTCAAAGGGGTTGGTGTCAAGTTTACTGGAAACGACCCGGGCCACCTCTTTGACCGAAAAGGATTTCCCAGAGCCGGGCGGGCCGAAAACCCCAATGCAGAGAGGGCGTTGAAAAGTTTCCCGGGAAACATAGCTGGCCATAACGTTCTGCAGGGTAATAACCGGGTCCAGTTCAGCAGGGTCCGTGGTGCGGAGCTTGCCGATATGAAAGAGGCGAAATTCTTCAAATCCTTTTTTCCAGCTGACCTCTTCCTTGAGGTGGTGCAATACGTCCAGAATGACCGGGATAGGGCCTGGAGCCAGATCGATCGAAGTAGTGCCGGGCCCAATTGCCACTGGAAGTTTTTGTGGAAAAAAGGAGCGCAGAGCCTTTTTCTTCTCCTCGTTCCAAATCTGGCTGGCTACAAGTTCCAGGCTTTTGGCAAAATCAGGCGAACTTTCCGGAAGCTCAATAAAACCGGGATCAATGCTGGATTCAATATAGGAGCAGGGAACCCCTCCGGGGAAATCAGATGAAAAATCCAGTTCTGGAAATTCGAGGCTGTCAGTGAAAAAATAACCGTGATCATATAAGCGCTGCCAATTATCAAGAACCCGCCTGGAAAAATCATAAAAATAGTTGCGGCAGAAATCGCGACAGCCGATTTCCAGAAAATCCATGGCCATCATGGAAGTTACCAGTGTGTCATAAGCAGGAACAGAGCCTTTCTGGCGCGGCGTGCTTTTCTGCGGCAGACAGCCCTCCTGGTATCTGAAAAAGACACCGTTCGGGCCTGCATATAAAATACCGTGCGGAAACATCTCCACCACAATATGGCAGAGGAAGCGGTTGTTCTTTTCATCCCAAAGGCCTATTTCTTCAGTGCGCAAGGCGCGCAGAGACATGGCCACGATGGTCTCCCAGGTTACGGAACTGTCCATTTCCATCCGCGTGGTTTCCAGGTCGGACAGGCGGCAGAAGAGGAAAAAACATGTGCCGAATTGTTCTGCCCATTCCTGCCAGTGGGCAATGCCGATGCCCATGCCGATCACCCAGCTTTCAGGGTTAAGGGATTTGATGCGCTTGGCCACCTGGGGCGGCCAGCCGCCATCATCAATGATAAGTATACCGTTGTTGTTGCTTAAGGTTTCAATATTGGCATCATCAATGACTAGAACCTCCGCCTCTTTTCGTCGCCCTTCAGGAGGAAGTATTTGATGCACCATGAACCAGCCATGATCCTGCTGTTCTGTTGAACCCTCTTTATTGCGAAAAATCTGGAATATTTCTTTTTGTTCGCCGTAGGTCAGAGTGCGGACCCTGGGGGTCATGTCTGTGGAGGTAAGGTAGGACGCGAGCCAGGTCAGGCACTGCTCAAGACGTCCGTTTTCAACGCTTACCTTGCCGGCCAGCAGCTCTATGAAGTCGCCGGGATTATAGCCATAGGCAGGCAGGCTGCCCTCTGAGAGCAGGCTGACCTCCTTGATAGGCAGGTTGTTGACTTTAACATCAGAGCCGAGCAGAAGCAGATTGAGCCTTTTTTCTTCCTTGAGCATAGTGTTTGTCATCCTTTGCTGAGTGGTTCTTTAGTGGTGCCTCCCTAATGATGTTGCTTCTTCGTGTGTAATAAATCTTACCCATAGTTTCTTATTTTCTCGACATTTTTTTGAACAATGCGGTTTCTTTTGCTGGTAAGCGGCCCTTTATTTTTGGGCTGGGGCTATCTTGCTCTGGAGCATGCAGCAGGATGCACCTTCAAACAGGAAATAAATCTTAATTACAGAGATGATGAAATAAAGTAATAGAAAACATTATTCCTATTGAAAACGCATCGATAATATCTTCAGGAAGCGGCGCGAAAAACTTTTTTCAATCGTAAATGACGGAATTTTTTTGGGTCAGGCCCATGGGACGCTTTTTTTTCACCAAACAAGACCAAGTCAATGACCCATAAGTTATTAATTCAACAAAAGAGGATAACCAATGGCAAAAAAAACTGATGAACTTCCAAAGGTATCAACATCCAATACAAAAAAAGAAATCCTTGAGGCATACAATCGGTTGCAGGAACAGCTCGAAGCTGAAGCTGCAAGGGGACTGCAGCCGGAAAAAGCAAAAGAGGCGAGAAAGAATAAAGAGGTTATCGCTGTTGCAGACGACCTTGCCGCTGCAAAGGTGGATAAAGCCGTCGATACTCTTAAGGGTGAAATTAATGGCGCCCTGTCGGACATTACCGCCAGAATGGAGGGACAAATCAGGAAGTATCTGCAGTTAAAGGAGGCAATCAGCGCCAAGGAAAAGGAACTGGAAGAAATTTTTGAGATTGAAAAGTCGACTTACACCCTAGCGGCTCTTGTGGAATCCCAAAAACAGATAAGGACTGAATTTGAAGAGCAAATAGCGGGGCGCAAGGCTGAGATTGATGAGGAAATAACCCGGGGCAAGGCGCAGTGGGAAAGAGAGCAAGCCGAATATATTGCAAAAACACAGGAACAAAAGGAACAGGACAAAAAACTGCGTCAACGGGAAAAGGAAGAATATGAATACAGCTTGAGCCGCGAACGGGAAGAGAAAACAAACGAACTACAGGATGAAATCAGGCAAATCCAGAAAGAACTTGTCGAAAAGAGAGAGCTTTTTGAAAAAGAGACAAAGGCCAAAGAAGCGGAGTTAAAGGCCAGAGAAGAGGAAGTGGTTGAAGACGAAAAAAGAATGATCAGTCTCCAGGTGCAGGTCGATAATATTCCAAAGGAGAAAGACGATGCCGTCAAAAAAGCCACTAAAGAACTCGCGGAAAAACTCACCGACGAAGCGGAAAAGAACGAGAAACTGATGCAAAAGATTTTTGAAGGTGAAAAGAATGTTTTCATTACGCGAATTGAATCATTTGAGCATCTTGCCACCGACCAGAAAAAGCAGATCGAAAAGCTTTCCGCGCAACTCGAAAAGGCCTACGGCAAAGTCCAGGACATAGCTGTCAAGGCTGTTTCAGGGCCGCGGGAAAAGAATTATAGCGAATCGGCCTCACATGCCAATGAGCAGAGAGCAGAAAAGTAACGTCGAAACTGCTTTCACTCTCTGCCGGAGAAAGCACACGACATCCCTTTTCGGAATCTTCAAGGGTGACCTTTACAGCAAGGTGGTGTTGCTTTTTGATTCCGTGCTGGCCCGGTTTATCAACAATAAAGTGTGGCACGCTGACCAATAATATTTGTAATTGTATATTGTTATTATAATGTTGGACTTATTTAAGTGTCTGGATGATCCCAGTTGTTTTTCTGCCGAAAGGCTACTCGTTCTTCAGATAAAAGGCCTTTCTGTTTTTGTACGCGCGTGGTATCATCAAAAAAGATGACAATGTATACATAATAGAGAGGACTGCTATGAGTGAAACAATTCTGGTTTCCACCCGGGTATCTTCGGAAGTGGCCAATCGGCTAGCTTCTTTGTCCAAATCAACTCACCGTTCAAAGTCATTTTTAGCCGCACAGGCCATTGAGGAATTTCTCAATGTGCAGGAATGGCATGTTGAGGCGATCAAGGAAGGGATTGCTGCT
>PVMK01117596.1_pt1 | contig 43554 bp, 35 predicted proteins | sample 1853481 | NCBI WGS metagenome assembly PVMK01 (sample SAMN08533507, study PRJNA380276) | Marine sediment metagenome, whole genome shotgun sequencing project.
TAAGGTAGTGCCAATAGTAGCTACTGGTACTTTTTGTCCAATTGCTACATTAGGTGCACCACAAACAATTTGTATAGGATCATCATCACCAATATCGACTTTGCACACTTTTAAACGGTCAGCGTTAGGATGTTGTTCACTTGATAAAACATGACCAACAACTACACCCTCTAATCCTCCTTTTATAGATTCAAAAGGTTCAATACCTTCTACTTCTAATCCCAGATCGGTTAATAGCTTACCTGTTTTTTCTGCCTCCCAACTAACCTTGATAAATTGTTTTAACCAGTTATATGAAATCTTCACTTCTAAGTATTTAGTTACAATTTGCAAAGATAACATTTAACCCCTTTTATGTAAAGAATTTTAATACTTTCGAACTAAAGTTTTTAATAATTGATTCATATGCGAAAAAATATTCGGTTTATAGTTCCAGCAGTTTTGGGATTCCTAATTCTTTCCTCTTGTAAAAATGAATCTAATTCTACGAAAGAAATAGAAGTAAATTCCCTAAGAATAGGGATGTGGCGAGCAGTCTTTGAAGTGCAGGATGAAAAAGAATTACCTTTTATTTTTGAATTGAAATCAGATTCTCTATTGATAATCCATAATGCTGTAGAAAGAATTAAAGTGGTTGATATTAATATTAAAGATGATTCTATTACTATACAGACCCCTGTTTTTGAAGGTGTCTTTAAAGGAAAGATAATTTCAGGAGAATTGATAACAGGCAATTTTATAAAAGCTAGCTTGGATAGGGTAGTGCCTTTTACCCTAACTTTTGGTAAAGCTAAACGATTTGAATCTTACAAAAGACCCACTGAGAATGTTGGTGGAAACTGGGAAACGGTTTTTAGTCCTAATTCTGAAGAAGAACGCTATATTGCTAAAGGAATATTTAAACAAGAAGGGAGTAAAGTTACGGGTACCTTTAGAACAACCACTGGTGATTATCGTTATCTGGAAGGGCTGATGGATGGTAATTCTTTGAAACTTTCCACCTTTGATGGGGCACATGTTTTTTTGTTTGAAGCAACAGTAAGTGATGGTGCCATGACCGGTATTTTCTATAGTGGAAACCATTTTAAAGAGCCTTTTGTCGCTAAAAGAAACGAAAGCTATGAATTACCCTCTGAAGATTCACTTACTTTTTTAAAAGAAGGTTACGAATCTATAGAATTTTCTTTTCCAAATACGAAGGGAGAATTGGCTTCGTTACAAGATGATATTTATAAAAATAAAGTAGTTATTGTTCAAATTATGGGAACTTGGTGCCCTAACTGTTTAGACGAAACCAAATACTATACTCAGTTTTATAATCAAAATAAGAATAAAGATATTGAGTTTATTGCTCTTGCCTTTGAATATGCTAAAACGGAAGAAAAAGCATTTAAGGCGATCAACCGATTAAAAGAAAAAGTGGGTGTTCCCTATCCTATTTTATTGGCACAGTATGGTACGAGTAATAAAAAGATAGCTAATGAAAAACTTCCCATGTTGAATCATGTATTATCCTATCCCACTACAATATTTATCGATAAAAAAGGAAAGGTGCGTAAGATTCACACCGGTTTTAGCGGACCCGCAACAGGGGAGAAGTATGTGGAATTTAAAAAGGAGTTTGAGGGATTTATAAGAGGTTTGTTGGGGTATTGAGTGTAAGAGGCTTACTTATTTTTTAGGTTCATTTAGTTTAAACCTATTTATAATAAATTAAATGGAGATGACCATTATACCTTAAAAAATCAACAGGGATTTCCCCCTTTATTTCAAAGAGGGAATATATTATTTACCAATATATATAGCCTTATTTTTCCAAGTCATAATTTCTGATTCAAATAGGTATTTGATATTATTATATAAAATCAAATTAAATCTGAGATTTTTTTTAAATTAGTAAGACTAACTATTTGATCAATTAATTTTTAGATCTACCGAATTTAGGAAAAGGGAAAAACATCGGAACTCTTTTTTGATAACTTCCATACGCTTCTCCAATTTCTTTTTTAAGATCCTTTTCTTCAAAGAATTTTACGGCAAATATCATATAAAGGGTAGTGACTGCTGCAAATAATAAGTGCCCTGAAGTCATAGTTGGTGTTGCCCAGAAAGCGATTATAAATCCAGTCATTATAGGGTGTCTCACATATTTATAGAAAAAGACCTCTTTAAATTTTAATCCTGTAGGTGGTTTATTCCTAAAATTATTAAACACCTGATCTAATCCAAAAAGGTGAAAATGATTGATCATAAATGTAGATAATAGCACTATAAGCCATCCAGCCCAAAAGACAATATTTATTACTAAAGCGAATGTTTCATTTTGTACTTCCCAAATCATGTCAGTCATAGGTCTCCATTGCCAAAAGATAAGTAGTAATATTAAACTGGTAAGAAGAACGAATGTACTACGCTCTATGGCAGGATTAATTATTGTAGTCCACCATTTTTTAAATGAAGGCCTTGCCATTATTGAATGCTGAATAGCAAATAAACTTAATAGTAAAAGATTAATAATGATTGATTCAGTAAAGTTAGATTCCATACCGGAATTAATACCCTTTGGAACTAATAAGCCCCCTACAAATCCTATAGCATAAAGAAAAGAAATAAAAAATACTAAATAGGAAATAATCCCGTAAAGGAAAGAAATTGATTTTTTCATAATTTTAGTTAATTGGTTTCAAGCAAGATACATAAAATCAACGAAGTTAAAAAAAAATGTTAATAATTTTATTCTTGATGAAGCGTATACATTTTCTTAGAAGTACCATCATCATACTGTATAATTTGAATCCCGTTATAATTTTCATTTACTTTTCTTCCTAGCAAATCAAATCGTCCAATGATTACTTTAGGGTTTTGATGATTTTGAATATCCTCAAGCCCTAAAATTCCTTTGGTAATCCTAATTTCATAAGAGTAAATTTGTTCTACATCGGTGAAAATTTCTGGCATAGAAGCTGCCAAAAAAAATACAGTAGCGTCTTCAGGAGTTAAATTTAAAGTTAAAGATCCCTCATAATCAGAATTCATATCCAGATCATAAAACGTAGTACCTGTAGATGAGTTTTGGACAATAATCTTGCCCTGAAAATAGGAGGGAGACCCAGAAGATCCATTTAGATCACCATTTAATTCGAATGTATAAAGGTCGGAGCTTTCATTATTAATCTTATAGGTGTTAAATGACCAGCCAGTTGTAACTAATCCATTTTCCGGTCTAATCCATCCTTCACTTCCAGAATCCTGAAAGGTTTCAATAAATTCATTATCATCTAAAGGGTCGGCATAATCTTCCCATTCAATTTCAAAACGGTTAATTTGATTATTAGGTAAAAAATCAAAATGGTTGGTCATCCGTGCTGCCCAATCCATAAAGTGATTTCTAAAAATATCACCTCCAATCTGATTAAAAAAATACTCCTGAGGTAACTCTTCAGTCCCCGCATATAATCCATCAGTAATTAGATGATCTGGTACATCGGTATGTTCACTTAAATAAAAAAGAAATAGCGCAAGTGCATATTGATGTACATATCGTTGCCAGTTTTGTGGATAGGTAACAGGGAAATTATCATAACTTAACCATAAGGCAACTTGTGGAATTCTTACTAAGGATTCGGCTTCAAGAAATGCCCTGTCGTCATTTGGATTCTGAATGGCAGCAAACCAATTAGCTGCAGCTTCAATATACCATTGGCTATCTCCGGCATATTCAAATCCTGGTGAAGTACCACTATATTGAAACACATGAAAAGTCTCATGAGCCACATTTATCCAATCATTATGCGCACCAATGGGAAGGGTTAAATAGGGATAACCATTAATATCCGTACCCTGTCCATTTCCCCAGCCATTAGGGAAAACATCTCCAGATTGATGCAAGTATACATTATAATAATATCCATCTGGAGGATTTGGTGGATCTTGCATAGCAAGATCATTTAAACAAACCTCCCTATAATCATTCATATAGGTAAGTAATAATTCTGCCTCTGCCTGATGATCCCAATTATTATCCCACCAAACAATATAGATGCCAGAGGTAACGGTATCACACTCAATTAAATTTCCAAATTCGCTATTGATTGTATATTGAGCATGCCCTATGTTAATAAAACATAAGGTAGCTAAAAGGGATAGTAAAAATTTTATTCGACTAATATTTAGGCACATAAAATATTTTTTTGGTAACTAGTTCAGTTTTAGATTAAATAAGTTTGGCTATGTTTTTAAAAGCGATATACAAGATATTAATTATTTATATATAAATAACTTAGCTAATGTAATTCCAAATATCCTTACATTTTGGACTCTCTCTTATAGAAATGATTTTCATTATAATAATAAGTAAATTAAGGTGATTATTTAAAACTTAATAAGCATATAGTAATGATTAATATTCCTACGAAGTTAAGATAATCGATTTATATTTTGAGAGAACAAAGTGTTTTATTGTACCCATACTTCTTAAATAATAGTTAATTAACATGACCCTAACAGCTTACTTTTTTAATGATCTTTACATTGTGGAAATAAACCATAAAATAAATTCAAAATGAAAAAGAAGAACACCACCAAAATTATTATGTTGCTACTACTTTTTATAAGTTTTACAACTTTTGCTCAGTTAAACACTCCACGTGGAAGTCAAATGGCTACTGTGACACAGCGAGTAGGTATTACAGATGTTAGTATCAACTATTCACGACCCAGTGTTAAAGAGCGAGAAATTTGGGGAAAACTAGTCCCTTATGGAATGAACAATTTAGGTTTTGGAACGGCAACAGAATCCCCTTGGAGAGCGGGTGCTAATGAAAACACAACCATTTCTTTTGCAAATGATGTTACTATAGAAGGGAAATCTTTGGAAGCTGGAACCTATGGATTGCATATGATCATTAATGAAGATGGAACAGCAACTGTTGTTTTTTCAAATAACTCTACTTCTTGGGGTAGTTTTTTCTACGAAGCCTCTGAAGATGCTTTACGAGTAGATGTTAACAGTAATTCCATTCCTCATACAGAATTGTTAACATTTGATTTTATAAATATCGATGCTAATTCTGCTACAGCAGTTCTTAATTGGGAAAAGAAACAAATACCATTTAATATAGAAGTAGATGTAACCAATATTGTATTAACTGATATAAGACACAAACTACAAAACACAGCCGGGTTTGGTCGTCAGAACTGGGAAAATGCAGCAAGATTTTCATTAAATAATGGAGGTAACCTAGATGAGGCATTAGTTTGGGTAAATAATGCTATTGCAGGACAATTTTATAGCCAAAAAACGTTTAATAATCTTGCCTTAAAAGGTCAGATACTAAACAAACAAGGAAAGACAGAGGAGTATGCTAAACTTATGGATGAATCGTCTGCTATGGCTAATATGAATCAATTGAATAATTTGGGTTATCAAATGGTAGCAGCTAAAGATTTTGATAGAGCCCTGCAATATTTCAAATTAAATGTAAAGAATAATCCTGATGATGCTAATGTTCATGATAGTTTAGGAGAATGTTATAAGACCATGGGAGATAATAAGAATGCCATTAAATATTTAAAAAAATCATTAGCATTGAATCCCCCAGCTAATGTAAAAGCAAATTCAGAAAGATTATTAAAAGAACTAGGAGCTTTATAAGTAAAAAAATAATTTTTAATTATTATGTAGAACCCATCCACCTCTGGCGAGATGGGTTTTTTATTAGCTTATATAATTCCAAATATTCTTATACTTGGTTAATTGAATATAGGTGCTTTTTATTGGGAGATTTTCCGGTAATGATAATGAAGGGTCACTTTTTAATATTTGTGAAGCACAACTTCTCGCTAGCTTTAAAATATCTTGATCTTTAATGATATCAGCTATTCTAAGGTTTAAAACTCCACTTTGTTGCGTTCCCATCAGATCGCCAGGACCTCGAAGTCTAAGATCCACTTCGGCAATTTCAAAGCCATCACTGGTTTTTACCATTGTTTCTAGTCGTGTCTTAGCGTCCTCAGATAGTTTATGACTTGTCATCAAGATAGAATAGCTTTGATCTGCGCCACGCCCCACACGTCCACGGAGTTGGTGTAATTGTGATAAGCCAAATCGTTCTGCACTTTCTATCACCATAACACTGGCATTAGGAATGTCAACGCCTACTTCTATAACTGTAGTTGCTACCATAATCTGGGTTTCACCTTTTATAAAGCGATTCATTTCAAATTCTTTGTCTTTGGGCTTCATTTTTCCATGAACAATTGAAATTTGAAATTCTGGTTTCTGAAATTCTCTGGATATACTTTCATATCCATCCATTAAATCTTTATAATCTAAAGCTTCAGATTCTTGAATTAAGGGGTACACAATATAAACCTGTCTGCCCATGGAAATTTCATCTTTTAAAAATCGAAAAACTTTCAGTCTGTTAGAGTCAAATCTGTGCACTGTTTTGATGGCTATTCTGCCGGGTGGAAGTTGGTCTATAATCGAAATATCCAGGTCTCCATAAACACTCATGGCAAGGGTGCGGGGGATGGGTGTGGCAGTCATGACCAAGACGTGTGGTGGGAGCTTGTTTTTGTGCCATAATTTACTCCGTTGTGCCACTCCAAAACGATGTTGTTCATCGATAATTGCAAGGCCTAAATTCTTGAATTTTACCTTATCTTCGAGGAGTGCATGAGTGCCAATTAAGATATCAATTTCTCCATTTTCGAGTTTTTTGTGAATTATTTTTCTATCTGAAGTTTTAGTTGAACCAGTAAGTAAATAAATACTGAGTTTCAAATCTTTACATAATTCAAATAAACCATTATAGTGTTGTACTGACAAAATTTCAGTTGGAGCCATTAAACAGGCTTGAAAACCATTGTCAAGCGCTATTAACATTGACATTAAGGCGACTATAGTTTTCCCAGAACCCACATCCCCTTGTAGTAAGCGATTCATTTGTGCCTTACTGCCTAAATCGTTTCTAATTTCTTTGATTACTCGCTTCTGTGCAGTGGTTAAATTAAAAGGTAAATGTTCCTTAAAAAAGGTGTTAAAATACTCCCCTACTTTTGTAAAAGGATACCCTTTTATTTTTGCTTTATGGAGTAGATTTTTTCGAATTAATTGCAACTGAATATAAAATAATTCTTCAAATTTCAATCGATATTGAGCACGTGCTAATTGGTTCTGATTTTTTGGAAAATGAACGTTCACCAATGCCTCACTTTTAGGAATCAATTTTAAGGATTCCAAAAGGTGTTTAGAAAGCGTTTCTGAAAAATTATTTTTTGACTCTAAAAACAGTTGTTGCATGAGTGTATTGATTACTCGATTACTAATCCCTTTTGAATTTAGTTTTTCGGTAGAAGGGTATACGGGTTGCATGGCAGGTCGTAGACCTTTTTCATATGATGAGAGCAATTCCATTTCTGGATGTGGCATAGAATACATTCCGTTAAACCAATTTGTTTTTCCAAAAATTACATAGACTTCATTCAATTTTAAATTTTCACGTATCCATTTATGTCCTCGAAACCAAACCAATTCCATTTTTTCGGTTTCATCTTGAAATGTTGCTACCAATCGTTTTCCACGCTTTTGTTGCACGGTTTTAAGGTGAGAAATCTTACCTGTAATCTGTACATCAGCACCGGTTCTTTGTAGTTGATTGATCTTATAGAATTGCGTGCGATCCAAATATCTATTTGGAAATAGATTTAACAAATCTTGAAAAGTATGTATTCCTAACTCTTTTTTAAGTAGATCTGCTCGATTAGGACCTACACCTTTAAGGTAATCTATAGGAGTTTGAAAGAAATTAGGATTCATTAAAAAAATAATTGAAATAGGTTTTTACTTAAATAGAAAAATAAGTTACTAAATTATATATTTGTAAAGAAACTTTAACTATTAAAAAAATCTGATGAAAAAAAATTATCTCTTATTTGTTTTACTCTTTGGCATATATGTTAATGCTTATTCAGAAGAGTTATGTACAACAACTCCAATTTTAACTACTCAATTATCTGAAGATTACCCTTTAGAAATGCCTGAACTAAAAGCTTATTCAATATATATTAATGCATCTGTTGAAGAACCAGATACGATGCAAGAAGTAGCGATAACTATTGATGGAGATATTTTTACTGCAGTTGAAGAAGAAGGATTTTATTATTACTTATGGACACCATCTTCTTACGGAGTACATGATATTTTAATTACAGCAATTGCTACTAGTGGAGATGAAACCTCATTAATTAGAAATATTGAAGTAACCAGTATTGTTTCTTCTCAAGTTGTTGAAACTTTACAAGATGTTGTTATAGAATTTAATGGAGAAAACAGTAGATGGTTTTATGGAACTTATACATTACCACAATATATTGGAGCATATGATTCAATAAATGCATTTCTTGAAGTAGAATGCCCAAATATTCCTGGAGGATGTGATGATTGGGATCGTTGGGCACATATTGATATTAAAGCACCTGACGGAAATTGGATTCAACTTATAAGATATATTACGCCATATGGTGTTGGATGTAATCATGAGCTTGATGTTACAGATTATATGTCATTGTTACAAGGAGAAATAGAGTTTAGGGTATTTATTGATACCTGGGGAACAGGAGGTTGGCAATTAACACTTAATTTCGAATATAGCCAAGGAGCTCCAGAGTATACATATAGTGGAGTTGTTGAAGTTTGGGATGGTTCTTATAATTTTGGCGATCCATCAAATTTACAACCAGTTGAAACTTATAATGCAGAACTGTTAGGTTTAGTTGAGAACTCTTATTTAAGAGTTTCAAACACCGGTCATGGGTGGGGTTCTAATAATACAGGAAATGCAGCTGAATTTTTTAATGCATATCATTTAATTGATGTTGATAATGAAGAAACATTTGTACAGCATTTATGGAATACTTGTAACCCCAACCCAGACGGATGTACAGGTCAACAAGGAACTTGGCAATATAACAGAGCAGGATGGTGCCCAGGTGCAATTTCACCACCAAATATTTATGACCTTTCACCATATATAGGAACCAATTTTGAATTAGATTATCGTTTTCACCCTACATATCAAGATTTTTGTCATCCAAATAATCCAGATTGTATTTCAGGTACTACTTGCCCTGATTGCAACGATGGTTATAATCCTATTTATTTTGTAGATGTACATATTATTAATAAAAGTAATAATCCTATTATTTATGGGAATATATTAGGTACAAATTTCATTAATAATGATAAAGTTTATGATATTACGGTATATCCTAACCCCTCTAAAGGAATATTTTCAATATTCTCAGAGAATCTTGAAGGAACAACAAGAATTAGTATCAATACTATTGAAGGAAGACAAGTTAAAGTTTACTACTTTATTTCAAATGAAGATTTAAATAATTATAGCTTTGATCTTAGAGGCTTATCTAGTGGGATGTATTTTATAAATTTAGATAATGAAAATGGTACAGCTGCTAAAAAAATTATTTTAGAATAAACTTTATACTTAAAACATTTTAAAAAGGTTATTTTTGATTCTCAAGAATAACCTTTTTCTATTTTTATGAATCCACTATATATAATTCAAAAAATAAAATTATTAGAATTAGGTATTAGTTATAGATGGTTAATCCCATTATTGATAACAGGTATTTACAGTCATGCTCAACAAACCGAAATAGTTGATTTCATAAGGGTTGAAGCTCAAGTCAAGCCCATATATTCAGAAAAAAAAGTACTGGGAACAGCAACCTATACCTTTCAAACTCTTCAGAGATGTGATTCAATATTTTTAGATGCCGTAGATGTTAATTTACTTAAGGTAAATTCAAAAAAAAAAATTTCAATTACGTCAACAAATAAGAAAATTTGGTTGGTTTCAAACTTTATACCTTATAAAACATATACAGTATCATTTAGTTATGACGCAACACCAAAACAAGCATTATATTTTACAGGAGATCAGATTTGGACGCAAGGACAGGGAAAATATACTTCACATTGGCTACCTAGCTTAGATGATATGAATGATAAAATTGAATTTGATCTAAGCATTGTTGCACCAAAAGATAAAATAGTAATTGCTAATGGGAATTTACTAAACATTATAGAGAAAGGAAACCTAAAGACTTGGGAGTTCGATATGAAAAAGCCAATGTCTAGTTATCTTGTGGCATTTGCTGTTGGTGATTTTGAAAAGAAAGAACTTACATCGACTTCAGATATTCCCATCGAGTTGTATTATAATAATCTAGTTTCAAATAAGGTAGAATCTACATATCGTTATACAACAGCCATTTTCGATTATTTAGAAACTGAAATAGGAGTTCCTTATCCTTGGCAAAATTATAAGCAGGTTCCAGTACATGATTTTATGTATGCAGGAATGGAAAATACAACAGCAACATTTTTCTCTGAAGCATTTGTTGTAGATTCTATTGGATTTTCAGACAGGAATTATGTAAATATAAATGCCCATGAATTGGCACATCAATGGTTTGGAAATTATATAACAGAAACTGAAGGAACTCACCATTGGTTGCACGAAGGATTTGCAACTTATTTTGCTTTGTTAGCTGAACGCCAAATATTTGGAGATGATTACTATTACTGGAAATTGTTTCAATCGGCCGAACAGCTTGCATCAATCAGCAATGAAGGTAAAGGAGAGTCCTTATTAAACCCCAATTCTAGTTCCTTAACATTTTATGAAAAAGGAGCCTGGGCATTACATATTTTAAAAGAAAAAGTAGGGGAGGAAATTTTTAAAACTGCGATTAAAAATTATTTGGAGAAGTATCAATTTAAAAATGTTACAACTGACGATTTTATTTCTGAAGTTGAAAAAGTTTATGGAGAAAAACTTACAGATTTTAAATCGGATTGGCTTCAACAGAGTGCTTTTAAAACTGAACAAGCCTATCAATCATTAATGAGATCTAATTTTATTAATGAATTTTTTAAAATTTCAGCATTAAGAGGAACAACGCTTACAAATAAAATACTAGAATTAGAAAAAGCCCTGAATTTCCCCAATGATTTTATTGGTCAGGAAGCGGTATACCAATTAGACGGGGAAGATCTATCACAAACTATAGCTTTATATAAAATGGCTTTTGAAAGTAATAATTTATATGTAAGACAAGCTATTGCTCTATCTCTTATCTCTATACCAGATGAATTGAAGGTTGAATATGAATCTTTATTGAAAGACGATTCCTATGTAACACAAGAAACTGCTTTGGGAAATTTATGGGTGAGTTTCCCTGAAGAAAAATCAAAGTATTTAAATGCTATGGATGGGGTGATGGGATTTCAGGATAAGAATATTCGTCAGTTTTGGTTGTTTTTAGCATTGATAACGGAAGATTATAAACCTGAAAAGAAATCGGATCAATTAAGTGAATTAAGACAATATACCTCTCCAAAATATGGAAATGCAATACGTGAAATTGCACTTGAATATTTGGGTTATTTGAATTTATGGGATGATGCTGCACTTTTTAATTTAATAGATGCCTGTCAGCATCATTATTGGCGTTTTCAAAAATCTTCTAGAGTTATTTTAGCTAACTTAATTGAGGATGATTCCTTTCGTAATCGGTTGATATTATTAGGAAAGGAATTAGATACTACATCGTCTAATTTTTTAAACAAAATGCTATATAAATGAGAGCCTTAGTAATTTCTGGGGGTGGAAGCAAAGGAGCTTTTGCAGGTGGCGTAGCTCAATATTTAATTGAAGAACTTCATTATAACTACGATCTTTTTGTAGGAACCTCTACCGGAAGTCTGTTAATTTCACATTTGGCCTTAAATAAGACCCAAAAAATAAAAGAGGTTTTTACTTCTGTAAATCAAAGTAGTATTTTTAGTAACTGTCCTTTTGTAGTTAAAAAAGAAAAGCACGGTCAAATGGAAATTGTCATCAACCATTTTAATGTACTCAAAAATATATTAAGAGGAAGAAAAACATTTGGAGAAAGTAAAAACTTGCGTAAATTAATTTCAGATGCTATAACCATTGAAGAATTTGAGGAATTAAAAAATAGCAACTTAGAAGTTGTAGTAACGGTATCTAATTTTTCATTAAATCAGGTAGAATATAAATCGATAAATGATTTTGATTATCAGGATTTTTGCGATTGGATATGGATTTCCTGTAATTATACCCCTTTTATGAGTTTGGTAAAAAAAGGGGGATGCGAATATGCAGATGGAGGATTTGGAAGTATGGTTCCAATCGAAGAAGCTATTAAAAAAGGAGCGACAACAGTAGATGTTATAATCCTTGAGACCGAAGTTACACATTTGAACAGAATGCCTTCAAGAAACGTATTTTCTTTGATTACTAATATGCATTCCTTTATGGCTGATAGGATTGAAAAACAGAACATCCGAATAGGAAAATTTGTGGCAAGCCATAGTGATGTGATAATTAATCTCTATTATACACCTACAGTTTTAACAACCAATTCCTTAATTTTTAATAAAGTAAAAATGCATGAATGGTGGGAACGTGGTTTTAACTTTGCGAAGAGAAAAAATTTAGAATTAAATGAAATTAAAGATTAGTTTATCAGTGTTTCAGTTGATAAGATCGATAGCTCAATGTATTGGTTCTGTGTAAGAATTTTTTGCAATCAACCTAAAACATTTCACTTACCTCTTTTTTAACATAAGACAATGCTTTTTGTGAAGGTGTGACCTCACCCATAAAGTGATTTAACAAGCTTTCTCTAAGCTTATTTGCGCTATCAACTTTATCATTCATAGCTGTTCTCCTAATTATATTCAAAGTGGCATTCTTTGCTGCATAAATCATATTCCAGCAATCTGTTGTAATATAAATTTGCTGTGCTATGTTGTGTTCAAATTCCTGATCGATATTTTTAATAAGCAAATTTTCATATTTCTGAAGTTCATCAGAATTGGGTTTAACTCTTATAAGCAGTTTATTAGGGTCAATTCGTTCCAGGAATAGAGTTAAGCGCTCGTAAGCCTGTAATCTAATTGGAAGGATGCTCTTTTCAGCTTCTCTTTGAATTAAATAACGTCTTCTGCCTTCCTCATTTGCAGTATGTCCTTTAAAAAAATAATGAGCAACTATTCCTACTACTATTGCAGGTAATAAATAGGCTACATAATTTAGAATTTGTGATACTTCTTCCATTAATTTGTTTTAAAGAACAAACTTAGTTAGTTTTTAATTATTGTACAAACAATTATGGTTAGTTAAATGAAACATCAAATTTGATTTAATTTTTTTTGATTAACTTTAAACAATTGCTAATCAATAATATATACTGTCATGAAAACAAAAGCAGTCACAATCCTTATTTTCTTTTTAATAATTTCGAATATTTTTGGTCAGGCCCCTTTTCAGAAAAACATAGGTGTGGCCAATAAGCATTTCCACGATTTAAATATAGAACCGATGAATGACGGTTCTAACGATTTTATTGTTGCATCTAATCTTTTTGATGTTTCCATGCAAAATGAACAATTGACATTAAAAAGAGTTTCTATAAATGGAAATATTATATGGATCAATACTTACGATCACTCTTCTTACCAACTAATTAGAGGTTTTGATATTGATATTCATGATGGTTTAATAGTTGTAACAGGATCTGTAGATGTCAATGGCGTAAAAAAAGTGTTTATTATTACTATTAATGCATCTACTGGAATACTACAAAATGGAATGTATTATAACATTATCACTCCTAATCTTAATTCGAGAGGCTTACATGTTATCTATACTGAAAGCGATGTGGATGGGGACAATAATCCAGATCCTGGATATATAGTAGGTGGTTTTTATAGCGATTGTTATTCGGTAGATCCAATATGTATAAATCTGGGTTTTATTATTAGAACCGATATTAATTTAAACATATTGTGGACAACAGAATTAGACACAGCTGTTCCCAATGGAACCCCAAATTTCGATTTTATTAATCACATAACTGAAACAAGTAATGGATTTTTCATTACGGGTAGTGTTACCGATCCCGTGACACCCTTACAAGTAGTTCTAGCTCTTAAAATTGATTTTCAGGGTAATTTATCTTGGGATAAGAGCTATCTGTTTGGAAATTCTAGTGATGTAAGTGTCGATGCTTATTTTGATGCTTCAACAGATATTATTTATATGCTGTGTAATTATTCTATATCCCATTATTTTGCAGTAACTGTTTTTGATAATACTACAGGAAGTATTGGCCCATCAAATTCATGGGTAGCAACTTCCGGTAATAATTTTGATGTATATGGATTTACTATTATTGAATCTTTGGATAGCAGCGATAATCTTGTTGTTATTGGTTATGATAAAGAAGAAAGTTGGATTGATAATGATGGAGTGAGTCAATTTGGGCAAAATAATTTATTTGTTTACGAATTTAATAAAAACACAGGTAACCCTGTAATGATCAATTACCAATATTTAGTGCCACATATTGAACCGATTGGAGATGAATTCAATTTTTGGAATTCTCAACTACCACTTATTTATTATCCTGATATCGGTTTTGGCCAAGGAGTTGCCGATACTCCTAATTATTATTTTGTTGGATATAGAACGGAACCTCCCGCTACTTTTTCAGAAACAGAACTCTTTAAGACAACAAATAATAAACGAAATAATTGTGAACATTTGGAGATCAATTTAACTGCGAATCCAATAAGTTTACAGAATGTACCTATTATCTATGGACCAACACCCAATTCTGCAATTCTTTTTGAACCGTTTAAAGTGCCAATTAATTATATTTCAGATAGTTGCGATCCAAATCTTTCAGTTGGTGAAAACACTTTCAATAAAACTATTATCTATCCAAATCCGGTGTCAGATATACTTTACCTAACAGGAGAATCATTAGAATACTATAAAATCATTGATACTTCTGGGAAAAGTATTATTGAAGGAATCATTAGTAAAGAAAAATCAATTTTTGTAGGAAATTTGGATAATGGCATTTATTTTATTGAATTAATATCTACTGATAATTCACAGACAATTAAATTTATTAAGAAATAAATAACATACTATCAATTGGATAAGAGTATTTAATTATTCAAATAATCCAAAATCAATTTACAAAAAGTTTTTAGTCCTGCTTGAATCCCGTTATCGTCTGTTTATAAATTGTAGAAAAAGCGGAATAGTATTCCTAGTAATTTTACTAATTTCACAGCTCACTTCTTCAGATGAAAATAACTTATAAATTGCAAGAATACCTACAACAACTTAACGAAGCACAATTGGCTCCTGTCCTACAAAAAGATGGGGCACTCATTGTTATTGCAGGCGCTGGATCGGGAAAAACCAGAGTGTTAACCTATCGCATTGCTCACTTGATGTCACAGGGTATAGATTCTTTTAATATTCTAGCTTTAACTTTTACCAACAAGGCAGCTCGGGAAATGAAAAAGAGGATCGCAACCATAGTTGGTGGAAGTGAAGCAAAAAATTTGTGGATGGGAACATTCCATAGTGTGTTTGCAAAAATTCTTCGGTTTGAAGCAGATAGATTAGGCTACCCATCTAATTTTACAATTTATGACACACAAGATTCACAAAGTGTAATAAGATCTATTATTAAAGAAATGTATCTTGACAAAGACATCTATAAATACAAACAGGTGTACTCAAGAATTTCTTCCTATAAAAATAGTTTGATTACTGTCAAAGCATATTTTAACAACCCTGAGTTGGTCGAGGCAGATACCATGGCCAGAATTCCAAGAATGGGAGATATATACAAAGCTTATGTTGATAAATGTTTTAAGGCCGGGGCTATGGATTTTGATGATCTATTGCTTAAGACAAACGAATTACTCACACGTTTTCCAGATGTGTTAGCAAAGTACCAAAACCGTTTCCGATATATTTTGGTGGATGAGTATCAAGATACCAATCACAGCCAATATCTTATTGTAAAGGCATTAAGTGACCGATTTCAAAATATTTGTGTAGTAGGGGATGACGCTCAGAGTATTTATGCCTTTAGGGGAGCGAATATCAACAATATTTTAAATTTTCAAAAGGATTATGATGATGTCAAAGTTTTTCGATTAGAACAAAATTATCGATCCACAAAAAATATTGTAAATGCTGCTAACAGTATCATTGAAAATAATAAAACCAAATTAGAAAAAGTAGTTTGGACCGCAAATGATGAAGGTTCTAAAATAAAAGTAAATCGGAGTATGACCGATGGTGATGAGGGTAGATTTGTGGCGAGTATGATTTTTGAAACCAAGATGAACAATCAACTTTCGAATGGAAGTTTTGCAGTTTTATACCGTACTAATGCGCAATCAAGAGCTATAGAAGATGCTCTTAGGAAGAAAGGAGTTCCTTATAGAATTTATGGAGGATTAAGTTTTTATCAACGCAAAGAGATAAAAGATGTACTATCTTATTTACGATTAATTATTAATCCGAAAGACGAAGAAGCCTTAAAGCGTGTGATCAATTATCCGGCAAGAGGAATAGGACAGACCACAATTGAACGATTAATTGTAGCAGCCAGTAAATACAATAGATCTGTTTTTGAAATAATGGAGAATATTGATAAAACAGAAATTCAGATTAATCGGGGTACTCGAACGAAATTACAGAATTTTGTTACGATGATTCAAAGTTTTCAGGTTCTGAATGAAGATTATGATGTGTTTCAGATTTCTGAACATGTTGCAAAAAATACAGGATTGCTTACCGAATTGAAAAAAGACGGAACTCCTGAAGGAATTGCTCGTATTGAAAATATTGAAGAACTTCTCAACGGGATGCGAGATTTTGTTGAAGAACAAAAAGAGTTAGTGGATACCACAGGTTCCTTAGCTGAATTTCTGGAAGATGTTGCCCTTGCAACAGACCTTGATCAAGATACAGGTGATGAAGATAAAGTAGCATTGATGACGGTTCATTTGGCGAAAGGCCTGGAGTTTCCATATGTTTTTGTTGTTGGGATGGAAGAAGATCTTTTTCCTAGTGGTATGAATATGAACACGAGAAGTGAACTTGAAGAGGAACGTCGATTGTTTTATGTAGCTGTGACTCGGGCCGAAAAACAAGCCTATCTTACTTATACACAGTCAAGATATCGTTGGGGGAAATTGATTGATGCTGAACCAAGCAGGTTCATTGAAGAAATTGATGAAAATTTCTTAGAATACTTAACTCCCATTACAGAAAATAAATATAAACCACTATTAGATGCAGACATTTTTGATTCTAGTTATTCGGTTGATAAAAGTAAACTTAGGTTTCGTAAACCTGTTTTTGGAAATTCTTCAAAAGAGTCTAATGATTCCCAACTTAAAAAACTTAAGAGAATAAAACCCGTAACAAGTTCGAGTGAGCAAAAATTTAATGTAAAGGATTCCGATTTATCTGAAGGAACTCTCGTTGAACATGTTCGCTTTGGTAAGGGAAAAGTTATAAAAATTGAAGGAGTAGGCGCCGATACAAAAGCTGAAATTAATTTTACAAATGGAGGATTGAAAAAACTCTTACTTCGATTTGCTAAATTGGAAATATTGAAAGAATAATCACAATCTAATGGCAGAAATTCTTAAAATATATGAGGAAAATCCCAATTCAGATGCTATAAGTAAAGTGGTTGAGATATTGCGTAGTGGAGGTTTGGTTATTTATCCAAGTGACACGGTTTATGCTTTAGGTTGTGATATAACAAATAATAAAGCATTAGAGAGAGTTGCAAGGATAAAGGGGGTGAAACTTGATAAAGCAAATTTTTCATTTGTTTGTAAAAATCTAAGTAATTTATCAGATTATGTTAAACAAATTGACAACACTACATATAAGATATTGAGGAGAGCTCTACCAGGGCCTTACACTTTTATCTTACCAGGGAATAGTAATTTGCCTAAAATTTTTAAAAAGAAAAAAGAGGTTGGAATTAGAATTCCGGATAACAACATAGTATTAGCTATTGTTCATGAATTAGGGAACCCTATAATTTCAACTTCTATCTATGATGAAGACGAAATAATTGAATACACCACCGACCCAGAACTCATTTACGAAAAATGGGGAAAGTTAGTTGATATTGTTGTAGATGGTGGGTATGGAGGAAATATCCCTTCAACAGTTATTAGCCTTTGTGAGGATGAACCAGAACTTTTAAGAAAGGGAAAAGGAAGCTTAGAGATCTAATACAAATAAAACGTAACAATATTTTCTAATTTTTTTTGTTTTCTTTTCCCAAACTCGTTTATAATAATAAATACTTTATTTAAATATCATAGTATTTTGTTATTTTATAGATATAAAAAAAGAGGCTGATATTAATATCAACCTCATTCAGAATTATTCAACTAAAACCATTAATTTATTTTAGGATCCTTAAGACCTTCTTCTATCATAGTATAGAATTGATCTAATTTTGGAAGAACTACAATACGAGTTCTTCTGTTTTTAGCTCTACCTTCAGCTGTCTCGTTGGAGGATTTAGGAACGTATTCTCCCCGACCACCAGCAGTCATTCTAGCTGGATCTACACCAAAATCTTTTTGTAAAATTCTAACAACTGTAGTAGCACGGAGCACACTTAAGTCCCAATTGTCTTTTATACGATCGGTATTAATAGATTTTGAATCCGTATGTCCTTCCACTAAGAATTCAAAATCTGGTTTGTTATTAACTACAGTAGCAATTTTACCTAATACTTCTTTAGCTCTAGTAGTAACAGCAATGCTTCCACTTTTAAATAAAAGTTTATCAGATATACTTATAAAAACAACCCCTTTTTCAACATTTATTTCGATGTCTGTATCGCTCATATCTCCTAAAACACCTTTTAGGCTTTGAACTAGTGCAAGGTTGACCGAGTCGCGACGAGTAATGGCATCACGTAATCTATTTATAGTTACATCTTTTTCTTTCATACTTTCCAGAGATCTTTCAAGGTTTTCAGCACCTTTTATTGTTAAGCTTGTAAAGTCCCCAATTTGCTTAATTAAATCACCATTAGTAGCATTTAAGGACGCCACCTGACTTTTTAAAGCATTATTTTCTGCATTTAGCCCAGATTTTTCAGAAAGGCAATCGTTTAATTTAACGGTTGCTGTATTTAGTAAATCCTGAGTATTTTTTTGCTTGGTCTCTAGATCAGCAAATTTCTTACTTGAAACACAAGAAGTGAATAGTAAACTAGAACAAGCTAATAGTATCAAAAGTTTTTTCATAATTAAATTTATATTTTAGTTTAGTCAAAATTATTAAAAAGAATATCTAGAAAAAAAGTATTAATAATAATTTATGATACTCTTAATTAAGTCCCTTAAAAGTACGATTTTTAAAATATAATATCTCCAAACGACAGATTTTATAGTATAATAATCTAATCTAGACGAATTTTTTTTCTTTTCACTAAAAATGTAGGAAGTAACCTATAAAAACTGAAGTGTGCTCTGATAATTGCTACTGTGTGCTTCCATTTACCTTGAAAAAGAAATGACATTCCAGCCAATCCATCCAGTATCAATCGTGAAATAAGTAATACCATATTATATTCCCTTTTACGTTTTTTAATAGAGCTAATAAGGTGTTTCTGAAATTGTAAAATGTTTTTTTAGGATTTGCAGCAGCTAATGTTGCACCACCAACATGGTATACTGTAGATTTTCCAATGTACTTAATAGTTCCCTTTTTAGCTTTTAACCTCCAACAAAGATCAATTTCTTCTTGGTGAGTAAAAAAATCTTCGTCAAATCCTCCAATATTCCAAAAAGCATCTTTATTTACAAAAAGACAAGCACCTGTGGCCCAAAAAATCTCTTTTATATCGTTGTATTGCCCCTGATCTTTTTCTAAAGTATTAAAAATTCTTCCTCTGCAATATGGATATCCTAGTTTGTCTATAAATCCTCCTGCAGCTCCGGCGTATTCAAAATAGTCTTTATTGTTATAATCTAATATTTTTGGTTGTACTGCAACGAGAGTACTATCTTTTTTAAATTCTGAAATAATTGGATTGATCCAGTTGGGGGTGACTTCTACATCGCTATTAAGTAAAATAAAAATATCTTCAGTTAGGTTTTTTAGGGCATCATTATAACCTTTGGCATAACCTCCGTTTGATGAATTCTGAATAATTTTAACTTCAGGATGGTTCTCTTCAATAAATAAAACGGAATCATCTGTTGAGGCATTATCTGCCACATATACAGTAGCTTCTTTCTGAGAATAAATTAAAACAGAAGGTAAAAATTGTTCTAACAATTTTCTTCCATTCCAGTTAAGTATAACAACTGCTACTTTCATCAATGCAAAGTAAACTCTTTATTTTTCTTTTGCCAAGACTTATTACTATTCACTATTTACTGAATATATTGGAACTTCTTTTAAGAATATATATTTCTCTTTTTCGTAATCCATCAGACAATAATAGTGATTTATTCCGTTGGTAACCAGCAGATAATTTGAATGTAATACAAAATTATATCGCGCAATTTGATCAAATACTTTCTGATTGATGGAAATTTTTGGTGCTTTACATTCTACAATGATGTGTATCCTTCCATCAGGGTTAAACACAACAATATCATAGCGTTTTATAGCATCATGAAGTTGTAATTGCTTTTCTACATTGATATGAGATTTGGGATATTTTTTTTCATAAATCAAAAACTGAATCACATGTTGACGGACCCATTCCTCAGGAGTTAGAATAACAAATTTTTTTCTTATGATATCAAAAATCAACGTTTTATTTTCGTTACTTTTGAATCTGAAATTGTATTTTGGAAAGTTTAGTTTTTGCACCTCGCAATTTAATTATTTTCAGAAATAATAAATAATTTCAATTAAAAATATTCAATAATTTTCTATGCCATTAGACAAAGCAGGTCACATTGTAGCAAGTATTAAAAAAGGTGATATCAAACCTGTTTATTTTTTAATGGGTGAAGAAGCATATTATATTGATGCCATTGCAAAATATATAGAAGATACAGTACTTACTGAAGAAGAAAAGGGATTTAACCAGACAATTTTATATGGTAGAGATGTAAAAATTGAAGATATAGTTAGTACTGCCAAACGTTTTCCTATGATGGCGGAACGTCAAGTGGTAATAGTAAAAGAAGCACAAGATCTGTCTAGAACCATTGAAAATTTAATACCTTATCTAGAAAATCCACAACCTACTACCTTGTTGGTGATTTGCTACAAATACAAAAAAATAGACAAGCGTAAAAAATTATACAAGGCAATTGCAAAAAACCATATTTTATTTGAAAGCAATAAATTGTATGATAATCAGGTACCAGATTGGATTCGAAGAGTATTGGCAGGAAGAGGTTATGCTATTTCACCTAAGGCTTCACAGATGTTGGTTGAGTTTTTAGGGAATGATCTAGCCAAGGTCAATAATGAGCTAGAAAAACTACAACTTATCCTTAAACCCGGGGAACAAATAACAGCAGAAATAATTGAAGAAAATATAGGAATTAGCAAAGATTTCAACAATTTTGAGCTGCAAAACGCCATAAGTACTAGAAACGTAAAAAAGGCTTTCGGAATTATTCAATATTTTGCTCATAACCCCAAGAATCACCCTCTTGTATTGACCGTTTCTTTATTGTTTAGTTTCTTTTCTAAAGTGCTTAAATACCATGCATTGGCTAATAAAGCACAAGCTTCAAAAGTATTGGCTATAAACCCGTACTTTGTTAAGGATTATGAAATAGCAGCACGAAATTATCCTATGAAAAAAGTAAGTGCTATAATTTCATCTATTCGTGAAATCGATGTAAAAAGTAAGGGTGTAGGTGCAAATCTTTCTCAGGGAGATTTATTAAAGGAACTTTTAGTAAAGGTTATGAATTAATAATTATCTCCTTAAAGCTAACCTTCCACCTCCCAACAAACCTATTGTGATAAAAGCTATTAAATATAAAATATCTAATTCTTTAGCCATAATTGGATCTCCTTTGTGTACTATAACAATGGCAACAAACATTAAAATGATAGGGGGGATAGTTGCCAAACGAGTTTTGATTCCGACAATAATTAATATGGGGCATATAATTTCTGCGAATAAGACCAAAAGCAAAGTGATGGTTGGTCCAAGTCCTATAGGGTCTGAAAAATTAATTTCTGAAGAAAATAAAATTTCAATTTTTTGAATTCCATGAACTAATAGCATTGCTGAAAATCCCACTCGTAATACTAATAGTCCTAAACTGTAACTGTTTGAAGTGCTCATATTTTTTTATTTGAGTGATTGGTTGAGAATAAAAATACAAAACAAATATTAAAGTGTATTTTTGTGAAAACAGTAACAATACATGCCAAAAAGTAAAGATTGGATCTCAGCTGCTCGACTGCGTACCCTGCCCTTATCTGTATCCGGAATTATTGTGGGATCATCACTTGCTATTGAAGGAGCAATTTGGAAATCTACCATCTTTTGGTTGGCAATATTAACTACAATTGGGTTTCAAGTACTTTCTAATTTTGCTAACGATTATGGTGACGGAATAAAAGGGACAGATGAAAAAAGAGAAGGAGAACAGCGATTGGTGGCTTCCGGAATTATTACATCCAAGCAAATGAAGAAGGCCATGTTACTAACTACAATTATAACTTTGTTTATTGCAATGATCTTAATTTATAAGGCATTTGGAAGGGATCACTTCTTACTTTCGATATTATTTTTTAGTTTGGGTTTAATATCTATACTGGCAGCTATAAAATATACAGTAGGAAAAAAAGCCTATGGTTATTCTGGTTTAGGGGATGTATTTGTATTTTTATTTTTCGGTTTATTAAGTGTTTTAGGCAGTTATTTTCTCTTTGCTAAAAACTTACAATGGGAGTTACTTCTACCTTCTATAACTATAGGTTTTTTAAGTATGGCCGTTCTTAATCTTAATAATATGCGAGATATTAAAACTGATGCCATAAATAACAAAAAAACATTAGTGGTTACTTTAGGGACTTATAATGCAAAAAGATATCATTTTGTATTGCTAGGTTTTGCTATGCTATCTGCTTGTTTTTATACGTTTTTAAACTATAAATCACCACAGCAATTTATATATTTCATTGCCTTTATTCCTTTAGTACTAAATATTAAAACCGTATATTTAAATAAAGAACCAAAACGATTAGATAGCGAATTAAAAAAGGTGGCTTTGAGTACATTTTTATTTGCTTTGTTATTTGGTTTAATGCATTAAAATAGTATTTGTTGTACACTTCGATATTATCTCAATCTAGATTGAGATCAATCAGGGTTCAACATTTGATTATTGTGTGGAGTTGTATTGAATAATATTATATATCATGAAAATAACATTTTACGGTCAGAACACAATTGCAATCGATATTTATGGGACACACATTCTGGTCGATCCATTCATATCAGGAAATCCATTATCAAAAGATAAAGTTGATGTCCAATCCCTAAAGGCAGATTACATTCTTCTCACTCATGCGCATGAAGATCATATTTTAGATGCTGAAACCATAGCTAAAAATACTGGAGCAAAAATTGTTAGTAATTTTGAGATAGCCATGTATTATCAAAGAAAGGGAATAGACGTTCACCCCATGAATCACGGAGGGAATTGGAAATTTGATTTTGGAAATGTAAAATATGTGAATGCAATTCATACCAGTTCTTTTCCAGATGGTAGTAATGGTGGTCAGCCTGGTGGATTTGTAATTGAAGGTGAGCATAAAAATATTTATATTGCAGGAGATACAGCTCTTACTATGGATATGAAGTTGATTCCCTTAAGTACAAAGTTAGATCTAGCTATATTACCTATAGGCGATAATTTTACTATGGGAATTGATGATGCAATTATTGCGAGTGATTTTGTAGATTGTGAAAAAGTTCTCGGAGTGCATTATGATACCTTTGGATTTATTGAAATTGATCATGAAGAAGCCAAAAGGAAATTCTATGATGCCGGGAAAGATCTTATGTTACTTGAAATAGGTGAATCTATAGAGTTATAATTTTTAATTTCACCCTAAGCTTAGTTTAGGTTTTTTATATGTTATTAGCTTCCTATACAACACACAACTTAAACTTTAAAAGCCCCAGCGGTACTTCAAGAGGAATTTTAAAAACTAAAAAAACTTATTTCTTAACCCTTAAAAATGGGAATGCATTTGGGATAGGGGAATGTGGGCTTTTTCGTGGGCTTAGTATTGATGACCGTCCAGATTATGAGGTTAAACTTCAATGGACATGTGACAATATACATTTAGGAGAGGATAAACTTTACAATTCTTTAATCGAATTTCCATCCATACAAATTGGTCTTGAAACTGCTTTTAAATCCTTAGAAGCTAAAAATTCTTTTAATATATTTCCTTCAGAATTCACCTTAGGAGAAAAAGCCATACCTATTAATGGACTTGTTTGGATGGGAGATCAAGCCTTTATGAAACAGCAAATTTCTGAAAAAATAAAACAGGGATTTAGCTGTATTAAAATGAAGATAGGAGCCATAGATTTCCATACAGAAATAGAATTATTGCAATCCATACGTAAAGAATTTTTTGCTTCTGAAATTGAGCTACGGGTTGATGCTAACGGGGCCTTTTCTCATTCCGAAGCCTTAGAAAAATTAAAAATTCTTTCAGATCTAGAACTTCATTCCATAGAGCAACCTATCAAACAAGGACAATGGCAGGAAATGGCGCGACTTTGTGAAGATACACCACTTCCTATTGCATTGGATGAGGAGTTGATCGGAATATTTTCAAAAGAGAAAAAAAAAGAATTACTGAATACAATTAAACCTCAATTCATCATAATAAAACCAAGTTTAATAGGTGGTTTTAAGGGAAGTGACTCCTGGATTTCTATTGCTGAGGGAAATGATATCGCCTGGTGGATAACTTCATCTTTAGAAAGTAATATTGGATTAAATGCAATCTCTCAATTTACTTTTATAAAAAACAGTAAATTGCCACAGGGTTTGGGAACGGGAAGTTTATTCACCAATAATATTCCTTCACCCCTAGAAGTTTGTAACGGTATGTTACATTATAATACTAACTTAAAGTGGAATTTAGACATACTTCTTTAAACAACACTCATAACTTATATGTACATAGCTCAAGCATTTAAATGGAAACACGATTGGTGGCGTTACCTTGTTGGTCTCCTTATAATATTTGTAATTGGTTGGCAATTTATTGGGGTAATACCCATTATGGTAGTCTCATTTTTTAGGGCTGAAAATATTCATGAGTTTATGGAGGCGGGTTTAACAAACTTTGCATCCTTATATCCAGCGAAAAGTAACCTTTATCTGTTTTTAATATTATCAACATTTTTTGGTGGTTTTATTGGATTAATTTTTACGATAAAGTTATTGCATAGACAATCTATCACACAGCTTACTACTTCAAGAAAAAAAATAGATTGGGGTAGGTTTTTCTTTGGGTTTGGGTTGATTTCAATATTAACAGTAGCTTTTACTCTTATGGATTATTTTACTAATCCTGAAGATTATGTAATGCAGTTTGAAGCGGGTCCATTTATTATAATGGCATTAATTTGTGTGGTGTTTATCCCTATACAAACCAGTTTTGAAGAATATCTTTTTAGAGGATATTTAATGCAAGGGATAGGTGTAATAGTTCGTAATAAATGGTTGCCATTAATTTTAACTTCGGTGATTTTTGGTGGACTCCATTTTTTAAACCCAGAGGTTGATAAGCTTGGAAATATTATTATGATTTATTATATAGGTACTGGATTCTTTTTGGGTATAATAACACTTATGGATGATGGATTAGAATTGGCAATGGGTTTCCACGCAGCTACAAATCTTGTAACTGCCTTGTTAGTAACAGCTGATTGGACAGTGTTTCAAACCAATTCTATTTTAAAAGATATTTCAGAACCAACATCGGGCATAAGTATTATAATACCTGTTTTTGTTTTATACCCCATAATTATAGCAATTATGGCTTGGCGATATAAATGGACTAATTGGGGAGATAAACTCTTTGGAAAGATAGACCCACCTCCAGAAACGATTGTGGTCGAAGAAAATAATTAAATATTTGCATTGAATTCTGCTTGGAAAAATATTCATCAATCATTTAAGCTTAACGGCTTACCATATAGTAGGACAGAACTTTTCGAATTTGCTAAAAACCTAGAAAAAAAAGGTGCTCATTATGAAATCAGTATTGGAAAGTTTCTTCAGCAATGGCTTGACGATAGCAATACACTTATAGTAAAAACTTCTGGTTCAACTGGAAAATCTAAAGATATTCAGTTATCTAAAAACCGAATGGTCAACAGTTCCAAAGCCACAGGAATATTTTTTAAATTAGGAGAAAATACCAGCGCATTACTTTGTTTACCATCAAATTATATTGCAGGAAAAATGATGTTGGTGCGAGCCATGGTATTAGGTTGGGATTTGCATATAGTTGCACCTGTGAAAGATGCTTTAACACAATATGATAATGATTACGATTTTGTAGCAATGGTGCCATATCAAGTTCATCATTCATTAGAGGCTCTTGATAAAGTGCATAAATTAATAATAGGAGGTGGTGCAATTTCTAATGAATTAAATGATAGATTACAAGAAATAGATACCGAAGCTTTTGCAACTTACGGGATGACAGAAACTATTACCCATATTGCTGTTAGGCGTATTAATGGATTAGCAAAATCTAAAAATTTTACCGCATTGCCCAATGTAAAGTTTTCGGAGGATGAACGCGGATGTTTGGTAATTAATGCACCGGATATTTCAGAAGAGAAAGTAATAACAAACGATATAGTAAGGCTTATATCTCCAACATCTTTTGAATGGCTTGGTAGAATTGATAATGTAATAAATAGTGGTGGAGTTAAAATCTTTCCCGAACAAATTGAGGAAAAAATATCTGCATTTATAAACTCACCATTTATTATTGCCTCTGAAAAAGACGATCAACTTGGAGATCGTATTATATTAATTTTTGAAAATGATGGAGAGCGAAAAATTCCAGACTTTTCAAAAGCCTTTTCAAGTCTAATTCCTTATGAAAGGCCAAAAAAAATATACACTTTTTCAAAATTTCCTTTCACAGAAACTGGAAAGGTTAAACGAGCTGAGGTAATTCAACAACTAGAGAACAGGAAAAAGTAGGCTTCCATTATTTTATTTAAAATAGACTTATTTTACACTATTATTCTTTATGATATTTAACTATATTTATAACTTATTAATAGTCTCCCCATGAGAAAAATCTTATTTTTTTTATTTTTAGCTACACTGACTTCCACTGCACAAATTCTTACAGAAAGAGAGCGTGCTCAGTTGAAAGATAAAATACTTGCCGATAGATTTAACATTTTGCTGCCTGAATTAATGGATAGAGCTGATATTGATATGTGGCTAGTGATTTCCCGTGAATATAATGAAGACCCTGTTATACGTACTATGTTACCAGCACTATGGTTGAATGCACGCCGTAGAACTATTTTGGTTTTTTACAGAAATAAGAATCAAGATATTTTTGAAAAAATGGCTGTTGCGAGATATGATATTGGTGAAAATATTAGATCGGTATGGGATAAAGAACAACAACCGGATCAGTGGAAAGCATTGGTTGAGATTATTCAAGAAAGAAATCCAAAAAAAATTGGAATAAATTTCTCTAAAAACTTTGGATTAGCTGATGGGATAGTAAAAACAGATTATGATGAATTGATACAGGCTTTACCTGAAACGCTAGAAAGTAAATTAATATCAGCAGAAAAATTAGCAATTTCCTGGATAGAAACTCGTACAAAAATGGAAATGGATCTTTATAATACATTGGTCCAAGTAACTCATGATATTATTGATGAAGCTTTTTCAGAGGAAGTGATCACCCTAGGGATAACAACTACAGATGATGTTGTATGGTGGATGCGTGAAAAAGTAACCAAATTAGGTTTAAACACTTGGTTTCATCCTTCTGTAGATATTCAACGAAGTGATGAAGAATTAAAAAGCCATATATATTCATTTACAAAAGGGGATAAGGAAAAAGTAATTATTCCGGGAGATCTGTTACATTGTGACTTTGGGATAACTTATTTAGGTTTAAACACCGACTGTCAACAACATGCTTATGTTCTAAAAAAGGATGAAAAGGATGTGCCTGTTTTCCTTTCTGATGCTTTTAATAAAGGAAATCAATTACAAGATATATTAACATCCAATTTCGTGGAAGGAAGATCCGGAAATGATATATTATTATTATCTCTTGAAACAGCAAAAAAATTAGGACTTCGCCCTTCTATTTATTCTCATCCATTAGGATTATACGGGCATAGTGCTGGTCCAACTATAGGAATGTGGGATTCACAAGGAGGTGTTCCAATAAATGGAGATTATCCTTTATATACAAACACAGTTTATGCGATAGAATTAAACATCACAGATTATATTGCTGAGTGGAATAAAGATATTAGAATCATGTTAGAAGAGGCAGGATATTTTGGTGAAAATGGATTTCGATATGTTAACGGAAGACAAAAGTCCATTAAAGCAATAAAAAATTAATATACATTACCAAGAGGCATAAATTTTGATACTATACCAAAAACTAACTATTATTTTATTATTATGAAATTAAATTATGTTTTAATTGTATTATCACTGTATTCAATTTTAGGATTTTCAAATTCAATTGATAAATCTTCTTCTTTTTCTCAGAATAACGAAAAAACAAAAATTATAACTTTATTTTGGGATGCTTCCTATTCCTTAAATAATAAGAATTTAAATAAGGAGCTTGAATTTATTGATGCTTACTTTAAATATATAAAAGATGCAGAACTAACTTTAGTCGTATATTCAAACATCATTATAAACTCAAAACATTTTATAATTGAGAATGGAAATGTTGAATCCTTAAAAACTGAACTACGAAATATAGATTATGATGGTTATGGCACTCTTCCAGAGACAAAAAACTATTCTGTAACCGACACTTATTTATACTTTACGAATGGAGTTTCGTTTGATAAGAATATTTCCTTAAAGTTTACCTCGCCAGTTTTAGTAGTAAACTCTTCAGAAAATGCTAATACAGCACGCTTACACAATTTAGCGTATAATACATTTGGTTATTTTATTGACTTAAATGTAAATTCAGTAGATAAGTGCATAAAGGATATTAAATCTGGAAAACTTTTACGTACGGAATTAAATGAGCAATTAGAACCTTTAAATAATAATCTACTAATAACCGGAACTGTTAGAGATGAAAAAACCGTATTAGTTGATGTAAATATCAGAAAACTAAATAGTTTGATAGGTACTACTACTAACAAAATGGGAGAATATTCAATAAAGGCCCAATCTGGAGATGTATTATCTTTTAAATATATTGGGAAACAGGTTGTAAATGTTAAAATTGGAAAACATAATATTATAAATGTTTTATTACCGATAAAAACGGAGTCTTTGAAAGAAGTTATAATTGAAGCCGATAAAACGGAAACAGAAGAGATAGAATATGTAACAACAGGTTATGGAGAGCAAAATAGAAAAGCACTTGGATATTCGGTACAATCAATAGATGAAGATGATATTAATACTACCGCCCCAACGTTGGGTCAAACAATTTCAGGAAAATTTACAGGTGTAAGGATGGAGCAGAATCAAAATTTAGGCTCTTTAATCATTAGGGAATCAAGAACTATAAGTGATGGTTCTAATCCAGATATGTTTTCTCCTTATCCCTTGTTTATTTTAAATGGAGTGCCATTAAGAAGAAGTACGAATAGAAGGATTGAAAATTTGGATTTTATTGACCCTTCAAGCGTTACGGATATAACAATACTAAAAGGATTATCTGCAACCAATAGATATGGAAGTGAAGGGGCAAATGGAGTTGTTTTGATAACTACAAAATCTGCAAAAACCCCTTCAGAAAATAAATTGAATTCAAATAGGAGGTATAAACCACCTTCATTAGAAAAATTTAAAGGAAGTCTAACTATTTCTGATATTGAGCATAATATAACATATGGTAAACTGATATTTGATGATCATAATAAGCCTAATTACAATATGTATCTCGAGTATAGGGATCGTTATTTAAATAATTCAGATTACTTTTTTGATGCTTCAAAATCATTTTTTAATGAAGGGGATTTTATTATTTCTGATAGAATTCTAAGCAATATTCAAGAATTATTTAGTAAAAACACCTCGGTGTTAAGAACATTGGCTTTTACTTATCAAGTGAGAGAAAATTATGATGCTGTATTAAAAATATATCAGCAAATTTTAGAATTGAGCCCTCGACAAGTACAAAGTTATATTGATGTTGCAGTTGCTCTGGGACAAGCAGGTAAACATAATGAGGCAATTAAAATGTTTACCCAGATATTAGACGGGACAATAAATAAGGATTTGGATTTTAATTCAATACATAAAAATACTTTTATAGAATTTAAAAGATTACTAAAGAACCGTGATCAATCCTGGGATACGAGTGAAATTTCAGAAGATTATTTTACCAGTTTATATTTTCCAAAACGGATAGAATTAAAATGGAATAGTTATGATACCAGATTTAGAATAAATATCATTAAACCCAATAAGGATCTACTATATTTAGGGCATACAGATAAAAATAATAAATTAGAAATTAAAGAAGAGTTTGTTCATGGTATTACCTCAAAACAAAATAATTTCCTAAAAGCAGAAAAGGGAACTTGGTATATTAATATTCAAGACATACCCAAAGAAAAAATTGCTGGATCTCAATACCTATTAGTGATATTATACTCGAACTACGGTAGTATAAATGAAAAGAAAATTACAAAACTTTTAAAATTGGATCCTTCATTTAATGGAAAAACTTTTGCTGAAATTACTGTTAAATAGCCTATTTCTTTTTTAAACCTGTATCACACCTAAATTAAAAGGTTTTTCGATAGGAGCGTGGTTGGCAGCTTCAATTCCCATTGAAATCCAGTCACGTGTGTCTAAGGGGTTAATAACTGCGTCTGTCCAAATTCTGGAAGCAGCATAATAGGGTGATATTTGATCATCATAACGGGACTTGATTTTTTCGAATAACTCTTTTTCTTTTTTATCAGAAATATCCTTTCCTTGTTTTTTTAAAGATGCGGTTTCAATTTGTAATAAAACCTTTGCAGCACTATTTCCACTCATAACAGCTAGTTCAGCACTTGGCCAGGCTACAATTAGTCGGGGGTCATAAGCTTTCCCACACATAGCATAATTGCCTGCACCATAAGAATTTCCAATAATAATTGTGAATTTAGGCACCACACTATTACTTACTGCATTTACCATTTTTGCACCATCTTTAATTATACCTCCGTGTTCACTTTTACTGCCAACCATGAATCCGGTGACATCTTGTAGAAAAACCAAAGGTATTTTCTTCTGATTGCAATTTGCAATGAATCGAGTGGCTTTGTCAGCACTATCGCTATATATAACTCCACCAAACTGCATTTCTCCTTTTTTTGTTTTTACAAGGGTGCGCTGATTGGCTACTATACCAACAGCCCAGCCATCGATTCGGGCATAACCAGTGAGTAATGTTTTTCCGTAGTCTTTTTTATATTCTTCAAATTCAGATTTGTCAACCAATCTCTTAATAATTTCCCGCATATCATATTTATCGGTTCGGGATCTTGGTAGAATCCCAAATATATCTTGCGGTTTTTCAGTAGGTCTTGCTGTTTTTTCACGATTAAAACCAGCTTTATCAAAATCCCCAATTTTATCGACGATGTTTTTTATTTTGTCCAGGGCATCTTTATCATCTTTGGCTTTATAATCGGTTACTCCGCTAATTTCACAATGAGTGGTTGCTCCACCTAGGGTTTCATTATCTATTGTTTCACCTATGGCTGCTTTTACCAAATAACCTCCCGCTAAGAAAATACTGCCCGTTTTATCAACAATAAGAGCTTCGTCACTCATAATTGGAAGGTAGGCTCCACCAGCAACACAGGAACCCATTATAGCTGCGATTTGGTTTATTCCCATACTACTCATTAGGGCATTGTTTCTAAAAATCCTTCCAAAATGTTCTTTATCTGGAAAAATTTCATCCTGTAATGGGAGAAAAACACCAGCACTATCTACTAAATAAATTATAGGGAGTCTGTTTTCAATTGCAATCTCTTGGGCTCTTAAATTCTTTTTAGCTGTAATTGGAAACCAAGCACCTGCCTTAACAGTAGCATCATTTGCTACAATAACACATTGTTTTTTACTAACATAACCAATTACAATAACCACACCACCACTAGGGCAACCTCCATGTTCTTCATACATCCCTTCCCCAGCAAATGAGGCAATCTCTATGCTTTTTGTTTTTGGATCTAGGAGATAGTCAATTCGTTCACGAGCGGTAAGTTTGCCTTTGGCGTGTTGTTTTTCAATACGATTTTTCCCTCCTCCCAGCTTTATGACTGCTAGTTTTTGTTTTAGTTTAGAGGCTAATCTTTTATTGTGATCTTCGTTTTTATTGAAGGTTAAATCCATTGGTTAAATAACTTTGAACAAAAATACAAAATGCCTTTTTAATCAAATTGTTATTGTTTTTTTATTTCAAAATGTTAATCCTATTGGAAAACAATTATTATTAACGATATTTGCTTTTCATCAAATAAATAAAGATTTCACCTATTTACTTTTGGGAGGTTTCTTTGAAATAAATTTATCTTATGGGAATGAATAAAAATACAGTATTAGCTTGGGCTACCTTTATAATGATTTTAGTAGGATTAGGATTGATGGCTTTAGGCGCATTTAAATATAATGATGTTGCTGGTTGGGGGTTTGCATCTGTAGGAATAGGTTTTTTTGCTATTGCTTGGGTGTTCAATGCTTTGAAAGGAAGGGTGTAAAGATTTTTATTTTCGATTTCTGATTTTTATATTATTTTTCTAAGACTAAAAACCTGAAATAATCTATAACTACAAGCTACCATGTCCGATGACAAAAAAGTAATTTTCTCCATGTCTGGAGTTACCAAAGCGTATCAAAATTCGCAAACTCCAGTACTCAAAAATATATATCTTAGCTTTTTCTATGGTGCTAAAATTGGAATTTTAGGTCTTAACGGAAGCGGAAAATCAACATTGCTGAAAATTATTTCAGGTGTAGAATCCAATTACAGAGGTGATGTTGTTTTTGCTGATGGATATAATGTTGGTTATCTAGAACAAGAACCTATACTCGATGAATCTAAAACAGTTATTGAAATTGTAAAAGAAGGTGTCCAGGTAGTAGTGGATGTACTGGATGAATTCAACAAAATAAACGATATGTTTGGTTTACCTGAAGTCTATGAAAATCCCGATAAAATGCAGGGACTTATGGATAAGCAGGCAAAATTGCAAGACAAGATAGATGCTTCTAATGCCTGGGAATTGGACACCAAGCTAGAAATTGCTATGGACGCATTACGAACTCCAGAAGCAGATACACCCATAAATATATTGTCTGGCGGGGAACGAAGAAGAGTTGCTTTATGCCGACTCTTATTACAGGAACCCGATGTGTTATTGCTTGATGAACCTACTAACCACCTTGATGCCGAAAGTGTACATTGGCTAGAACATCACCTTTCTCAATATAAAGGAACCGTTATTGCGGTTACTCACGATCGCTATTTTCTCGATAATGTAGCGGGTTGGATTTTGGAATTGGATAGAGGGGAAGGTATTCCTTGGAAAGGAAATTATTCTTCTTGGTTAGAACAAAAATCGAAACGACTGGCACAGGAACAAAAACATGCTAGTAAACGTCAGAAAACATTGGAACGAGAGTTAGAATGGGTACGTATGGCTCCTAAAGGGCGACAATCCAAGCAAAAAGCAAGATTGAGTAATTACGAAAAATTAATGAGTCAGGATCAAAAGAAACTGGATGAAAAATTGGAGATTTATATTCCTAATGGTCCTCGATTGGGAACCAATGTTATTGAAGCTAAAGGAGTTTCAAAAGCCTTTGGTGATAAATTATTGTACGAAGACTTAAATTTCAAATTACCACAAGCAGGTATTGTTGGAATTATTGGTCCTAATGGTGCAGGAAAGACTACTATTTTTAAAATGATTATGGGGGAAGAATCTCCTGATAAAGGGACATTTGAGGTGGGAGAAACTGCAAAAATTGCATATGTGGATCAAGCACATTCAAATATTATTGATGATAAGTCAATTTGGCAAAACTTTAGTGACGGACAAGAATTGGTGATGATGGGTGGGAGACAAGTAAATTCCAGAGCTTATTTGAGTCGGTTTAATTTTGGTGGATCTGAACAAAACAAAAAAGTATCTATGCTATCCGGTGGAGAAAGAAATCGGTTACATTTAGCGATGACATTAAAGGAAGAGGGTAATGTATTATTACTCGATGAACCAACAAATGATCTGGATGTAAATACCTTACGAGCATTAGAAGAGGGACTTGAAAACTTCGCTGGTTGTGCAGTGGTCATTTCTCACGATCGTTGGTTTTTAGATCGTGTTTGCACACATATTCTCGCTTTTGAAGGTGATAGTCAAGTTTACTTTTTTGAAGGTGGTTTTAGTGATTATGAAGAGAATAAGATAAAACGATTGGGAGGGGATCTAATCCCAAAGAGGATTAAGTATAAAAAATTAATTCGATAATGAAGCTTAACGGAATAAAAGTAATTGCATTTGATGCTGATGATACCTTGTGGGTAAATGAGCCTTATTATAGAAAAGCTGAAGAGGAGTTTTGTGAGCTGCTAGAAGAATATTTACCCGATGAAGAAAGTCAAAAAATCCTTTTTGATATTGAAATCAAAAACCTTCCTATTTACGGATATGGCATTAAGCCCTTTGCTTTATCATTAATTGAAGCTGCAATTAAAGTGTCTGATAATAAAATTCCAATTTCAACAGTTTCAAAACTAATAGCTATTGCTAAAAGAATGCTCCATAAGCCTATTGAATTGATAGATGATATTGAAGATACTTTAAGAGAACTTTCAAAAAATTATCGTCTTGTTATGGCAACTAAAGGTGATTTGTTAGACCAAGAAAGGAAGCTTATAAAATCTGGATTGGAAAGTTATTTCCATCACATTGAAATTGTATCGGATAAGACCCCAAAACAATATAAAAAACTAGTTAAGCATCTTGATATTTATCCCCCTGAATTTTTGATGGTAGGTAATTCATTAAAATCAGATGTTATTCCAGTACTCGATATTGGTGCTTATGCTTATCATATTCCATTTCATACAACTTGGGCATATGAAATGGTGAAGGATGAAGTATCACACTCCAAATTTAAAAAACTAGAAAAAGCATCAGATTTGCTTCAATATTTATAAGCTAAATTGGTCAAGCATTGGCCTGGTTTGAATAATTTGATTAATTGGTTTGGGATATACAAAAATTATAAAATCAATAACTCCATTTTAATATTGCTTCTTTTATATGGACTATTAGGCTCTACAGGAATTTCAACAAAGCCGTACTTTCGGTAGATATAAATAGCGTTTTCTAATATGGTATTGGAGTAAAGAACAAGTTTATTAACTTTATTTTCCTTTGCAAAATCAATACAATATTGCATCAATTTTTGTCCAATTTTTTTACCTCTTTGAGAAGGCAAAACTGCCATTTTAGTGAGCTCAAAAATTCCTTCAGCATAGGGCATAAGGGCTACAGTTCCTATAACTTCTTCATTTTCTTTTACAAAAAAGATATGACCACCAGGTTTAATAATATATTTATAGGGATTGCTTAAAACTTCCTTATCAAAGTCTTCCACATAGAAATAAGTTTGTAACCATTCCATGTTCAGATCATAAAATACATGAGCAAATTTCTCATGAAAAGGAATAATCTCTAGGGACATGGATCACATTTTTGAATCAATATAATTGATGGTTTCACTCTCAATCTTTAAAGTATTTTGATAGATCTTTTCTGCTTTTTTTAGAATTCCCTCAGCAAAATCTCGATCTTTTATATCTTTCGCATTGATTTTTACATTAAAATAGGCCCCAAGTACAGCTGTCTTAGCACATAATACACCCACACCTGCATCTGATAGTGAATTTTGCAAACCGTCTTTTATCATTGCCTGCATCACTTCCATAGAGTTGTAGGCTGTTTCCATTACTTGAAATGGAATCTCAGTGGCATATTTTGTTGCATCTTCGATGGCTTGTAATCTTGCTTCTTTTTCCTCGTCAGAATCCTTCGGCATTCTGAAGCCATCAATAATTTTATTGAAAGCATTGGTATCTTCATCTACCAAAAACAAGAGTTTATTTTTATAGGCTTGACCTTTTTCTGCCCATTCTGAGAAGAATTCCCATTTATTATCCCAACCTGCTTTATGAGCCGATAAGTTAGCAACCATAGTTCCTAAAGAAACCCCCAATGCTCCTACATAAGCTGAAATGGAACCTCCACCCGGAGCCATAGATTCTCCAGCAGTTTCATCTGCAAAATCATTTAATTTAAAATCGATCAACCTTTTCTCATCATTGTCTAACATATATTCAATGATCTTTTCTGAAGGATTGAATGGTTTCAGATCGTCTAAACCTAATGACTTTACTGCAATTTTCATCTTTTCACTTTCAGAAATTCCCAGAGATCGTTGTTGTTTTATCAAATAAAAATCAGCTGCATCCAACATAGCTTGCAAAGGAATCAGCCCAATAATTTCAGAACCTGTAACCCGAATACCACGTTTTAAAGCAGCCTTGCAACTTTCATCGAATGCTTCGTGCATAGAAGTGATGTTTATATTGGTAAGGTTATAAGAGATCTGTGCAATTCCGTATTCATCAATATACCAACCAATTCCTTTTACGGCTTTTAGCTTTCCTGGAATTCGAACAGGCTCACCATGATTGTCCAACACTTTTTTTCCTGTGATTGAATTTCCTTCCCGTTTAAATCGACCTGCTTCTCTAATATCGAATGCGATAGCATTGGCTCTTCTGGTAGATGTGGTATTTAAATTAACATTATAAGCAATTAAAAAATCACGTGCTGAAATCGCTGTAGCTCCCGTTCTGGAAACGCTATCAGAATATTCAGCAGGACCAAAATCAGGTTTCCATTCTGTATCGGCTAGTTTTTTGGCTAATCCTTCATATTCACCGCTTCGACAATTCGCTAAGTTTTTACGTTTCTCTTCCTTGGCGGCTTTTTCATAAAAATATCCTGGAATTCCGAGTTCTTTCCCAACACGTTCTCCTAATTTATGAGCGTATTTGACAGTTTCTTCTAAAGTAATTCCAGAAATGGGAACCAAAGGACAAACATCTGTTGCTCCAAAACGAGGATGTTCACCACTATGTTTACTCATATCTATCAATTCACTAGCTTTCTTAATAAGCTTAAAAGCAGCTTCGATCACAGGTTCAGGTGCTCCAACAATAGTGATCACTGTTCGGTTAGTGGCTTTTCCCGGATCCACATCTAATAGTTTTACACCATCAACGGTTTCAACAATTTGTGATATGGTTTCTATAATTTTTGGATCACGTCCTTCACTTATATTTGGAACACATTCTATGAGTTGTTTTTGCATGAGTTATTATTTGATTTCAAAATTAGAGTTTGTTTTTCAATATTACCAGTTTATAAAAAATTATTTCACTCTAAAATATTTAAAAATTGATTTCATTTTTATTCAAATGAATCAGGTGTTACTTACAACTATAACATAGTGTTAAATTATGGAGTATAAGCCTAAATATATTTTGAAAAACCGTAATTTTAAGCACTAAAAAATTTAATAAAAAATGAAAAAAATACTAGTAGTTACCTTTTTAGGAATATTCCTATTCCATTCTTGCAAAAACGAAACTAAAACAGAAACACAATCTAAAATGTCTGAAAATCCATTATTAGTAGAATGGAGTACTCCTTTTGGTGTCCCACCATTTGATAAAATAAAAAGTGAAGATTATTTACCAGCGATTAGGGAAGCTATTAAAATACATTACAAGGAAATAGATGCAATTATTAATAATAATGAAGAAGCAACTTTTGAAAATACTTTAGAAGCAATAGATACTAGCGGTTTGTTGCTTAGTAGTGTTTCCAGCGCTTTTTCTGCAGTAAGATCTGCCCATACAAATGATGTTTTAAAAGAAGCTCAAAAAATTATTTCTCCTGAATTAACTGCTCATAGAGATGAAATTAGATTGAATACTGAACTTTTTAACCGAATAAAAGCAGTCTATGATCAAAAAGATGAACTTAACTTATCTTCTGAAGAATTATTTCTTCTAGAAGAGACCTATAAAAAATATGTAAGAGCAGGAGTTAATTTAGAAGGTGAAAATAAGAACCGACTCAAAGAGATTAACAAGCGGTTGTCCGAGCTTTCCACCAATTTTGGAGATAATTTATTGGATGAAACAAACAATTTTGAGTTATATGTTTCAGATAAAAATGAACTGGGGAATATGTCTGCGAGTTTATTGGCTTCCTCTTCTGAAGAAGCAAAAAAACGAGGTCATGAATCAGGATGGTCTTTTACCTTACAAAGACCTAGTATTAATCCTTTTTTACAAACATCACCTAACAGAGAATATAGAGAAAAGCTATTTCAAGGATATGCTTTGCGTGGAAACAATGATAATGTAAGGGATAATAAGGCAATTTTATTAGAAATGACTTCTTTGCGGGTAGAAAAAGCGAATCTTTTAGGGTATAAATCTCATGCTGATTACATATTATCAAAAAATATGTCTCAAACTCCAGATGCCGTATATGAGTTCATGGGAAAATTATGGCCTTCAGCAATTGCTATGGCAAAAAATGATCGTGAAGCACTAGCTAAAATGATGAAAAATGATGGGATTGAAGATAAGTTTAGTGGAAGTGATTGGCGCTATTATGTGGACAAAATTAGAGCCGAACGCTATAATTTCAATGAAGATGAAACAAGACCATATTTTGAGTTTACCGCAGTTAGGGAAGGAGCCTTTATGTTAGCCGATAAACTTTTTGGCATGAAATTTAAACCTATGCCTGATGCTCCAAAATGGCATAAAGATCAACAAGTTTTTGAAGTATTAGAAGCAGATGGTACTCATATTGGGGTTATTTATATGGATTTCTTTACTCGGGAAAGTAAACGAGGAGGTGCGTGGATGAATGAATTGCGTATGCAATCTAATGTTAATGGTTTTGTAACACCTATAGTCACAAATAATTTCAACTTTCCTCCCCCAACAAAAGACACTCCATCACTTTTATCGTTTAGAGAAGCACAAACTTTATTTCACGAATTTGGACATGCCTTACACGGTTTATTATCCAATGTAAAATATCGTTCATTATCAGGCACTAATGTCCCTCGTGATTTTGTAGAATTTCCCTCTCAGGTGATGGAAAACTGGATGAGTGAACCCGAAGTATTGGCTTTATACGCTAGGCATTATCAAACAGGGGAGGTGATACCCGATGAGATGATAGAAAAAATGAATGCTGCCAATAATTTTAATGAAGGATTTAGAACTGTAGAGTATATGGCTGCTGCTTATTTGGATATGAATTGGCATTCACTAACTGAAGCTACTGATAAAGATGTGAATACTTTCGAAAAAGAGGCTATGAACAAAATTGGTCTTATCGAAGAAATTATACCCAGATACCGAAGCACCTATTATGCTCATATTTTTTCTGGAGGTTATTCCGCGGGATATTATAGTTATTTATGGAGTGAGGTTCTGGATGCTGATACTTTTGCAGAATTCAAAAAAACCGGTAATATCTTTGATCCAGAATTAGCAAAAAATTACCGAGCCATGTTAGCTTCAGGAGGTTCAAAATCTGGGATGGATTTATATAAAGATTTTCTTGGAAGAAGTCCCAAAATAGAACCATTATTGAAGAAGAAAGGATTTATTGATTAAGTCATTTCGGATCCGCTCAATGACTAAAGACAGCAACAATTATTTTTAATACTACTAACTCGTACCCTGAGTGTCCTGATCATAAAATCGGGATTTATCGAAGGGTACATAATGATTGGTCACTTCGATACGATTCTCGTATACTCGAATCACTCAATGACCTTTGAATACTGTACTCCTTATAAACCTAACAATAATTGAGATGTTCTTGAAAATTTATGGGAAGGAAACAAAGACAGGATGTGAAAAATATTTTTATTTTTAAATCATGGCTAAAGGATATATGTACATATTAAAATGTTTTGACGATACCTATTATACGGGAAGTACAAAATATTTAGAGAAAAGATTAGAGGAGCACCAAAAAGGACAAGGAGCAAATTACACAAAAAAGAAATTACCAGTTCAACTTATTTATTTTGAAGAATATGATCGTATCGATATTGCATTCAATAGAGAAAAACAAATCCAAGGTTGGAGCAGAAAAAAGAAGGAAGCTTTAATTAATGGAGAAACAGATTTGTTGCCAAAACTAGCTAAAAAAATATTTTTGGTTAAGAAATAAATACTTAAGTCATTTCGATACGTCCGCCTTTGGCTGACACTCAATGACCTTTGAATTCAGTGCTCTGAGTTCCTGACTTAGGAAGGAGTATCGAAGAGCACTGTAATCAGCCACTTCGATATACTTCTCGCTTACTGTATACACTCAATGACTGGTGATGTCAGAACTCTTAGTGGTCCCGATAAAATTGGAATCGAATCTAAGGAAACATTCTTATATCAACTCACCATTAATAAATACTTTATCAATTAGATCACTGCCAAAAGCATAAGGTAGATATCCGTAGGATGGGATTTCTTTTGTAATAATAACACTAGCAGATTTTCCTTTGGTAATACTTCCATGAGTTTCACTAATACCCATAGCATAGGCGCCATTTATAGTAGCAGCATTTATAGCTTCTTCAGGAGTGAGTTTCATCTTAATACAGGCAGTGGAGACTACAAAATTCATATTTCCGCTGGGTGCAGAGCCCGGATTATAATCCGTGGCCAGAGCTATTGGAAGTCCAGAATCTATAATTTTTCTTCCCGGTGTATAGGGAATTCCTAAAAAGTAAGAGCAGGAGGGAAGTGCTACAGGCATGGTATCGGAGTCTTTTAATGCTTCCATATCTTCAGGAGTAATAACTTCTAAATGATCAACACTTAGAGCATCATTATCCACTCCAACCTGTACTCCCCCGATAGCATTAAACTGATTCACATGAATTTTTGGAATTAGATTATATTTTTTTGCTTCGGATAGCAATTGTTTTGTATCATCCACCGAAAAATAACCTTCTTCACAAAATATATCCACAAAATCGGCAAGGTTTTCTTCAGCGATTTTTGGAAGCATTTCCTTATAAATTAGATCTAGATATCCTTCTTTATTATTTTTAAATTCTTGAGGAATAGCATGAGCTCCTAAAAATGTGGTTTTTACTGTAATTGGGAATGTTTTCCCCAATTCTTTTGCTACTCGCAGCATTTTTAGTTCTGAATCAATGGTAAGTCCGTATCCTGATTTTATTTCAATTGCTCCGGTACCTAATTTCATAACTTCTTGTATCCGTGTTGCCGACTGTATAAAAAGATTATCTTCATCAGTTTCCTGGAGTTTTTTTGCAGAATTAAGGATTCCTCCGCCTTTTTCAGCGATTTCCTGATAGGATAACCCTTTTATTCTGTCTACAAATTCCTGTTCCCTATTCCCCGCATAAACGATATGTGTATGAGAATCGCACCAAGTGGGAAGTACTATTTTTCCAGTACAATCAATAGTTTCACAATCCTGAACATCTCTTAAATCTTCCATTTTTCCGAAGTCAGAAATTATTTTATTTTCAAGTAGTAACCAAGCATTCTTTATACTGGGAAGTTGATTCATGTCGGCACCACTTACTTTATTGATCTCTTGTTCCCTAACTTGAAGGAGTTCCTGAATGTTAATTAGCAAAATTTTCATAGGCTAAAGATAGTAAACCTGAAAATGAATTTATAAATTTAGTCTTTTAAAATCTTTTTCAAATGAAATCAAAAAAAATAGGTGTGAACACCATATGTACCCATGTAGGTGACGTGGAAGATAAACAATTTAAAGGGGCGATTTCTCCTTTATATATGACCAATTCTTATGCTTATGAAGACGTTAAGGTGTTGCGTTACCCCAGGTATTTTAATACTCCCAATCAGGAAGCTTTATGCAAAAAAATAGCAGCGTTAGAGCATAGTGATTCCGCTTTGATCTTTGGAAGTGGAATGGCTGCAATAAGCACTTCCATGTTGGCTTTTCTAAATGAAGGTGACCATGTAGTGATCCAGAAAACTATTTATGGTGGTGCATATAATTTTATAGTCGAAGAATTCCCAAAATTTGGAATAGAATTTGACTTTACCGAAGGGTTTTCAGAAGAAGATTTTACTTCTAAAATAAAGAATAATACCAAAGTCATTTATATTGAAACACCCTCTAACCCCTTGTTGCAAATAACCGATCTAAATATGATCTCACGAATAGCAAAGGAAAAAGGTTTAGTAACTCTAATCGACAATACGGTTGCCTCACCCATTAATCAAACGCCCATAGATTTTGGAATTGATGTGGTGATACATAGTGCCACCAAATATCTGGGTGGACATAGTGATATTTGTGCTGGAGCGGTTGCAGCTTCAGAAGAACATATAAAAAGAATTTGGAAGGTTGGTAAAAACTTTGGTGGAAGTTTAAGTGAATACACAGTTTGGTTATTGGAACGCAGTATGAAAACACTAGCTTTACGTATAAAAAAACACAATAAGAATGCAAAAAAAGTGGCTAAATGGTTATATAAAAACCCCATTGTTACTCGAGTATATTATCCTGGCCTTAAATCACATCCAGATTATAAACTTGCAAAGTCACAAATGAAGGGTTTCACAGGTATGCTTTCATTTGAACTTAAAGAATCTATAGATACTGCTTTATTTTTAAAATCTTTGCAACTAATTAAGCCATCTATGAGTCTTGCTGGGGTAGAGTCTACCATTTTAGCACCAGCAAAAACTTCACATGCCTTGTTAGGAAAAGAAGAAAGGAAAAAACAAGGAATTGGTGAGGGTTTATTGAGGTTATCTGTTGGAATAGAAAATAAAAAAGATATTATTAATGATTTAGAACAGGCTTTTGAAAAGAGTATTATTTAAACGACAATAACCTTATCTTTGAACTATGAAACTAGATATACTTGCTATAGGTGCACATCCAGATGATGTTGAGTTAAGTTGTGGAGCTACCTTAGCCAAAGAAATTGCAAATGGGAAATCAGTTGGAATTATTGATCTTACCCAAGGTGAGTTAGGAACCCGTGGAACAGTTGAAACAAGATGTGAAGAATCTGAAACTGCAAGAAAAATTTTAGGAGTTTCAGTAAGATTGAATATGGAATTTGCAGACGGTTTTTTTGTAAATGACAAACTACACCAATTAGAACTTATAAAAATGATACGCAAGTTTCAACCTGATATTGTTCTTTGTAATGCTGTAAATGACAGACATATAGATCACAAAAAGGGAAGTGAATTGGTGAGT
>PVMK01127283.1_pt1 | contig 43539 bp, 51 predicted proteins | sample 1853481 | NCBI WGS metagenome assembly PVMK01 (sample SAMN08533507, study PRJNA380276) | Marine sediment metagenome, whole genome shotgun sequencing project.
CGCTTGGGTGGGGCGTCTGTTGGCTTCGTGGTCTTCTTCATACGCGGGGCCTTAGTGGATTGAGCGAGACCGCTGCAACTTGGCGCACGGCGTGTGGCGATGACAATCGACGAGATGGTCGTTCACCATGCCGACCGACTGCATGAATGCATAAAGCGTCGTTGGTCCAACGAAACGGAAGCCTTCCGCTTTCAACGCTTTCGACATGCGTCTCGATAGTTCCGTTTGGGCGGGTACGTCGGCCATCGCCTTGTAACGATTTTGGATCGGGCCCGCCTCAAGAAAGCCCCACAAGAATTCGCTAAGCGACGTGCGCTCAGCAAGCCTCGCATAGACCTGTGCATTGCTTATTGTTGCCTCGATCTTTGCGCGGTTGCGCACGATGCCTTCGTCCTTCATCAGGCGTGCAATGTCTCTAGTTCCAAAGCGTGCCACGCGCTCCGGTGCGAAGCCGGCAAATGCGCGCCGAAAGTTCGGGCGCTTTCTGAGAATCGTCAACCAGGATAGGCCCGCCTGGAATCCTTCCAGTGCGAGCTTTTCAAATAGCGCGCGGTCGTCCGATAGTGGCACGCCCCATTCCTCATCGTGATAGCGCTGATATTCCGCATCGGCGATGCCAGCCCACGGGCAGCGTTTGAGGGATTTACTGTGTGTAGAACTCATACCGATGCGCTCGGGTCTTTCGCACTTGGTCCGAAGTGCGCCCAGCTTGGCAGCTCAATGCGCACGGGCACGTCGCCGGCGTACAGGCCCGCACCCCTTCCACTCATTTCGGCGGCGCGATCGAGTCGCAACAATGCCAGACCGTGTGTCCCGGCCGTTGAGCCAAGCAGGCCAATCGTCACGCCGCCCGCAACCATATCGGCTCCCGACGCCGGCAGCGCTGTTTCGCCGGCCACCGGCACGACACGCCGGCGCGCAGTGCCGCGGTTTGCCATGCGCGAGATGACCTCTTGGCCGACATAACACCCCTTCTCGAAGGAGACGCCGTGCAATTGGTCAAAGAGTGCCTCGTGGGGGAAAGAGTCACCCAATGCATAGTCCTTGCCGCCCTCGGGCACGCCGAGCGCGATCCGGTGTGCGTGGTAGTCGTCCTGCGTTGCGCTGTCGGCGTCTTCGGCCCCGAGGGCCCAGTCGGTGCGCATGGTGACCAGCTCGCGAAAGCCCATGTCGGGCAAGCGCGGATCCGCGAACCAAAGCGGCGGCTTGCCACCGTGGCGCAATTTGTAAGGTCCGCCCCAAATGGCGGCCACCGTATAGTCGGCCGATGCATCCTGAATCTCGGCCTTCACGCGCAGTTTGTAGATGTTGAGCCGGTCGGAGAGTTCGGCCGCCTTGTCCCGGGCGGTTTCGATGCAAAAGCCGCCAGGCACCTTCACTACAAAGAAATCGAACAAAATCTTGCCCTGGGGCGTCAGCAGCCCGGCATGGATCGCCGGCTGGTCGTTCAAAAGCGCCATATCGTTGGTGATAACGCCCTGGAGTAGCTTTTCGGCATCTTCACCCATGACCGTGACGACGCCACGGTCGGGTAAAAGTGCAATTCTGGTATCGGTCATGGTCACCCCGCTCCGGTTGCAACCGGGCTCTGTTTTACGTATGCGGGCGGCAAGCCGGAGGCAAGCGTTGGAGGCGTAATGTCGGGGAATTACGAACTGGTCTTGAAATCAGGGACCCTCGTCAATCAAGACGGGACAGGTGTGCGCGACGTTGGCATCCGCGACGGGCGCATTGCCGCCATCGGCTCAATCGACCCCCAGAGGGGTGGAGAGGTCATCGATGCAAGGGGTCTTCACATCCTCCCCGGCGTGATCGACACGCAAGTCCACTTTCGCGAGCCGGGGCTGGAGCACAAGGAGGATTTGGAGACTGGCAGCCGCGCAGCCGTGCTGGGCGGCGTTACCGCGGTCTTCGAGATGCCCAACACCAAGCCGCTGACAACGAATGCGCAGACGCTCGCCGACAAGGTAGCCCGCGCTCGCCAGCGCATGTTTTGCGATTTTGCTTTTTACGTTGGGGGCACGCGCGAAAACGTCGACAATATTCCCGATCTTGAGCGCCTCGAAGGCTCAGCGGGCATCAAGGTCTTTATCGGCTCCTCGACCGGCGATCTGCTTGTCGACGATGAAGCGTCCCTCGATCGCATCATTGCGAAAATTAGCCGCCGTGCCGCGTTTCATGCCGAAGATGAGGCACGGCTAAAGGAGCGCATGGGGCTGCGGCGCGAAGGCGATCCCTCCTCGCATCCCGAATGGCGGGATGAGGAAGCCGCCCTCATCGCAACGACACGGCTGGTACGTCTGGCGGAAAAATATAAAAAGCGCATCCACGTATTGCACATCTCGACTGCGGCGGAGATGGCGTTCCTGGCAACGCACAAAAGCTGGGCGAGCGTGGAGGTGACGCCAAACCATCTGACGCTTGTTGCCCCCGACTGTTACCGCGATCTTGGTGCTTATGCGCAGATGAATCCGCCCGTGCGTGATGACCGCCATCGCCAAGCGCTTTGGGCAGGCCTTGCTTCCGGTATTATCGACGTCCTTGGCTCCGATCACGCCCCGCACACGCGCGAGGAGAAGGAATGCCCCTATCCCGCCTCCCACTCAGGCATGACGGGCGTGCAAACGCTTGTTCCTATCATGCTTGATCACGTTAACGCGGGTCGGCTGACGTTGGAGCGCTTCGTCGATCTGACGAGCCACGGACCTCAGCGGCTATTTGGTATCAGAGGCAAGGGGCGCATTGCCGTCGGCTACGACGCCGACCTCACCATCGTGGATCTGCAACGCGAGGAAACGATCACCAATGAACAGATTGCGAGCCGATGTGGCTGGACGCCCTATCATGGCCGCAAGGTGAAGGGCTGGCCTGTTGGCACGATCGTGCGTGGCGCCAAAGTCATGTGGGACGGCGAGATCATGAAACCGGCACGCGGTGAGCCAGTCGTTTTCTTTGAGGGCTCCTAGAGCAAGATCGTTCTTGATGGACTCGCTTAAGCCTTCGCCCATGAGGTGTCGGGCAACAACGTGAATCAGGCACTAGAGTTTTGCCGCTGCGTTGCGTTGCGGTAGAGGCGGCGGCGGTGAGACGCGTTTTTCAAGAGGCGGCATACGCTTCACGACCGTTACGGGCGTTCCCACCACAATCATGCTTGCCAGATGCACCACATGCTCGTTCATCATGCGGAAGCAGCCCGACGAGGCAGCCCGGCCGATACTCTTGGCGTCGTTGGTGCCATGAATGCGGTAAAGCGAATTGCCCAGATAGAGCGCTCGCGCCCCCAGTGGATTGCGCAAGCCGCCGGTCATCTTGTCGGGCAGCCGCCGATCACGCGCGATCATTTCCTTGGGCGGGTGCCAGTCCGGCCACTCCGCGACGCGACTGATGAATTCCGTTCCCGTCCACGCAAAGCCCCGCCGCCCCACGGAGATTGGGTACACGTAGGCCTCACTGTCCGACAGGATCAGGTAGAGCTTGCGTCCGGCTGTATCGATGATGATTGAGTTGGGGGTATAGTTGTTTTCTAGGGCGACTTTCTTCGGTGCCTCAGGTTCGATGTATGGGCGCGCACCGCCATTCGTCACGCGCTGTCTTCTGGGCTGGTAATAGTCCCACTCATCGTTCCAGCCCCCTCCCCAATAGGGCGCGTTGCGGTAGGTGCGCCTGCGCGGTTGCCGCTCCCAGAAGGGCTGGCGCCCTTGGTTTTCCCATTGTGGAAACCATTGCGCTGCGGCCGGTGTTATCCAAGCCATGCTCGCCGCTGCCACGGCCACAAATGCTACTCGCCACATCATCTTGCAATCCTCAACGCCGCACGCAAACTTCAACAGCCAAGGCGTGAACATTAGGTTTCCGGGTGCACTCAGCGCCTTAGGATTATGTGTTTACGGTTTACCAAGGCACAAGCTGCCGGGCCTGGTACTTTTGGCCCAACTTTGCTGGCGCGGCCTATTCGTCAATAGGGAATGCGTGAGGGAATGCGTGCCGTTTACCGCCGGAGCTCACGCGAAGCCGCTGCCAGGTTCATCTCCCCTTCCTGGCGTCGCCATAGCCATCGCCGGCTCCTTCCCGTTGGCGGTTCGCCCCCGCGCTGTGCCGCATTCTGTCTTTAACAGAGCTATTGCCCGCATAGACAACGCAGACTGCCGCCAGTACCAATAGGGCGAGGCGAATCATTCGCAGCTCCACGAAGAGCAGTATCAGCGTTTTCCGGCGTGCGAGGGGGATGTGCCGGGCGAATTTTGGGGGCTGCATCTCAGCAGATGGTGCCAAGTGCGTAGCCGCTGTGCCGCATATCACCTTGCGGACCGCGCGCTAGCCGATAAGGGAATTGGTATGCAATTTTTGCCCAATCCTCTGATCATTCCCGTTGGGATTTTCATTGGAATCCTTGTGTCGGCTCCCGTAGGGCCCGTCAACGTGCTGTGCATACAGCGGGCACTTGAGCGTGGGTTTTGGGGTGGCGTCGCCGCCGGACTTGGCGCCATGCTGGGCGACGGGCTTATCGCGATGTGCGCGGCCCTCGGCGTCGGTGCGATCTCCGGTGCCATCGAATACCATCGCACGGCGATCCAAATCCTGGGTGGCTTAGTGCTCACGGCTTTCGGGCTGAAGCTCTTTTTCGCGACCCCGCGCTTTATCCCTGCGGCATCGGAGGAGCGAGCCGAGACCTTGCGCGACTTTGTCTGGGATATCCGCAGACCTTCTTCCTCACGATCACCAATCCGGGCGCCGTGCTCGGACTGTTTGCCATCTTCGGCGGCATTTCGACATTCGTGGAAGTGACCAGCTACATCGATGCGTTGACGATTGTCGCTGCCGTTATGGGCGGTAGCCTTGCGTGGTGGGTGGGGCTGTCGCATCTCATTGGGCACTTCCGCCACCTCGTTACCGAAGATCGTCTGCGCCTCATCAATCAGTTTGCGGGGCTCATGTTGCTTGGCTTCGGCGTGGTGCTGATTGGGGAGCTTGCTCTCAAGTACGCAGGGCTCATCTGACCGCGCCTTCTGCGGCTATTGCCGCGTGCGGTGGAGCGTGAACTCGCCGACATTGATGCGCGCTTCCAGGCCGCGCGCGAGTGTGACCACGGCATCCTCGCCGTATTGTGTAACAAGGTCGGTAAGCGCGGTGAACAAGGCCGCATACGCCATATGCTCATTTGGGATGCCGCTCTCCTCGCCTTCGTTCCATGCTGCGAGAATGAGACTCAAAGCTCGAAAGCTGGGGTCGTCCGAATTCGGAAGCTCATATGTGCGCATCGAGTCCCCAACCTGCCCAAGAGGGTGCCAATCTTTTTGTCGTGCTGACCGCAAGTGATGAAGTCGATCGGCGTCAGAGCTCCTTTGCCGATACATCTTATTGTAGGAAACGTTCGTAGCATGGTGAGCAGCGCGCAACAGAGGTGGCGCCCATTCACAGTAAACGTAGAGGTGGCTGGTTTATCGTTTCAGGGTACGGACTTAACTAATCCGTCGGCGATTCTGGCGCCTTCGGCAAGGAATCGGTTGATGGCATTCTGGGCCGAGGGGCTGCAAGTATTATAGGTGCGGCTGTAGCTGCGGTAGCCGCGGTTGAAACTGCGCGTCAGGCGCGCGCGACGCAGCGCCGTGTAGCCTTCAGCCTTCACAATGTCTTGCATGCTCTGGCGCCATAACTGATCCTCATCCGCACCACACAGCTCGCGCAGATAGTGAACGGACCCAAGGATCTCGGAGAGACGAAAGAGTTTTTCGTCGTAGGGTTTGCTGTCCGATTGAGCCGCATGTGCCGTCGACATCGCAGCCAGTAGTGCACACGCGACGAGTGCAAGAGCACGGGCCTTCAACAGCATGGCAGGCTTTTCAATCCTGGAATAATCGTTCGTCATGGCTGCTAACATTAACATGGATTCTGACGTTCGCGCGGCGTACCCACTTCTCTTAACGGTCCAGCGAAGCTACCCTGCGTCGCCATGTGCTCGCGCTACAGTCTCACCTCGCCGCCCGAAGCCGTACGCGCCTACTTTCGCTACGACAACGAGGCGGTATTCCCTCCCCGCTACAACATTGCACCATCGCAGCCCGTCGCCATCGTGCGCGACACCCGCAATGGCGGCCGCGAGCTGGCGCTCGTGCGCTGGGGGCTCATCCCCTCGTGGGTCAAAGACCCGCGTGAATTCAGGATGATGATCAACGCCCGATCGGAGACCGCTGCTGAGAAACCTTCCTTCCGCGCGGCCATGCGTCACCGGCGCTGCCTGGTCCCGACCGACGGCTTTTATGAGTGGACGGGTGCTGCGGGCGCCAAACGGCCGCATCTGGTGCGTCTGCGCGAGTGCGGGCCCATGGCCATGGCAGGCATTTACGAGCATTGGCAGGGCGCGGACGGCAGCGAGATGGAATCAATGGCTATCCTCACCACGGCCGCGAACCAGTCCATGTCTAATCTGCACGACCGTATGCCGGTCATCATCGCGCCGGAGCACTTCGATGCCTGGCTCGATTGCAGCTCGGGATCTGCTGAAGTCATCCTCGCCCTGCTGCACGCGCCGCCGGAGGACCTTCTGCAGATTGTGGAGGTGAGCCGCAAGCTCAACAATCCACGCAATGAGGGACCCGAAGTGCAGGAACCCGTTTCCAACCCGCCGGTGCTTTGAGCAGATTGGGCGTTTCTACTAGAGCCTGATCGTTTCACTTGGAGGCGCGAATAGCGTCCAAGTGAAACGTGAATCAGTCTCTACACTTTTGATTTAGGGTCTAGACCCTAGAGCAAGATTCACGTTCTTGCCGGGGACCTTCTGGGCTTGGTGAGTGATTCCATCAAGAACGATCAGGCTCTAAGTGCCCTAAAGCAGTTTTCCTGGGTTCAGGATGCCTTTTGGGTCGAGCGCGGACTTCAAGGCGCGCATGATCTCAAGCTCAACCGGACTTTTGAATTTTTCCAAGTCGCCGCGTTTCATGCGCCCAATACCGTGCTCGGCAGAGATCGAGCCGCCCATTCTTGTGACAAGCCCGTGCACCGCCGCCGACATGCGATCCCACAGCGCGAGATAGCGCGCTTTCTCCATGTGGGGCGGCTGCGTGACGTTGTAGTGTACGTTACCGTCACCGAAGTGTCCGAACACGACGGGGCGAGCGCCGGGGGAAACCGCCTCGACGACAGTTGCCGCGCGCTTCAGAAACTCCGGTATGAGTGGCACCGGCACTGAGATGTCGTGTTTTATGCTGCCGCCTTCGGGTTTCTGCGCTTCTGACGCTGTCTCGCGCAGACGCCACAAGGCATTGGCCTGTGCCAGTGAACTGGCAATGACTGCATCGGTGACGAGGCCCTTTTGGGTTGCTTCCGTGAGCAGTCGTTCCAAGGTTGCCGCCGCCGTCCCGTCCGCCTCGGCTCCCGAAACTTCGATGAGCACGTACCAGGGCGCTTTGTCTTGCAAGGGCAGCTTGGTGTCGGGAATGTGCCGCAGCACGAGTTCGATGGCGAAGCGGCTCATGAATTCAAACGCCGTCAGCCTGGAGTGCGCGCGTTCCTCAGCCAGCCCGAACAGCCCGAGCGCAGATGCTATTTCGGGGAGCGCGACGAGAGCGGTGGCCTTCTCTGCCGGCTTGGGAAAAAGCTTTAGCGCTGCTGCCGTAATGATGCCGAGCGTCCCCTCCGAGCCAATAAAAAGATCTCTCAAGTCATAGCCCGTGTTGTCCTTCTTCAAGGTCTTGAGACCATTCCAAATGCGCCCGTCCGCCAGGACCACTTCCAGTCCGAGAGTGAGATTGCGGGCATTGCCATAGGCCAACACATCAACACCGCCCGCATTGGTAGCCAGGACGCCGCCAATTTGGCAGCTGCCCTCCGAGGGCAGGCTCAAAGGGAATAGCCGTCCGCGCTTGTCTGCCGCGGCATGAACCTCAGCGAGCGTCACGCCGGCCTCAGCGATCATGGCGGTACTTGCGATATCGACAGCGCGAATGCTTTTCAGCCGTGAGACGGAAAGAACGATCTCGGTACCCGTCTCCGAAGGTATCTGCCCACCGACCAGCCCTGTGTTGCCAGCCTGCGGTACGACGCCGACGCCGGCCTCGTGTGCCGTTTTCATAATGAGCGCGACCTGCTCGGTCGTGCCCGGGCGCAGCACCAGGGCTGCCCGGCCAACATAGCGATCGCGCCACTCCCGCAGGTAGGGAGCCTGCTGCTCAGGGTCCGACAGGGCATGCTCGCGTCCTACGATGTCAGACAATCGTTTCAAGACATCGGTGGGAACCGGGCGGCTGACAGGACGCTGCATCATGTCCATCTACCGATGAGCGCGCCGGTAGGCAAACCCATAGAGCCGGCGCCGTTGCGAAAGTGTTGCACGATTGTACGACGCATTATGAAACTGCCCTGAATGCTTTGCGGCGCGTAGAGGCTACCTTATAGATAAATCGCGTGTTTTTGCACGAGGGAGCTTCATTGCAGCGGATCATCGCCGCTTCACTTTGGCTAGTCTGTCTTTGATGGCAGCTCATGCGATCGTAGCAACTTGGCCGCCTAAGCACGCGAAGGCTGACAATGCCGCTTTGACCGCTGCGGCGGCTAAGGACGCGCACGATCATTGATCGTGCCGGCTCGGCGGATTGACGCCTTTCGCATCTCAAGTTCTCTCCTCACGACCGTGGTGCCGCGGCGCGGCGTAGCCGGTCATTGATTGCTTCGCCCAACCCGTGCTCGGGGATCGGCATGACGGCAATCCTATCGGTGCCTGTCTGATCGAGGGCGCGCAGCGCGGCAAAGAGGTTGGCCGCTGCTTCGATGAGGTCGCCTGTCGCACTGAGATTGATCATGGGGCCAGCGGTGGCCGGTACGTCGGATCCAAACGCAAGCAACGCTTCCCCTTCGTGCACGTCAATTGCGCCGAGCCGGACACTTGCCTCCGGCGCGTAGTGGCTTGCGAGTTGACCTGGCGACTGCGGCTTGTCGCCGGTCTCCGCAGCGCGGCTGATAGATTGGCCCAGCACGGACTCGATCGTCTCGGCAGGAACGGCGCCGGTGCGCAACAAGACAGGCGCCTCGCCCGTGGCGTCGATGATGGTGGATTCCAGCCCGTGCGCTGTCGGGCCGCCATCGAGGATGAGCCCGACGCGCTCGCCCAGGTCAATATGCACATGCGCTGCTTGCGTCGGGCTCACGCGTCCTGACCTGTTGGCGGAAGGAGCGGCGAGGGGCCGGCCAGCGGCTTTGAGCAAAGCTTGCGCAATGGGATGATCGGGTACGCGAATAGCAATCGTCTCAAGACCGGCGGACGTGAGATCGCAAAGATCGGATTCGGCTCGCCGTCTCAGTACCAACGTCAGCGGCCCCGGCCAAAACGCCTCGGCAAGGCGTAGCCCGAGCGGTGTGAATTCGGCGTGGGTCTTCGCGTTGGCGATGTCGGCTACATGCACGATTAAAGGATTGAATCGTGGTCGCCCCTTTGCTTCGAAAATTGCGGCCACCGCCTTGCCATTGGTCGCATCGCCGCCGAGGCCGTAGACGGTCTCGGTAGGAAAGGCGACGAGCTGTCCCTCGCGCACATGCTCGGCGGCGACGCGGATCGCCCCCTGGGTTGCCTTCACAATGGCCATGCTCTTTGTGGACGCCTCATACGATTGCCTCATCTGTCATAGCCGCTTGGGCTGAATTCTGTCCAAAGAGTGTGTAGGCTCCACCCTCAAACATGGAAAATGGAAGTATGCCGCTGATTGCCGCAATTGGATCTGCCGCCATTCGCAGCGCGTTCGCCGCGGTGCTGTTAGCTGCTTCCATCCCCGTTGCGCAAGCGAACTGGTTTTTGAAGATAACGCGTGAGGCGGGCGAAGCGGGGACCAAAACCGCTAGGTCGGGCGTCGCCGTGCTCGATCGCGCTGCCGCTCACATCAAGGCGCTGCCCCCAACCGCCAAGGGCGCAACGCTGGCGGCGCATGCAACTCCGGAGGGACACTGGAAATTCGTCAATCGCAACGGAGATGTGTTTACGGCCGGGACGCCGATGAGTTCAATCGCGTGGTGCCAACGCTGCTGCCGGAGAAAGCTAGCGACACCAAGCTGACAATCTATCTCACCGAAGACACCGTCTTTGGTGAACGCGCGATCTTGAAGGCACTACCGGGCGAGGCAACGCTGCATGTCATTGTTGGCAGGGATAGCTTTCCCCTGGTGCGCCGTGTCGGATCGGCCGGCGACAAGTTCTTCGCTCAGGTGCGCCCCAATCTCATTGTTGAGCTTACCGACCAAAAGCTCTTCAACGAGGCAATTGCGCAGCTGGAGCGCCCCTTGAACCGGTCGAGCATTCGCACCCTGTCCCTTAAGCCCGGCGGCCCTCAAACGCTCTCGTCCGCCCCACGCATGGAGGCTGGAACCAAAAACGCGCTCGTCGATTCCATCGATCCAGCCAACCTCGACGATGCGGTGCGATCCGTGCGCGGTCAGACGGTCCTTGTGACCGGCCGTGTCGAAGGCAACCTTCTTTTCTTCCGCCCGGAGAGCGGGCCGGAGCAGAGCCTCAAGGTGCTCGACGTGATCAGCGCTGCCGAGAATGCCGACGTCAATCTTGTCATTCTGCATTCGCAAGCGCCGCGTCAGCCCGGTGGGCGCAACTGGCTCTGGCAACGCATTTCCGTTGACGGGCTCGATGCTGCCGTGAAGCGGGCGACGCTTGGCGACTTCCTGGATGGGCTGGCCGCAAGCCGCGGGCAGTTCACTGTCACCGCCGCTCGTGAAGGCAGCGGCCGTGTCATCGTGCGCGCAATGCCAGCGAGCTCGGCAGCGCAGCCGATCACCGGCGTGATGGGCGAATGGTTGAGCGTGGCAACCTCGGAGATCACCGGCAATGTCATCGTCGATGCTGTGGACGTGTACGCCCGCGATGAGGCGCGCCAGAGGGAGCTTGATCGCCGCATAATTCCCTGGATCCCATGGAGCTATCAGGCTGCCTATCTTGGCGGCCTCTTGGCGGGCCTCATCGGTTGGACCGTCACGCGCGATTGGTGGAGGTATATTTGGCCGGCAGAGCAGCGCGAAGAATATCGCGGGGTGGCAGGCTACCGGGCGGCGCAAACGGTGCGCTTTCTGGCCTACTTCGTCATCTTCCTGCCAATTGTAGGTGTCCCCGCGCTTATCTTCTTGCTGCTCCGGTACGCCTGGAGGATTTTGATGCTGCCACTGCGGTTCTTCCGTAAGCACACCCAGGGCGTGGAACCGAAGGCAGGATGAGCGGCAGCATCGATGGCGGAACTAAAGGGCAAGACACTCTTCATCACCGGAGCAAGCCGCGGCATCGGGCTTGCCATTGCGCTACGCGCCGCCCGCGATGGTGCTAACATCGCCATCGCGGCCAAGACCCAAGAACCTCACCCCAAGCTTGAAGGCACGATTGAGACAGCCGCGCAGCAAGTTGAACAAGCTGGCGGCCGCGCGCTGGCACTCGCATGCGACATCCGTTTCGAAGACCAGGTGCAGGATGCTGTCGCAAGAACGGTGAAGACGTTCGGCGGCATCGATATCTGCGTGAACAATGCAAGTGCGTTGTCATTGAGCACCATTGAGGAGACGACCCTCAAACGCTTCGATCTTATGCTCGGCGTCAACACACGCGGCGCGTTCCTCGTCACCAAGACCTGCTTGCCGTTTCTCAGGCAGGCGTCAAACCCGCACGTTCTCATGCTTTCGCCCCCGCTCGACATTGCATCGAAATGGTTCGCCGGGCATGTGGCCTATTCCATTGCCAAGTACGGCATGAGCTTGTGCGTTCTGGGACTTGCAGAGGAGCTGAAAGGGGCCGGCATTGCGGTCAACGCGTTGTGGCCGCGCACGACGATCGCCACGGCCGCAATCAAAAACATTTTGGGCGGCCAGAAAGTCATGCGTATGAGCCGCACGACGGACATCGTGGCGGACGCCGCGCACCTCGTCTTCCAGCAGCCGGCAAACGCCTTCACGGGCAACTTTCTGATTGACGACACGGTCTTGCACGAGATGGGCGGTGTCACCAACTTCGCCCAATACAGCGTCGACCCGGCGATGCCGTTAGCGCCCGACTTTTTTGTGCCCGAGAATTGCCCGCCGCCGCCGGGGGTCACCATTGCCCCCATTTCGGACCTATCCGACTTAAAAAGCTGAAGCCCTGGTCCTTTCGGCAGATCGCGCTAACATGACGGCGAACTCGCCGTGAACGTTGGCAGAATAATCCCCCACTATGACGACGCTTCTCATCACTCACCCCTGTTTTGTCGATCACGACACGGGACCGGGCCATCCCGAGCGCCCTGATCGTATGCGCGCCATCGACAAGGTGCTGGCGCATGATGTGTTCAAGGATCTCGAGCGTGAGGAGGCACCACTGCGCGACGATGTCGAGGAGCAGATCAAGCTTGCCCATTCTGTCGAGTACCTGGAAAAGATCCGCGCGGTTGCCACGGGCCCAATCCGTCGCCGGACTCACATCGATCCCGATACGGTCATTTCTGCTGGCTCATGGGAGGCAGCGCTGCGTGCCGTCGGCGCCGGTCTGCGTGCTGTCGATGCCGTGATGGCAGGCGAAGCCGCTAACGCCTTCTGTCAGGTGCGCCCGCCCGGGCATCATGCTGAGGACGACCGGGCCATGGGCTTCTGTCTGTTTTCCAACGCCGCGATCGCCTGCCATTATGCGCGCGCTAAGCACGGGGCTGAACGGGTTGGGGTCGTCGACTTCGATGTTCACCATGGTAACGGGACGCAGGACATCTTCTGGTCGGATAAGGATCTGTTTTATGGTTCCACGCACCAGATGCCGCTGTTCCCAGGCACCGGCGCGCTCAAAGAAACGGGCGTGGGTAACGTGTTTAACGCGCCGTTGCGTGCCGGCGATGGTGGGGAGGCATTCCGTGAGGCGTTCGAATCGCGCATTCTCCCCGCGCTGCATAACTTCGGCCCTGATCTCGTCGTGATTTCGGCCGGATTTGATGCGCATGAAGCCGACCCGCTCGCCAACTTGCGCCTCGTGGAGGCCGATTTCATGTGGGCAACCGAGAAACTCGCCGCTGTGGCCGCGAAACACAGTAACGGACGCATCGTGTCAATGCTTGAAGGCGGCTATGACTTGACGGCGCTGGCAAGATCGGTTGCGGTTCACGTCAAGACGCTCATGGACGTGGGCACATAATCAGTAACGCGCCATTGCGGGACGCATCGTGGACATGATCATGGCCAAGGCATCGCCCAAGAATTCGGACATCAAGGAAATGAGCTTTGAACGTGCGCTCAAAGAGCTGGAGACCATCGTCGGCCGGCTGGAGCGCGGCGACGTGGAGCTTGAGGAGTCGATCGTGATCTTCGAGCGCGGCGAGGCACTCAAAGAGCACTGTGACCGGCTTTTAAAGCAAGCTGAAGCCAGGGTGGAAAAGCTCACAATCAACGCCGACGGCGCACCGTCGGGTGCCGAGCCCTTCGATCCACAGAACTAACCCCCTTATGGTCCGCAACTGCGGCTGCCCGCTCGTTGGCCTGGCTGCGAATGTTTGTCGCGCCCGGCTCATCACCAAGACGATCACGCCTCGCTTGGCCGTGCTTTGGCTTGTTGGGGCCATGACTATTGCCGCGGCCTGCAATGTTCCCTTGCGGAGGCGCAATCGTCTACCATAAGAAGGTGTAGATCACCGAAACGGAAAGTTCAGTGGACAAAGCTTCAAAGACGTCTCTCCTCGATCTCGTGAAGTTCCCAGAGGATCTGCGCAAGCTTGCCGCGTCCGATCTGCCGCAACTGGCGGCCGAACTGCGCCAAGAGATGGTCGACGCGGTATCTGTGACTGGCGGGCACCTGGGGGCCGGTCTCGGCGTGGTGGAGCTTACCGTCGCGCTGCATTGGGTGTTCGATACGCCGCGTGACCGGCTCGTCTGGGATGTCGGCCATCAGACCTATCCGCATAAGATCATCACGGGCCGGCGCGATCGCATCCGCACGTTGCGCCAGCCGGGCGGCCTTTCAGGATTCACCAAGCGCACCGAGAGCGAATACGATCCTTTCGGCGCCGCGCATTCGTCCACTTCGATCTCTGCAGGTCTCGGTATGGCTGTGGCGCGGGATCTTGCAGGGAACGACAACAACGTCGTGTGCGTGATTGGCGATGGCGCCATGAGCGCAGGCATGGCCTATGAGGCGTTAAACAATGCTGGCTCGCGCGATGAGCGCCTAATCGTCATCCTCAACGACAACGATATGTCGATTGCTCCCCCGACGGGTGCGATGTCGGCGTACCTTGCCCGCATCACCTCAAGCGGCACCTATTTCTATTTGCGCGACATCGCCAAGCAGCTCGCCAGACAGTTGCCCAAGAGCTGGGAGCGTCGCGCTGCCCGCGTCGAGGAATATACGCGTCACCTTTGGCAAGGCGGGGCTTGGTTTGAGGAGCTGGGCTTCTACTACGTTGGCCCGATTGACGGGCACAACCTGGACCAACTGTTGCCTGTGCTCAAGAACGTGCGCGATGCCAAGCAGGGCCCGATTCTTGTCCATGTCGTCACCAAGAAGGGCAAGGGATACGCCCCCGCCGAAGCCTCCGACGACAAGTACCACGGTGTCGCCAAGTTCAACGTTGTTACCGGTGCGCAGGTCAAGTCGAAGCCCAATGCGCCGACTTACACCAAGGTATTCGGCCAGAGCCTCATCGCCGAGGCGCGCAAGGACGACAAGATCGTCGCCATCACGGCCGCGATGCCGGACGGTACGGGTGTCGACCTCTTCGCCAAGGAATTCCCCGAACGTGCTTTCGACGTCGGCATCGCTGAGCAGCACGCCGTCACGTTTGCGGCCGGTCTGGCCACGGAAGGTTTGAAGCCGTTCGCCGCGATCTACTCCACGTTCCTACAACGCGCCTACGATCAGATCGTGCACGACGTCGCCATTCAGCGCCTGCCCGTGCGCTTTGCCATCGATCGGGCCGGGTTCGTGGGCGCGGATGGGCCAACGCACGCCGGCTCCTTCGACATCGCCTTTCTGGGTTGCCTGCCGGGCTTCACGCTCATGGCGGCAGCCGATGAGGCCGAGCTAAAGCACATGGTGGCAACGGCAGCCGCCATCGATGATGGACCGTGCGCAGTGCGTTATCCGCGCGGTGAAGGCCAAGGGGTCGAGATGCCGGAAGAGGGCGTGCCGCTTTCGATCGGCAAAGGGCGTATCTTGCGCGAAGGTTCAACCGTTGCGCTGATCTCCCTTGGCGCGCGCCTTTACGAGTGCCTTAAAGCCGCAGATCAGTTGGCCGGCTTCGGCCTTTCGACAACCGTAGCCGATGCCCGCTTCGCCAAGCCGCTCGATGAGGATCTTGTCCGGCGGCTTGCTCAGAACCACGAGATTCTGGTGACAGTGGAGGAAGGGGCGATTGGCGGCTTTGGAAGCCATGTGCTGCGGTTCTTGTCCGAAAGCGCTCTCTTGGATCGCGGCCTCAAAGTGCGTACGATGGTGTTTCCCGACATTTTCATCGACCAGGACAAGCCTGAACGCATGTACGAGCAGGCTGGTCTCTCGGCGCCCGGCATCGTTACAACGGTGTTAGGTGCGCTTGGGCGCGAGACGCCTCTCAGCGAAGCCAGCCGTGCGTGAGACGGCGAGTGCTTACTCCACAGTGATCGTAATTGATTCCGACTCCACGATGGGATCGTGCGGGATGTGGTTCTGGTCGCCGAGGAGGAGCTGCAACGAATGCTCGCCAGGCGTCAGCTCGAGCTGCGTCTCGGTCTGGCCTTTGCCAAAGTGCTTGTGCGTATCGTCAGCGGGGATGGGAGACTCAAAGTCTTCGAGCACTGTGTCGATTAGCACGTGGTGATGGCCGGTGTTTGGCTTGTCGGTGCCGGCCGGCGCAACTTCCATGCCCTCGATGCCGAATTTCACGGTGACCGGGTTTGTCACCGTAGCGCCGTCGGCAGGCTCGATGAAAAAGACCTTGGCGCCAGCGGGCGATGGCGTGCGCTTCATCTCGCTTTCCTGTCCACAGGCGGCAAGCGACAGGGCGACGAGGGTAGCGGCGATGGCGAACTTCATTGCGGGGCTCCGTGGCATGGTTTGCTTTGGGTGGCTTTGAGCGCTAGCGCATAGATAGCGTACACTCGTTACCATGCGAAGACGATTGGATCTTGTTCTTGTCGAACGTGGGCTGGCGCCGAGCCGGTCGCAAGCACAAGATTTGATCAAACACGGAAGAGTTTCCATAGATCAGAAGATCTGCACCAAGCCTAGCGCCGAGGTCGCGGCCAACCAAGTGCTGACCCTGGCGCCTGGCACGCCGGCTTATGTGTCGCGCGGGGCCGTAAAGCTGGCGGCCGCATTGGATGCGTTTGAATTTGATCCTGAGGGTCGCGTGGCACTTGACGTCGGTGCTTCTACGGGCGGCTTTACGGAAGTCCTACTGACCCGGGGGGCAGAAAAGGTGTACGCCGTCGATGTCGGCCATGATCAATTGCATGCCAGCCTCAGGAATGATCCACGCGTGATCTCGCTCGAAGGGTGTGATGCGCGAACCGTTACACGCCAGCTGGTGCCTCCTCCTGTCACCGCCATCGTCGCTGACGTGAGCTTCATCTCGCTGACCAAAGCGCTTGGCCCGGCCCTGGCACTTGCCGCACCCGGCGCTTGGCTCGTTGCGCTTATCAAGCCGCAGTTCGAGGTGGGTCGGGCACGCGTTGGCAAGGGGGGCATCGTTCGCGACGAAGCGGCAAGACAAGCCGCAGTAGACGATGTGACGGCGTGGTTTTCCGCGCAGCCGGGTTGGCGCATTTCTGGCGTCATTGCTTCGCCGATTAAGGGCGGATCGGGCAACGAAGAATTTCTGCTTGGGGCGCTACGCGATGGGTGAGACGCGCGACCTCGATATCGCCCGCCTGGGCGCCCAAGGCGATGGGATTGCGGACACGACCTCTGGCGCTGTCTTCGTGCCATATGCGCTGCCTGGCGAATACGTGCGCACCGATGTCTCCGGCGAGCGTGGCCGGCTGCTCGACGTGCTGAGGCCCAGTGCTCAGCGCATTCAACCCGTCTGCCAGCATTTCAGCCATTGTGGGGGGTGCGCTCTCCAGCATATGGAGCGGAACGCGTATTTGGCGTGGAAGCGTCAGCTCGTGGTCGATGCTTTTGCAGCGCGGGGCATTGACGCACCCGTTGCACCTGTGGCGGGTGAGGGGCTCGGTGCCCGCCGGCGCGCAACTTTTGCGGCACGCCGCACGGGGCGCGGGGCCATCCTTGGCTTTCACGAGGCGCGCGGCAACGAAATTGTCGACCTTCAAGTGTGTCCGGTGACAGCGCCGGAGATTGTGCAGGCGCTGCCGGGCTTGCGCACGCTTATTGAACCGCTGCTGACGCGCCGGGGCGAGGCCCGCCTTGTGGTGACGCTCGCTACGAATGGGATCGATCTTGCCATCGACGGTGTGCGCAGCGATCTTTCTGCCGACGTCCGCGAGCGTCTGGCGCGTGACGCTTCTGCCTTGAAGCTTGCGCGTGTCAGCATTGGCGCAGATACACTCTATCAGGCGGCCGAGCCCGTCATTCGCTTAGGCACTGCTGCCGTTGTGCCGCCGCCTGGCGCCTTCTTGCAGGCCGCGATCGCAGCGGAGGCCGAAATGGTGCGGCTCGTCACATCGGCCATGCCCAAGGCAAAACGCGTTGCGGATCTTTTTTCCGGACTGGGCACGTTCACTTTTCCATTGGCGGCCTCAGCACAGGTGCTGGCTGTTGACGGCGATCGCCAAGCCATCGACGCGCTGGAAGCCGCAATTAAGCGGAGCCCGGGCCTCAAACCCATACGCTCGAAGGTGCGAGATCTTTTTCGCGAACCTTTGTCGGTGAAGGAGCTGGAGTCATTCAACGCCGTGGTATTCGACCCGCCGCGCGCAGGTGCGTCCGCGCAATCTGCCATGCTTGCCAAATCGAAGATTGCGGTGATTGCGGGGGTCTCGTGCAATCCCGCAACGCTCGCACGCGATGCGCGCACACTGATCGACGGCGGTTACCGGCTGGATGCCATAACGCCTATCGACCAGTTTCTCTTCTCAGCCCATATTGAGGTCGTCGCCATCTTCCGGCGCTAGCCGGTGAGCAATCGTTCCACGTATGCCGGAACGACTTCCGTCGCAGGGCCGTGGATCGCCTCGGTAAACAGGCTGGCGCTTTCGGATGGTTCCAGGTTGAGCTCCACCGTGTGGGCACCATTCATACGCGCCTCAGCGACGAACCCTGCCGCCGGATAAACGTTTCCGCTGGTGCCGATGGAGATGAACAAATCCGCCGCGCTCAAATGCGTGGCAATGCGCTCCATTTGATAGGGCATTTCGCCGAACCACACGACGTCGGGGCGCATTCCGCCGGTCGTGGCGCACGCAGGGCATGGCGTGTCTCCAGCGATGTCCTCCTCCCACCGATGGCGTGCGCCGCAGCTTGCGCAGAGCGCCTTTAGCAATTCGCCATGCATGTGGATCAGGTGCTGGGAACCGGCCGCCTCGTGGAGCGCATCGATGTTTTGCGTGACAATGACCACCTCGCCTGGATGCTCGCGCTCAAGGCGCGCCAACGCCACGTGCGCCGCGTTGGGCGCCACATGCGCATGCCCCTGGCGGCGTTGATTGTAGAAATCGAGCACGAGGCCAGGATCGCGGGCAAAGCCCTCAGGCGTGGCGACGTCACGGTAATCGTACTTGGACCAGATGCCACCCTTGTCGCGGAACGTCGACAGCCCGGATTCGGCAGACAGCCCCGCGCCAGTCAGGACAACGATGTGCTGATACCTGTTCATCCTTTAAGCACGGGCCTTAAGCACCGGCCTTAAGCGCGGGGGCGCTAAAGCAGCTTGCCCATGGCGACCGCGGTGTCGAGCATCCTGTTGGAGAAGCCCCACTCGTTGTCGTACCAAGATAGTACGCGCCCAAGCCGCCCTTCGACGACCTGCGTCTGCGTCGAATCGAAATTCGACGAAAAGGGCGAGTGGTTGAAATCGATCGAAACCAGTTCTTCTGTCACGTAGTCCAGCACGCCTTTCATCTGCTGCTGGGCTGCGTGCTCCATCGCCTGGTTGATCTCTTCGACCGTGGTCTCACGGCCGGGGATGAAATTCAGGTCGACAACCGAGACGTTCGGCGTCGGCACACGGATCGCCGTGCCGTCGAGCTTGCCTTTGAGTTCGGGCAGCACGAGGCCGACGGCGGAGGCCGCACCCGTCGACGTTGGTATCATGGACAGTCCCGCCGCGCGTGCGCGGCGCATGTCCTTGTGTGCCTGATCGAGGAGGCGCTGGTCGTTGGTGTAGGCGTGTATCGTCGTCATGAAACCCGACTGTATGCCAACGAGGTCGTTCAGCACTTTCGCGATAGGGGCGAGACAATTCGTTGTGCACGAGGCGTTCGAAACGATCTTGTCGTCGGCAGTGAGCTTGTCGTGGTTCACGCCGTAGACCACCGTGATGTCGGCCCCCTTTGACGGCGCGGAGACGAGCACGCGCTTGGCGCCAGCATCAAGGTGCACCGTGGCCTTGTCCTTGTTCGTAAAAATTCCGGTGCACTCCATGACGATGTCGACGCCGAGCTCTTTCCAAGGCAGCTTGGTGGGGTCTCTTTCAGCCAGCACCTTGATGGGCGTGCCCAAACCGACATCCATCAGATCGCCGTCGACCGTCACTTGGCCGGGGAACCGTCCGTGCACGCTGTCATATTTGAATAAGTGAGCATTATCCTTGGCGGGCACCAGATCGTTGATGGCGACGAAGTGAATGTCGCTGCGTTGGGCCTCGGCGGCCGCGCGCAGCACGTTTCTGCCGATGCGGCCGAATCCAGAGATCGCAACTTTCACTGCCATCGTTTTCTCCCTGCAGGTGGTTCTTGTCGAAATACGTGGCGGCGGAACTTGTCGCCAAAACGTAGCATTTGCGGCCCGGCGTTGCCGGAAGCGAAAAGCGTGGCCATTAACTTGACGTCACCAAGCCCTGTCAATGAGGCATACCTCTCCAGCGGATTCAGAGCGAAAACTTTGCACTTTTGCGATTTCCTGTGGGGTACCTGGCGTGCACGGTTTCGTTTGTTGACGCGTGCGAGCCGGTGCCAATAAGGTCATGTTTTTTCAGGGGACGCGCGGATCGCCCGAGGCCACTGGGCGAGAGCGGAGATGTGGGAATTTGGCGGATGGCTCAGCGCAAAGCGAAGACGGCCAAACGGCCAGCAAAGCGGCCGTCCCGGGCCACAAAAGCGCCTTCTGAGGCCAAGCTGAAGCCTGAGACACGAATCAAATCCTTGGAAAAAGAGCGCGATCGCCTAAAGGTCCAGCTGGGGGTAGCAGATGAGCGCATCACCAGCCTTGAACAAGGCCGCGATGATGTCGTCAATCGCATTGATTGGGTTATCGATTCGCTGCATAACGCCATTGAAAGCGAAGCCTGATTTGTTTGACGGGGCCGCGCAAGGACGCGCTGGCAGGGGGCGATGGGCCAAGTTGCGATCAATCTGAACGGACGGTCCTTCCGCTTCGATTGCGGAGATGACGAGGAGGCGCGCCTAAAGGAGCTTGCCGCCTACGTCAGTTCGCGTGTGGAGGATCTGACGCGCGAGTTTGGCAATGTGGGCGAGCAACGCCTACTGCTGATGGCCGCGCTTTACATTACCGATGAGCTTTGGGACGCTCGTGCCGAGGCCGCCGCCAAAAGCAAGCCCAAGACTGTGAAGGGGAAGCCGCCTCAATCAGTTGCGCCGGCTGCCAAAGCGACGAGCCGGCTGCGGGATCGGGCAACACATCATCTTAGGTTTTTACGCGCTTTCGCGTGACATTTGGAAAACTTGCGCATCACGGTTACAATAGAATCAGCTGCGGGGCTCGTTTGAAGCACATATGTTCCCCGGGGCCTATAAGATCCGAACGGGAGCTGTCCCTGCCGGAGTCGTGGCTTCGGACACATGGCGCCCACCTACTTTTTGTAGGAACCACGCGGGATCATTCGCTTCGACGGTCACCGCGGCTATCTTCTTTGCTTTCCTCATGACAGTGGACGAAAAATCGGCGGCGAGGACTGAGGCGCGCGCCCGGCGCGCCGCCGCTCACGCCAAGCACGGCGCGCGCGCTGGCGACCTGCTTGCCCAACATGGCTTGGAGTTTCTAGCGCTTGAGCCCCGCGCCATCGTTTCGGGCTTTTCCGCCATCCGTGACGAAATCGATCCTGCGCCATTGTTGGCGCGTCTTGCTGCCAAGGGCCATCGGCTGTGTCTGCCGGTGATGCAGGGCAAGGGCTTACCGCTTGTCTTCCGTGCTTGGGAGCCTGGTGACGAGATGGCGTCTGCAACGTGGGGCATCGCAGAGCCACTGCCCTCGCGCGCTCAGCACGAACCCGACGTTGTCCTGGTGCCGCTGCTGGCCTTCGACGCACAAGGCTGCCGCCTCGGCTACGGTGGTGGATTCTACGACCGATCGATTCAGCGTTTGCGTGAGTTGAAGCCCGTTGTGGCGGTGGGCGTCGCCTATGATGAGCAAAGGATCGACGCCGTGCCCCATCTCGACTATGACCAGCCCCTCGACTGGGTCTTGACCCCTTCAGGCCCGCTGCGCTGCTCTGGACACTAGATGCGTCTTCTTTTTCTTGGTGATGTTGTGGGCCGCTCCGGCCGCAAGGCAGTGCTTGCAGCGCTGCCCGACCTGCGCCGCCGTTACGCGCTCGATTTCGTGGCGACCAATGGCGAAAATGCTGCTGGCGGTTATGGCATCACCGAGTCGATCCTTGTCGATCTTTTGGATGCTGGTGCCGACGTCGTCACACTCGGCAATCACGCTTTCGATCAGAAGGAGGCGCTCGTGTTTATTGAGCGTCATGATCGGCTGCTGCGTCCCATCAATTATCCGCCAGGCACGCCGGGGCGGGGCGCAGGCCTCTTTAAGGCGGCGAACGGCGCTGATGTGCTTGTCATCAATGCCATGGGCCGCATCTTCATGCCTGAGCTTGATTGCCCGTTTCACGCGATCGAGGCTGAGATCACCGCCTGCGGTCTGAAGCAGGGCACCGATGCCATCGTGATTGATTTCCACGCGGAGGCGACGAGCGAGAAACAGGCGCTGGGCTATTTTGTCGATGGGCGTGCGAGTGCCGTTGTCGGCACGCATACGCACGCGCCCACGGCAGACGAGCGCGTGCTACCCGCCGGCACGGCCTTCATCTCCGACATTGGCATGTGCGGCGATTATAACTCTGTGCTCGGCATGGATACCGAAGAGCCGGTCAACCGGTTTCTGACGCGCATTCCGCGCCAACGTTTCGAGCCTGCGATGGGGCCGGGAACGCTGTCGGGGCTCGCCGTGGAGATCGATGATGCCACCGGCCTTGCGTCCCGTTGCATGGCTTTCCGCTCCGGCCCGTACCTGGAGCCGGCCACACCGGACGCATGGGCCACCTGATTTGGCGAGTTGCACCCCTTCGGTCTTGACCCAAGAGGGCGCGCTCGCACAATAAGGGCAAATATCCCGACACCAGCGAGAGTTCCATGGCCGGCCATTCCCAATTTAAGAACATTATGCATCGTAAGGGCCGCCAGGATGCGGCACGGGCAAAGATGTTCTCCAAGCTTGCCCGCGAGATCACGGTCGCTACCAAAGTTGGCTCGCCCGACGTAGCGATGAACGCGCGCCTGCGTCTTGCCGTTCAGGCGGCGCGTGCGGAGAACATGCCTAAGGACAATATCGAACGCGCAATCAAGAAGGCTCTAGGCGGCGACAGCGAAGCTTACGAAGCGATCCGCTACGAGGGCTACGCGCCGGGCGGCGTTGCGGTGATGGTCGAGGCGCTGACCGACAATCGCAACCGCACGGGCGGAGCGGTGCGGGCCGCCTTCACTAAGTACGGCGGCAACCTCGGTTCGACCGGTTCGGTGGCGCACATGTTCAGTCACGCTGGCGAGATCGCCTATGACCCAGATGCGGGCTCTGCGGATGCGGTTTTCGAGGCCGCTATCGAAGCAGGTGCGGAGGATGTGCAGTCGGATGCTGACGGGCATCTGATCACCTGCTCGTTTGACAGCCTCGGCACGGTGGCTGGCGCGCTCGAGGAAAAGCTTGGCGAAGCGCAAAGTGTAAAAGCCGTTTGGAAGCCAAACCTGACGACGCAGGTCGAGGAAGGGCACGCAGAATCGATCATGAAAATGATCGCGGCCCTAGAGGACGACGACGATGTGCAAAACGTCTTCGCCAACTTCGAGGTTTCCGACGAGGTGTTGAAAAAACTCACTGCGGCGTAAGAAAACAGTCAGCGTCGGACGAGTTTTGGCCCGTTCGCCCGCACGTTTCGTAGAGGCGCACGAGCTTTGTGCAACCTCGATGGTGTGGCTACGACTAGCAGCGTGCACACAACCAGCAGTCGCCACTTTCGAGTGTATGTGCCCCGCGTGTCACGCCCTCATAACTCTGGGCCTGAGTGTTATTCGCCGGCTCAAGCGAATGCGGACTTGTGATGATCTCACAAGTCCGTCTGTTTTTGTATTCCGCCTTGTCGCGCGGGTGCCGCAGTTACGGAATTGGTTGGCCCTGTCACGCCACGCGATTTAGTTCGGCGGCGCCGGCCGGATACGCTTCAGAAAATCCCATAGCGGCAGCGCTGCCAGTCCGCCGATACCGCCGCTGGCATAGCTCGGCAGCGTAAACCCAAAGATCGATTGCCAGGTGGCGCCGACCAGATAGCTGACAGCGAGCACCACGAGGATGGTGATTGCCAAGCGTTGCCAGAAAGGTAGCAGCAGTTTCATAGCCGTCTCCATTGCGCCGCTTCGGGCTGGGATGCCTCAAACCAGTTGTGGTGCGCTTGTCTTCGTTAGCACGACGCGTGCGCCAAACGAGATCATACGATCCTCCAACATTGCCTCGGTTGCAAACCTAAGTGAAGGATAACGTCTATCCTGATCCTTCGCTGGCTTGATTGGAGCTGTCGCGCTCACCGCTTACAATTGCTCGGCGCGGGTCGTCCCGCGAACCGGTCGCTCATCCAGCGAACGGCGGCAGGTGCGCCGTCATAGCCGGCATAGTCGTGCGAAACGCCCTCAAGCCAGATCATGTGCACGCGCGTTCCTTGAAGGCACAGGTGATTGGCAAATTTTCGCGTGATGGGTGGGCGCACAATATGGTCTGCTGTTCCTTGAGCAATGAACACCGGAGCACCGGCGGCAGCCTTGCCCGGCGAGTTGCGCCTCATGATGCCTGCCCACGGTTCGGTTTTCGTCGGGTTCTTAGACAGAAAATTCGCTCCAAGCTGGCTCGTGTCCTGACTGAGCTTGAGCAATTCTCTGATCGACTGAATGCAGTCGCGCCCAAGTTGCTCGAATGCGGGACGCGATCCAGGTCTAAGGATGGAATCGAGCGGTATGTCGAAGAGCTTGGACCAGGAGAGGAGCGCCATAGCAGTGAGCGTTTTGCCCGATGCGGTCGTGTGATCGGCATCGAACAGCAGTTCTAGGTATGTCGCAGGAGCGGCGGTGGCGACGCCGACGAGCTCCAGCTCAGGCGCATACTCGGCAGCGAGTTCTCCGGTATAGAGCGCGGCGTGTCCGCCCTGCGAACGCCCCCACACTGCAAAGCGCCGTTGCGCCTTGGCATCGGGAAGTTGGCGTGCAGCACGCACCGAATCGAGCACAGAGCGGGCCTCGCTTACGCCTATGAGATAGGGGTGTGTTCCTGGCTCGCCTAATCCAGGATAGTCAGTAGCGGCGATGACGTATCCACGTTTAAGCATCTCATCCAGACCTGCAATCGAGCCGGAGAGATCGGGGAGCAGCGTCGGTGCGCAGCGGTTCACGACGCCCGTTGTGGGATGGGCCCAAGCGACGACAGGCCGCCCGCCTGGGGGAGCCTTGCCATCGGGAATGATTATGGCGCCCGACACAGGGATGGGTTCACCGTTGAGACCCGTCGAGCGGTAGAGAATGCGATACGCTTTGGCGTTTGGCTGTGCGCCACCCTTTTGAGGCCAGATCCTGATGATCTGGCCGGGTTTGGCGTTGCGGATTTCTGATTCTGAAACGTCCCCCAACGTGATGGGGCCAGCCGAGCTTGCAGCCAACCCGGATATAAAAAACGCTGCTGCTGCACAAATCGAAAGCCCACATCTAGCACCCAACATCTTGAACCCTTCTCGCTCGGTTGTGCCCCGGTGGCCTTATAGCATCGCTGGCACGCGTGGAACGCCAAACGGTCAATGTTTGCGTTGAAAGTGCCGGATGTGAGATCGCGAGGGCGAGGGCTCAGAGCATGCCAGCGGAGTGATGCGAAACGTGCCGCTGAGGGGCGTGCCGAACATGGACCGCGGCCAGATAGGTCATCGCCGCCCGCACAACCTGCGGTGCATAGAGAATCGTGCGATGGCCAAAGCCCTCGTATTCTTGCAGCTCAACGTGGTCGCCGAGGTTGGCAATCGCCTCGGCATTGTGGAACGGCACCTCGCGATCGCCGCTCCCGTGAATGACGAGAGTTGGCGCCTTCACCGTCTTCAAGAGGTCGACTGCCGAGAAGGTGCTGACGGGCCGGTGGCCAACGCGTTCCAGGTGGTGCTCGTAGGCGCGTTGCCCAGCCGGTGTCAGACCCAATTGATCGCCGAAGTCGCCAGTAACGTCGCTGAGGCGATTGGGGCAGCCGATGAGAACAAATCGCGAGATGGGGTGTGCGCGCGGCAACGGCGGGCCGCCTTCAGTGACCAGTAGGGTAACGAACCCGCCGAAGGAATGCGCAACGGCTGCGTTGATCGGCCCAAAGGCTTCACACACGCTCAGCATGGCGCGTGCGCAATCGGCAAGGTTTGTGCGCCGCCCAGGGCTGACCCCGTGTGCGGGGAAGTCAAACAACACCACACGAAAGCCAGCCCGGCGCAACGGCTCGATGAAGGCCGTCATAAAGGCTGCTTCGCTCGTCCAGCCGTGGACGAGTATCACGGTGCCGCGGGTCTCTCCATCCGGCTCGAACATGTAACTTTGCACGGCGCCGGCCGGCGTCGCGACCTGCTGCCAAGTCGCGTCGCGCAGGTGATAGCGCGCGCGCTGCGTCAAGCGATGATGATCGCGCGTGCGATGCTGGGACTGTTCCGGGGTGCAAAAAATGCGAAAGGCAAGATCGCCGGCTTCAGCGGGTGGCAGATGGCCAAGCTCACGCTGTCCGCGCACCTGAGGGCAGCGGAGGAGGTGTGAGCGTTTCTTGCGTTCGTTTCCAGTCACGGTTTGCGCCGACGCCTACATGCGCGCAGCTGCATTCAGCCGGTGTGTCATCCCATCGAGCTACGCTAAAGGGGCTCTCTCAATGAATAGGCCAAAAGCATAAATTCAACGTGAAGGTAGACTTAATGAATAGATATGATGGGTGCGGGAGGTCAATTCCAGAACCAGCCCACCACGAGAAGTACGCCACCCACTGCAAGCATAAATAGTGCCGCCACGCTGAGCGCCTGGGCAATGAAATGTCCAACAACCGTGCACACCGTTCGACGCGCCGTGCAAGGGTGTAGTCGGGGCTTACCGTTCGAATCACGACACGTGCTATGCCTGCTGTCATGAGGGGAACGGCGATTCGCATCATCGGCATCGATCCAGGCTTGCGGCGCACCGGGTGGGGCGTTGTGGAAAGCGACGGCGTGCGTCTCAGCTACGTGGCTAGCGGTCTCATCAAATCGACGACGGATGCCGATCTCGCCTACCGCTTGCGCGAGCTGTTTGAGGGCATTGCCAGTGTGATTGCGAGCTTCAAGCCGCACGAAGCGGCTGTCGAGGAGACCTTCGTCAACGACAATGCACGTGCGACCTTGAAGCTGGGTCAGGCGCGCGGCATTGCTCTATTGGCCCCGGCCATGAGCGGCCTTGCCGTGGCGGAATATTCTCCGAACCTTGTCAAGAAATCGGTGGTGGGTGCCGGTCACGCCGAGAAGCGGCAGATCAAGGTCATGATCGGGTTCCTTTTGCCTAGAGCGCGCGTCGAGAGTGCAGACGAAGCCGACGCTCTGGCCATCGCCATCTGCCATGCCAATCACCGCACGAGCCCGCAAGCCCGCGCCATGCGCTTGGCACGTGGGGTTGGCACATGATTGGAAAGCTCCGCGGCAAGGTGGATGCAATAGGCGAGAGCTTCTGCATCATCGACGTGAACGGTGTCGGCTACGAGGTGCTGTGCTCGGCGCGCGCATTGCGTAACCTGAAGATTGGTGACGAGGTGACCCTCACGATCGACACGCATGTGCGTGAGGACGCCATTCGCCTCTTTGGCTTTGCAAGCGAAGTGGAGCGCACCTGGTTTCGCACCCTGCAGAACGTGCAAGGCGTGGGTTCCAAGGTGGCGCTGGGTCTACTGGGTACCCTGAGCCCGGCCGAGATTGCCAACGCGATCGCACTTGGGGACTGGGCTCGTGTTGAGCAGGCGCCCGGCATCGGCAAGAAGCTCGCACAGCGCATTGTTGCGGAGTTGAAAGACAAGGCGCCGGCCTTGTCGGTTGCCGGTCTCAGATTGCCCGGCGGCGCTACGGATGACGCCGCGTTCGCTCCGCCGGAGGGAGACGCGGCGGCGGAGGCGATGTCGGCGCTCACCAATCTCGGCTATCAACCAGTGCAGGCCTCCGCTGCCGTCGCCGCTGCCATGAAGGAGCTGGGCGAGGACGTGGATACTGCAAAGCTCATTCGCCGCGGTCTCAAGGAGCTGGCGCGATGAAAAAGAAAGGCGAAAGAGCATGAGTGGCGCCCAACGCGCTTTGTGGACGTTCCTGATGTACACCCTCGTTGGGCCGTTCTTCGCTGCGATCGTCATTGCAGCGGTGTTGGTGCTGGCGCCACTTTTGGGTCTTGGCGCATTGCTTCCTCAGAACATGCCACCGCTTGGCGCCGCCGCGATCACGACCTTTGTGTGGGCGGTGATCCCTGCCGTACTCGTTGCGCTTGCGCTTAGCCCAATCGCCCTGCGCCAAGAAAACGTCGGTTGGATATTGGCCGCCATCGCGGGCGCGGTGGCTTTCGCCATCTCGGCCACACTTTTTCCGATCGGCATGGAGAGTGCGCGCCCCTATCTGACGTTCCTCGCAGGGCTGATCGCGCTGGCAGTTCGCGAAGTTCTCGTCCGCGCCGGTGTACTCACTGCTTGATGCGCGCGCTTAGGCTCCGTCGGAGAGAACTGAGATCGCCCTGTTGAGCTGCGGGTCTTTGCCTGCCGCATAGGGGAGTTCAAATGGCACCTCGATCGTTGGCACCACGCCTTTGCCCTCAAGCCGCTCACCATCAACGGTGACGTCATTCACCGCGAGAATGAGCAGGCTGCCGTCCGACAGCAAGAACGCGCGCGCTGCCAGCAGCGCGCCCGCCGTTGGCTCGCCGATCACCTCGCCATAACCGTTTTTCTTGAAACCGTAAGTGAGCACTTCCTTGCCACTGCGCGTACCGTTGTTGGTGAGAAGGACGACCGGCTTGCGCCAGCGAAATCCGACCAGTTCGGTATCACCGTTGCGCTCAGATAGTATCATTGTCGGTCCATGTGGGTCGAAGATGCGCAAGAAACTCGGGCGTGCGCCGCCCCATCCATCGCGCAGGTCCCAGATCAGGGCGTCGGCGTCCTTGAGTTTGCCCTCGCTTAGGGCTGCCTCAAGGATCTCCTGATAGCTGCGGCCTGCATAGGACCAGACGTGGATGTAGCCGATGCGCCGGCCGTTCGCTTCGATGATGCGCGCACTATCGCGCATGGCAGACTCGAACGCGTCATCGGGTTTGATGCGCTGGGGTCTCACTGCAATTGTTGTAACGGGCCCATTCGCATCGCGGCGTATCGCCAAGGCTACTGCTTCGCCTTCCTTACCGTGGAACGATCCAACGGGTTCAAATGAGCCGCCGTCCACCGATATGATTTCATCGCCGACGCGTAAGCCCGCCGTATCAGCAGGCAGACCAGCAAGCACGCCGCTTACGAACGTCTTGCCGTCGATCGTCTTGGTGAAGATGCCGATGCCGGAATAGGTGATCGCCCCGCCCGAAAAGTATTTCGGGATATCGCGGCGCAGGGGCCAAGAGAAAATATCGACGAGCTGATAGTAGGCTGGCTGCTCCGTGATGAAGTGGTGCGTGTGGGAAACGCCCAGTTCATCCAGCATGGCATTGATCGCGCCGGATCGCTCAGCGTCCGTCTTGGCCTCTGCGTAAGCGCCACGGTATTTATTGCCGACCGCCTCCCAATCGAGTCCCAACACGTTGCGGTCGTAAAACTTGTTCTGCACCAGACGCCACGCCTCGTCGAAAACGTCCGTATCGGATTTAGCATGCGGCTCAGCTGTGGCCGCCTCGGCGGGAAGGGGCGGTCTGCCCGCCGCGCCGACTGTTAAGGCGAACGCGAGCAGGGCTTTGATAACCAGTGTGCGCAGGCACATGTCATGTCCTCAAATGAATTGCGGCTCCCTCCAATGTAGGAACAAAATTGCAGCCATGCGCGCCAGCGAGGGGAAGAAAATGATGAGGAATTCGTAACAATACGACGCCCGGGGCGCAGGCCGCCCCGGGGCCATAAGATCACTCCCTAAAAGTAGTGATTGCGTTCGGCGCCGTCATAGCGCTTGGACTTCAGGCAGCACCGCTTGAAACCGGAGGCCCGAGCCGCACGGGCACAAGTCGTTGCGCCCCAGCTTCTCCACGAGCTCGACGTTACCGTGAACGTAACGCTCACCGCGCTTTACCCGTGTCTCTGAAGGATAGGATTTGCGACGTTTGGCCGAGACCTCAAAAGGAGGCCTGGTCGTCGAAATTGCGTATCTTTGCCATGGTCGTCCTCCATCGTTTGCTTGTGGAAGGTTGGTTGGGCCAGCGTCGATACGCGGAGAGTTTGCATATCTGATGGCAGTACGCCTGCGATTCCCCCCGCCCTATGTGCTTCTGCCTTGACGTTGCGAGCGAAGCAGCCCACGAACAAACCATGACCGACCGGCTCGTCACCAGTGCCAAGCGTGACGCGGACGCCAACGACGTGTCCTTGCGGCCGCAGTCGCTCGACGCGTTTATTGGACAAGAGCAGGCGCGCGCCAACCTGAGGGTTTTCATTCAGGCTGCGCGCGATCGCGGGGAAGCGCTCGATCACGTTCTGTTTGCAGGGCCGCCGGGTCTCGGCAAGACGACGCTGGCGCAGATCCTTGCAAAAGAACTGGGCGTCGGATTTCGACCAACGTCGGGTCCGGTTATTTCCAAGGCCGGCGACTTGGCCGCGCTGCTCACCAATCTGGAAGAGCGCGACGTTCTCTTCATCGACGAGATTCACCGTCTCAACCCTGCCGTGGAAGAAATTCTCTATCCCGCGCTGGAGGACTTCCAGCTCGATCTCATTATTGGGGAGGGTCCGGCCGCACGCTCCGTGCGCATCGACCTTGCCAAGTTTACGCTCGTTGGGGCCACGACGCGTCTCGGTCTGCTAACGACGCCCTTGCGCGATCGCTTTGGTATTCCCGTCCGTCTCAACTTCTATACGGTGGAAGAACTTGAACTGGTGGTAACACGCGGTGCACGCGTGCTTGGCGCCAGCATCGGGGATGACGGCGCCCACGAGATAGCGCGCCGCGCGCGGGGGACTCCGCGCATTGCCGGCCGCTTGCTCCGTCGCGTGCGCGACTTTGCCGCTGTCGCTGACGCCCCCACCATCGATGCCAAGTTGGCGGACAAAGCGCTGGCAGCGCTTGAGGTCGACAACGAGGGCCTCGACGCACTCGATCGCCGCTACCTTGCCTGCATCGCCCAGACGCATGATGGTGGCCCCGTGGGCATTGAAACCCTTGCAGCTGCGCTCTCTGAGCCGCGCGATGCGCTCGAAGAATTGGTCGAGCCCTACCTGCTACAACAGGGCTTTATCAGCCGCACGCCGCGCGGGCGCATTGCCACGCTTAAGGCTTACCGGCATTTGGGGCTTTCGGGGCCGCTGCGCATGTCGACCCCGCGGGTCGGCCTCTTTGAAGAGGATGCCTCTGAGGAGGGCGAACCGGGCGAGGGCGGGCCGCAGGCGGGGATCGGCTAACCTTAACTTAGCGCCGCCGCTTTTTTGTAGGGGCTTTGCCTCGAATTCGGCGCGCATGCGCGCTACGACGATGGCCCGATGACGACGGGGGAAGGACCCACCAACTTGCTCTCGCGCAGACAGTTTCTCTCCACACTGGGCGTGTCGACAGTGGCCGTCACCGGTTTTGGCGGCTACGCGCTTGCCGAGCCCTGGAGCACGTGCGTCACGCGCTACCGCATCGCGCCGCCGCGCTGGCCGGCCGGTCTGTCCTTGAAGCTTGCTGTCATTGCCGACCTGCACGCCTGCGAACCGTTCATGGGTGCCGACCGCATTCGCGGCATCGTCGAGGCCACAAACGCCCTTCAACCCGATTGCGTTTTGCTGCTCGGTGATTATGTCGCCGGTCACGGCATGAGCCGCTATGCGCAGCCCGTCGCCCACAAGGATTGGGCCCGTGCGCTTGGCGGACTTACAGCGCCGCTGGGTGTCCATGCCATACTTGGAAATCACGACTGGTGGGATGACTTAGAGGCGCAGCGCCGCCGTTGCGGGCCGACGCGTGCTGGACTGGCGCTGCAAGACGCCGGCATCGCGCTCTATGAAAACGACAGCGTGCGCTTGCAAAAGGATGGCAAGAGTTTCTGGCTTGCCGGTCTCGGCGATCAATGGGCCCTGACATCGAGGACCCGCGCGCGTGACGGTGCGAAGCGCTATGTAGGTGTCGACGATCTCGGTGCTACGCTTGGCAGAGTGAGCGACGATGCGCCTTTGATCCTTATGATCCACGAGCCCGACATCTTTAACTCTGTTCCTGATCGCGTGTCGCTAACGCTGGCTGGACATACCCATGGTGGTCAGGTGCGCGTGTTTGGTTATGCGCCGATCGTCCCGTCCCGCTTTGGCCAGCGTTACCTTTACGGTCACATCGTGGAGGACGGCCGTCACCTTGTCGTCTCCGCTGGCCTGGGATGCAGCGGCTTGCCGGTTCGCTTAGGTTCTCCACCAGAGATCGTCATGATCGAGGTCGCTGCCTGATGAGTGATGACCGCTGGCCCGATCTTGCAGGGCGCCTTGTCGAGGATCTGGCGGGCCGCCACCACGTGCTGCCGGTGCGCGTATATTTCGAGGACACGGACTTCTCCGGCCTCGTCTATCACGGCAGCTACGTACGTTGGTGCGAGCGGGGCCGCTCGGATTTCCTCCGGCTCTTGGGCGGCGATCACCGCCGCCTTATCGACGGCTCAGGCAGCAACGAGCCCGCCGCATTTGTCGTGCGCCGCATGAGCTTCGACTTCCGCAAGCCCGCCAGCATTGACGAAGTGCTGGAGGTCATTACCAAGGTGAAGGAGGTTGGCGCGGCAAGCCTGACGTTGGCCCAAACCGTTACTCGTGAGGGCAAGCCCCTCGTCGAGGCGGAAGTCACCGTCGTCCTCGTATCGGTTTCGGGCAAACCACTGCGCATCTCGGCCACCCTGCGCGAGGCTTTCGGGAGCTCGCTGACAGCGCATCCCTCGAAGAGTTGAGTTTCCCCAGTCAACAGGGATATGTTCCTTTTGGTTGACACCTGCGATCATTCATTTATGGGCTATCCATCGCTGTTTCTGTTAGGTCAGCCCAGTTGATCTATCATCGACGCTTCTCAAAATTCTCGAGGAAAACAAATGGCCGTAAAACCCGCGTCCAAGTCCAAGCCCGCGTCCAAGTCCAAGCCCGCGGCCAAGGTTGAAACCATCACTCTGCGTCAGCTTGGCGCTGCGCTCGCTGAGGCTCACGAAATGCCCAAGAAGCAGGGCATCGCCATACTTGAGGACATGGTGACGATGATCACCAAGCACCTCAAGAAGGGTGCCAAGATACGCATCACCGGCCTTGGCATTCTGCAGGTGAGAAAGCGCCCGGCGCGCATGGGCCGCAACCCGGCGACGGGCGAGACGATCAAGATCAAAGCGTCCAAGAAAGTTGCTTTCCGCGCCGCCAAGGACCTCAAAGAGGCGGTTTGACCGGCTCTCAGGTTCTGGCAACGTTCGAGGAAATGGCTGCGTTTGCGCGCTGGGGCCTATGCTTCAGCGTGCAGACGTTTGTGGATGGCGTTTGAACGGTGCTGGAACCGGGAAACCGGGAGCTGGCTCCGTCAATGTCCCAATAATCAGCCTCACATTGCCCCCCACCAAGCCCTCGTTTGGCCAAATTGAGTAGCAACATGCCGGCCTGGGGGAGCGGGCATCGCGCGACAGGCTCTGCCTCTAGGCGACGGGCGCTGCGATGGGCCCGGCGCTTATCTTGCTGCCCGCACCTTTGCGCGGTCTTCGCCGATTAATGGATACTGCGATGAACCCCACCGATCTCGCAAAAGAAGCCATCGGGCCTGCTACAGCGGGCGGGTTTTCGTTTCTGGAACTCTTCCTGCAAGCTCACGTCGTTGTCCAGTTAGTGATGCTGGGGCTGCTCGTCGCCTCGGTCTGGTCGTGGGCTATCGTCTTTGAAAAGCTGGTTGCATTCCGCCGTGCACGCCGGGAGTCGGAATACTTTGAGAACATGTTCTGGTCCGGCCAGTCGCTCGACGAGCTTTATGGAGCGTTGTCGCATTCCAAGACCATTACGACGGCAGCGCTGTTCGTCGCTGCCATGCGCGAATGGAAACGCTCCGTGGAGGGGAATATTCAGGCGCTTGGCGGCATTCAGTTGCGCGTCGACAAAGTGATGGACGTGACTATCAACCGCGAGATGGAACGCCTCGACCGCCGGCTTTTGTTTCTCGCAACCGTTGGCGCGACAGCGCCCTTCGTTGGGCTGTTCGGCACGGTGTGGGGGATCATGACGAGCTTTCAGGCAATCGCGGTATCGAAAAATACCAGCCTTGCCGTCGTCGCGCCGGGCATCGCGGAGGCCCTGTTTGCCACTGCGCTGGGGCTTTTGGCCGCCATTCCTGCGGTCATTTTCTACAATATGTTCTCGGCTGAATCCGCGCAGATTTCTCATCGTTTGGAGGCGTTTGCAGACGAGTTCTCGGCCATCGTTTCGCGGCAGATCGATGTCAGATCATAGTATCGCGAATCGTAGGGCCGCACATGACGTTTAATCAGACACCGAGCGCGGGAGAACCAAAGGGTCGAGCATGGGTGTGAACATCAGGGCAGGGGGGCAAGCATCCGGCGCGCGTCGCCGGCGTGGACGCCGCCATGCGCCCATGAGCGAAATCAACGTCACGCCCATGGTCGACGTGATGCTCGTGCTCATGATCATCTTCATGGTTGCCGCTCCGCTGCTCCAGGTCGGTGTCCCTATCGAGCTGCCCCAGGCCAAGGGCAAGCAGCTCACGTCCAGCCAGGAGCCGCTCGCTATTAGTGTGAAAACCGACGGCAGCGTCTACATCGGCGAGACGCCGATCGAGCTGGACGAGATTGCAGCGAAGCTCAAGGCCATCGCCAAGAACGGTTACGACGAGCAGATCTTCGTGCGCGGCGACAAGGGCGCGACCTACGGTGTGGTCATGCGCGTGATGGGTCGCATCAGCGCCGGCGGCTTTCACAAGTTGTCGCTTGTGACCGAGGTGGAGGAGGGAGGCTAGGGACGTGTACCTTGGGCTCCTCATCTCATTCGTGGGCCACACGGCGCTGCTGGCCTGGGCCATGATCTCGGTTCAACAGCTGCCGGAGCTTCCCGATACGGTGACGATCGAAGCGACGATCGTGACTCCGTCCGAGTTCACCCGGCTCAAGCAGGGCAATCCCGATTCCAAGAAGCTAGAGGCGAAGGCCAAAGAGGAGCCCAAGCCAGAGGTCTCCAAAAAGGAGGCGCCCTAAGCCCAAGCCGGAAACAGCACCCCCGCCGCCCGAGCCCGAAGCGGCCCAACCCCCGCCACCGCCCAAAGAAGATGTGATCGCCAAGAAGATTGAGGAGGAGCGCGTCGCGGCGTTGAAGATTGAGGCGCGCGCAAGAAGAAGGCTGTGGCGAAGAAGAAAGCCGAAAAGAAGCGTAAGGCCGAGGAAAAAAAGAAGAAGGCAGAGAAAAAGCGGAAGGCGAGGAGAAGAAGCGCAAAAAGCTCGCGAGGCCAAGCGGAAGGCAGCAGAGGCCAAAAAGAAAAAGAAGAAAAAGTTCGACGCCGACCGCATCGCCGCTCTCATTGACAAGAGCCCGGACAAGCGCGGGGCGCCGCGCACGTCAACGCCGCCGACGAAACCGACCGATTATAAGGGCCCGACGGCCGGCGTTCGGCGCGGCACCGATTCGGTGTTGTCGGCCCGCGAGCAGGACCTGCTGAAATCCCAGCTCAGCGGCCAGTTGAAGCGCTGCTGGCATTTGCCGGGCGGAGGCGGTGGCATCGAGACGATGGTCGTCACTTTGAGTTGGAACCTGAAGCAGGATGGCTCGCTCGACGGTCCGCCTAAGGTCGTGCGGCCGCAATCAGGCCCTGTTTTTCAGATTGCTGCGGAGGCGGCAATGCGGGCGGTGACGCGATGCGCTCCCTTCGATCTTCCCCGCGAAAAGTATACGGTCTGGAAATTGGTTACCTGGAGCTTCGACCCGCGCGACATGATGTAGGCAGTGATTCGGAACTGCGCGCTTTTTGAAGGACGAGAGATGATTGGACTGACGCGACAAACCTTTGCTTGGATGTTGGTCGCCGTGTTGCTGTTTACGCCGATGGTGGTGCAAGCGCAGGGCGCCGGGGGCGGTTTGACCGGTACGCAGCGGCAGGGCACGCTCGCGCCGATCCCGATCGCCATACCTGAGTTCCTCGGCGAGGATCCCAAACTGGGGAGCGATGTTGCCGAAGTGGTCGCCGCCGACCTGGAGCGGTCCGGTCTCTTCGATTCCCTCGACCGGGCCTCGTTCTTGGAACGCGTGCGCGATGTGAATGCCGCTCCGCGCTTTCCCGACTGGCGCGCGATTCAGACCGATGCGCTGGTTGTCGGTCGTGTTAACCGGGGCGATGACGGCCGTATCGTCGCTGAGTTTCGTCTTTGGGACGTGGCGACAGGCAAGCAGCTTGCCGGTCAACGATTCGCGACAAGCGCGCAGAACTGGCGCCGGATCGGCCACATCATTGCAGATCAGGTCTACCAGCGTCTGACGGGTGAGAAGGGCTACTTCGATACGCGCGTCGTCTTTATTGACGAGACGGGTCCCAAGGACAAACGCGTCAAGCGGCTGGCGATTATGGACCAGGACGGTAAGAACCTGCGCCTCTTGAGCAACGGCCGCGAGCTGGTGCTCACGCCGCGTTTCAGCCCGACGAACCAAGAGATCACCTTCATGTCCTACGGTGAGGGTCAGCCGCGGGTGGTCTTGATGAACCTGGCAACGGGCAAGCGCCAGATCGTCGGTGACTTCCCCGGCATGACGTTCGCACCGCGATTCTCACCCGACGGCCAGCGCATCGTCATGAGCCTTCAGTCCGGGGGCAACTCGAGCATCTATGAGATGGACTTGCGAACGCGGCAGAAGCGCCGCCTCACCCAGGGGGGGGCCATCGACACGGGTCCGAGCTACGCGCCCGATGGGCGCCAGATCGTGTTTGAGACCGATCGCGAAGGTTCCCAGCAGATCTATGTGATGAACTCTGATGGTTCGAACCCGCACCGCATCAGCTCAAGCCAAGGACGATACTCAACGCCGGTCTGGTCGCCGCGTGGCGATTACATCGCGTTTACTAAGCAACTCTACGGGCGGTTCCTGATAGGGGTTATGCGCCCCGATGGCACGGGCGAGCGTATTCTGACAGAGGGCTTTCATAATGAGGGCCCGACCTGGGCGCCCAACGGACGTGTGCTGATGTTCTTTCGCGAATCGCCAGGTGCGAAGGGCGGCCCCCGAATCCTTTCGGTCGATTTGACGGGGTACAACGAGCGGATTGTTCCGACTCCGTCATTTGCATCCGATCCTGCGTGGTCGCCGCTTCTGAAATGAACCACCTCTTAACGTCAAATTAACTGCATCCGGTATTGAATATAGGACGACTTCCCCCGCGTGCATGGGGTGTTTTGTTGCGTGATTTCACGCTCTTATGAGATTGATCGAAATGTTGGTTAGGCATCTAAAGAGCGTTGAACACGGCGTGGCATTTTCGCATCTACCGGCTTGGAAAACCGAGGCTAAACCGCCTCTGTTCTTGATCAAGACGGGCCGCGCCAGTACCCAAGAATACGGCCAGTGCCGATCAAGCATCAGGAGATACTAACATGCAGGGTGTTAAGGGGCTGATCGTTCTGTCAGCAGTTGTTGCGGCTATCGCACTGAGCGCTTGCCGTCGTGAAGAGCCGGTGCCGTTGAAGCTCGGTGCTGAAATGCCTGTAGCCACGCAGCCCGCTCACTAAGAGCAGGCGGTAAGGCCAGGACAACATAAGGAGAGAATATCATGAAGAGTGCTATCGTACTCGCTGTCGTCGTTGCGGCTGTTGCTCTGGGCGCTTGCCGTCGTGAAGAGCCCGTGCCGTTGAAGCTTGGCGTTGATTTGCCAGCAGCTGCTGACATTCAATAGTCTCGCTAAGCGCGACCTATACAAGCCTTATCCTCCCGTAGCCTTGTGCACGGGAGGCCAATTTCGAGACCGAGATGTTGATGCTTCCAGCGTCACATTTCGGTCTTGATGTTTTTGGGGACATTGTTGGCCGGTTGCTGGCCTGTAACCCTGATTCTCCCGTAAGGACAGACAGCGAGTTGGCGGCGCGGAACCAGGTGATTGACGATTAGCGCCTTGCGGGGGCCGCAATGAACGGCGCGCGAAGGGCCTGCTGAGCTTCTAGGGCCCTGGAAATTGGCCATATTTTTGTACGAACGATCAGCTAACTCCGCTTTTGACATGGAACTGTCGCCCTGCGCCGGTGTCGAGTAGCGAGGCGACGAAGGGATAGATGATGGCTAATTCAGCCTGGCTTGACCGCACGGTGCGATTGCTCGCGATTGTTGTTGCCTGCTTTGCGGTTGCAGCTTGTGCCAATCAGAACGCCAAGCCGGACTCCGCGCTTACGGGGCGCGATGCCTCGGTGAGGCCGGGCACACAGCGCGATTTCAGCGTCAATATTGGCGACATCGTCTATTTCACCACCGACAGCAGTGATCTGACGGCAGAAGCCTCAACCACTTTACAAAAACAGGCCCGCTGGTTGGCGCAATACCCGCAGTTCACGATCACGATCGAGGGCCACTCCGATGAGCGCGGCACCCGGGAGTACAACATTGCGCTGGGGGCACGCCGCGCGACCACCGTTCGTAATTTCTTGGCCAGGACCGGCGTGAACGGGTCCCGGATTCGCACGATTTCCTATGGCAAAGAACGTCCCGTTGCCGTCTGCAACGATATTTCCTGTTGGTCCCAAAATCGGCGCGCTCAGACCGTGCTGAATAGCCGGCCAGGCCCAATCGCATCTGGGTAACTAGGCCGCGTGCGCCAATCTCGCCTGTTTGCACAAGCACAGCTGCGCCCCCTAGAGCAAGATCGTTCTTGGCGGGAACCTTCTGAGCTTGGTGAGCGATTCCATCAAGAACGATCAGGCTCTAGCCGTTTGCACCAGTCTCCAGGCAAACTTTGGCCTCAATGGATGGCCATGAATTGTGCTCAATTTCGTTAGTTTGCGTACTGAGGGCACGCGATGAATCGACTCCTGCGCGGATCGAGCAGGGTCACAAGGCAGTGTGTGGTGGTCGTGTGTGCTGCCTCTATGCTCCTGGCGCCCATTGCTCCTGCCAATGCAGCAGAAGTGCATCCATCTAAGGTTGCTGGAGGTTACGGCACCTACGGCCCGCGTGAGCGCGCTGAGGAGCTGTACCTCGACGGTATGGAGAAGCTTCAGGCTGGGCGGCGCGCATGGGCGCGAAGAACGTTTGAGAACCTCATCGCCCGTTACCCCCAAACGGCAGCTGCAGATCGTGCGCGCCGCCAACTCGGCGACTTCTATCCCGGCGTTAAGCAACCGGCTTTGAGTGCACCGCCTGTATCGCCGAATGTGCCTGCTGTGCCGCTGCCTGCCCCTGATTCCGCCACGCCCGCACGCGTGATCGCTCCAGGTCCGAAATGGGACCGCGAGATGCGGCGCAGCGCTGCCGTTCAAACAAAGCTGCGCTTGCAAGCCGGTGATCGGGTCTTCTTCAGTTCTGGAAGCGCCGCACTAGGGAGCAAGGCCCGCTCCGCACTGGTCGCCCAGGCGCAATGGCTGAACCTGAACCGCGGCGTAGAGGCCACGATCGAGGGTCATGCGGACGAGCCGGGCACAGATGAGCAAAACGTGATCCTTTCGGCTCAGCGCGCCGAGGCTGTGCGCCAGCGTCTCGTGGAGGAGGGCGTGGCGGCGTACCGCCTGGAGATCTTGGCGCGGGGGCGCACGCGGCGCGTGGCTGTTTGCCCGGCAGCCGAGTGTCGCGCGCAAAACCGCCGCGCCGTGACCATTGTCTTTGTCGGAGGGACGCATAGGCGGCTGGGCCTCAGCGCCGCCCCAAACGCCTCTAATAGCCGCGAAGAGAAGCAAATAGTGGGGCCCGCGCGGCCAGTTAGAGCAACGGGCGTGCCGGAAAGGCTGGGCCTACAACATTGACAACCGGCGGGTTAATATCAAAACGTTGAAAAGCTTCTCCCAGGTTGCACCATGATTGGCTGGGCGCCGTGGTACTAAGCGGCACAAGTTCTCGAGCTCGAAACCATGCTCGGTACAATGGACACATTCCTTCTATAGCCACCTTCGGATTGGAAATTCTTCGCCCATGCATCAGCACTCTGGCCCCATGTTCATAGGTGCTCTTATCACTTCGCTCCTCGTGTTGACGGCCCCTGCGGGTGCCGACCCTGGGGCGAACGATGCTGAGCGCGGCTGGCAGTCGGCGCAAGTGCAGCCTCCGCAGGGACCGCCCAATGCGCAAACGCCATTGCAACAGGGTGCCCCAGCCGCGCAGTCGGTGCCGCGAGCCGGTGATGATGCCGGTCTAAGCAAACGTGTGGAGCAGCTCGAGGAACAACTCGTCGACATGCAAGTCGTCGTTGGGACGCTTCAGTCTTTGGCGCGACCTGGCCCATCGTCTGCACCAGCGGCAAGCAATAGTGCTTCAAGTTATTATGGCGGCGCCGAAAGCGGACGCATCGACGCGCTTGAGACGCAGATCCGCGCGCTCACCGCACAGATCGAGCAAATCGCCAATCAGGTGCGCGCTCTAGGTGCGCAGCCGCGCCGTAGCGATGCCGGCGGCGCGCCCGATGCAGGATACGGGCAGGTCCAACCGGCCGATATTCCAAGTTTCGGTTCCACCACGGTGACGGCTGGCTCGGATGACGCCATTGGGCGGGTCTCATTGAAGGGCAGAACGCCTCTTCTGATTCAATCGCCGCTCTTCCGCCAGCCAGCCCCGATCTCCAAGCAGGTTTGAACCAGTCTGGAAATCCCAAGCAACTCTATGAAACGGCCTACGGCTACCTGATGCAGCGGGACTATGGCGCGGCCCAGTCCGCTTTCGAGGACTTTCTCAGTCGTTATCCCAACGATTCACTTGCCGGCAATGCACAGTACTGGCTCGGCGAGGCGTACTTCGTGCGCGGTAAATACAAGGCGGCTGCCGGTGCCTTCCTAAAGGGATATCAAGGCTACTCTGGAAACGCCCGCGCTCCTGACAGCTTGTTGAAGCTTGCCTTGTCGCTGGACCGGCTCGGGCAAAAGGATGCCGCTTGCTCCTCTTATGCAGAGCTCAACACGAAATTTCCCAATGCGCCGCAGAACGTCAAAATGCGCGCCAAGTCGGAGCGCCAGCGCGTCGGCTGTCCCTGACGACAACACCGGCGGCACGGTGATCGCAGCAGAGCCAATCAGCGATGCCGAGCGTAACGCGCGGCTGGCGGTGCTTCAGCCTTTCCGTGTTCTCATCCTTGCCGTGTCGGGCGGCGCGGACAGCTTAGCGATGATGCATCTCGTCGCCGGCTGGTCGCGCCGGAACAAGCGCACACAGCGCACGATCATTGTGGCAACGGTTGATCACGGTCTGCGGCCGGAGTCGGGCAGGGAAGCGCAATGGGTGGCGAATGAAGCCCGCGCTCTTGGGCTTGCGCACGAGACTCTGGTTTGGGTAGGTGAAAAGCCCGAATCCGGGATTCAGGATGCGGCACGCGAAGCGCGTTATCACCTTTTGGCGGAATTGAGTTGGCGCTTGCGCGATGCCGGTCCCGTAGCCATCGTAACGGCTCACACGCAAGACGATCAGGCCGAGACATTTCTCATGCGGCTTGCGCGCGGCAGCGGCCTTGATGGTTTAACCGGCATGTCGACCGTGCGACGTCTCGGCCGCGAGGCGGGATGTAAGTTGGTCCGTCCGTTCTTGGGACTTCCCGGCGCACGCCTCACTTCGACACTCAAATCTCACGGTCTTGAATGGATTGAAGACCCGAGCAACGAGCAGGACCAGTTTGAGCGCGTGCGTGTGCGCAAGGCGCGTGGCGAGCTGGAGCGGCTCGGTTTAACGAACGAAAAAATTGCGCTCAGTGCTCAGCGTTTAGAGCGCGCGCGCACCGCGCTCGATGCGGCAGCCGACAAGCTCCAATCTGAATCAAACCTCGCTGTGCACGGCGGTGCGTTCGCCGATTTCGACGCGCAAGCTTTCTTCGCCGCGGCTGAGGAATTGCGTCTGCGTCTTCTCGCGCGATTGGTCTCTTCGTTCGGCGGCCAAGAAGAGGTTGCTCGCCTTGCCAAGCTCGAAGCGTTGGTCGATCGTCTTGCGCAGCCAGGCTTTGAGGGGGCCACGCTCGGGGGCTGCATCGTCTTTCGGCGTGGCGAAAAGATCTGTGTCGTTCGCGAGCCGGGCCGCGCTGCTCTGCCGGAGTTGGCTTTGGCACCGGGGCACTTTGCCACGTGGGACCGGCGGTTCCGGGTATGGGCTGCGCCGGAGGGGCTTCACCCGCTTATTGTTCGCGCGCTGGGGGCCGACTGTTTTGCGCAGCTGCGCAAGCAACTCGATGCTGGCCAGGAGCTTCCGCCAGCCCGAGCCGCGGCAACGCTACCGGCTTTTTGGCAGGGGGAGGAGCTGTTTGCCGTTCCCCAGCTATTTCAGCCGCCGCACCCGTTTGCGGGCCATGGTCCCCAAGGACAGCGGTTGTGCTCGGCGGAATTCCTCTGGTAAGGCAAGGGCGTCTCAGGATCAGCAGGTGCCGCGGCGCGGCCTCGGCTGGCGGCAGATTTAGGGCCGTTAAGCTAATTGGGGGCTCAACCCTGTAACTTGGCAAGGAACGGGGCGATACTTATGTTAACGATGCTCGCGGAGGCGACGCCCGGATCGATCCTGCATTCGGGTATATTGGTGCGCCCGCGGGCTGTATAAGGAACGCAATGAACTCAAACTTCCAAAAGCTTGCAATCTGGGTTGCTATCCTGGTTCTGCTGGCTGCGCTCTTTAACCTTTTCAATAATCCCGCCCAGAGCCAGCGCGGCAAAGAGATCACCTACTCAGAATTTTTAACTGCGGTCGACGAGGGCAAGGTCGCCGAGGTGACGCTTGCGGGCAGCCGCATTCAAGGCACGATGAGTGACGGCGCCGCTGCGTTTTCCACCTACGCCCCGCAAGATCCCACGCTGGTCGAGCGCCTGCAAAAGAAGAACATCAAGTTCCGTGCGCGCCCCTCAGATGATGACGTGCCCTCGATCATGAGCATGCTGCTCAGCTGGTTCCCCATGCTGCTACTGATTGCGGTGTGGATCTTCTTCATGCGTCAGATGCAGTCAGGCTCGGGCCGCGCCATGGGCTTTGGCAAGTCCAAGGCCAAGCTACTCACTGAGCGCCAGGGGCGCGTGACGTTTGACGATGTGGCCGGCGTCGATGAGGCCAAGGACGAGCTGCAAGAGATCGTCGAGTTCCTGCGTGATCCACAGAAGTTCCAGCGCCTGGGTGGGCGCATCCCGCGCGGTGCGCTGCTCGTTGGCCCGCCCGGTACCGGGAAAACGCTGCTTGCGCGTGCTATTGCGGGCGAAGCCAACGTGCCCTTCTTCACGATCTCAGGTTCTGACTTCGTGGAGATGTTCGTGGGCGTTGGCGCATCGCGCGTGCGCGACATGTTCGAGCAGGCAAAGAAGAATGCCCCCTGCATCATCTTCATTGACGAAATTGATGCTGTTGGCCGCCATCGTGGCGCGGGCCTCGGCGGCGGCAACGACGAGCGCGAACAGACGCTCAATCAACTCCTCGTCGAGATGGATGGATTTGAGTCGAACGAAGGCGTTATTCTCATTGCGGCCACCAACCGTCCTGATGTGTTGGACCCTGCACTTCTGCGCCCAGGCCGTTTTGACCGGCAGATCATGGTGCCCAACCCGGACATTGCGGGCCGCGAAAAGATCCTGCGCGTGCACATGCGCAAGGTTCCTATTGCGCCCGATGTCGATCCCAGAGTGATTGCGCGCGGTACGCCGGGCTTCTCCGGTGCCGACTTGGCCAACCTCGTCAACGAGGCTGCATTGTTGGCCGCGCGCCGCAACAGGCGGCTCGTGACGCAAAGCGAGTTCGAGGATGCCAAGGACAAGGTCATGATGGGCGCGGAGCGGCGCTCCTTGGTCATGACCGAGGAGGAGAAACTCGCCACCGCTTACCACGAGGCCGGGCACGCGCTTGTCAGTGTCACGGTCCCCGATGGCGAT
>PVMK01127862.1_pt1 | contig 43531 bp, 44 predicted proteins | sample 1853481 | NCBI WGS metagenome assembly PVMK01 (sample SAMN08533507, study PRJNA380276) | Marine sediment metagenome, whole genome shotgun sequencing project.
ACTCCCCCCCCATCAAAACACCTGCAAGACAGGTGGGTGTTGTTTCAGAAGAGGCCTCTGAGGCATCCGGTTTTGCCAAAGACATGCCAATCTGTTTTGGGGGCGGTGATCAGCAGTGTGCAGCCATTGGCGCTGGGGTAATTCGGGAAGGATTGGCTGAAATAACGATCGGAACGGCCTCGGTGATGGTTGCCCACATAGACTCCAGAAAACCCGATCCAAAACACCTGGTCCTGATGGGGGGGTCGGCTATCCCCGGCAAATGGGATATGGAAGGACTTGCATTTGCCACCGGTGTGTGTCTGCGATGGTGGCGCGACACCTATGCCCAGGTGGAAAGAGAGGCGGCAGAACAACTGGGAATGGATTCCTATGACATCATTAGCGTCCAAGCGGCTTCAGCACCGGTAGGTTGCAAAGGACACATCTTTTTCCCCTTTTTCTCAGGGCAAGTTACCCCCCACTATGTGGATAATGCAAGAGGAGGGACCATCGGTTTGTCCCTGATCCACGACAGGGCCATGATGGCACGTTCAATCATGGAAGGCGGCGCCTATGAACTTCGGATGATCGTTGATGCCATGGAAGAAGTCCTGGGCAAACCCTTTGACAGCATAAGGCTTTCCGGTGGCGGTGCAAAATCTCCCCTCTGGAACCAGATCCAGGCTGATGTGTATGGAAGACCTGTGGACAGGTTGAGGGTGTCTGAGTGCACAAGCCTTGGGGCAACGAGCCTCGGCGCTGCAGGCGCCGGTGTTTTTTTTTTTTTTTTTGAGGCTGTCAGTCACATGGTTCATCCGTTTGGTTCCATCGAACCCAACATGGCGAACCATGCCATTTATGAGGACGTCTTTGGCGTATTCAGAGACACATTTCTGGCCCTCCGAGATGGCGGGATTTACGACAAGATTGCCGCCGTACAGAACAAACATTGGGGTTAGGGCTTGCCCTGAGGGGGTTTATTGTTGAAAATCGGCGCCGCACAAATTCATCTCTATCCGGACCTTGAACAAAATCTTACAAATATCAGTAAATGGGCAAAAAGGGCATCGGAACAAGGGGTGGATATCCTGAATTTCCCTGAGACCAGCCTGACAGGATATTTGTTTAAGGGGTTTTCCGAGATAAGAGCGGACGACATCGCCAGGAGCATCGATCGACTCAGCGCCCTTGTGCAGACCCTGGGGATCAGTATGGTGGTTGGGACCCCATATTGGGTAGATGACCAACTTTTTAACAGCGTTGCCGTACTCCTTTCAGACGGAAGACAATTTTTATATCACAAAAACAATCTGGTTTCCTATGAGAAGGAATATTTTTCGCCAGGCTCGGAGAGTCTGACCTTTGAACTGGGAAAATTCAAATTCGGTACCATCATCTGCAGGGACCAGAACTTTCCGTTACTCTCCAAAAGAATCAAGGACGAAGGGGCACGCGTGCTTTTTATTTCATGCGCCCATTATTATTCGCCCATGGAAGCCCGCTTAAAAGTGGACAAAAACCGGGCCCTGCCCATTGTGCGGGCATATGAAAACAGCTTTTTTGTTTGCAAAGCCAACGCGGTGGGCTCCTACCGCGGTCAAATCAACCTCGGTCACAGCATAATCATCGGACCAAATGGTGTCGTTATCAATGAGGCAGGTGAAACCACTGAAGAGCTTCTCACCTTTGATATTGATGAACTAAATCTTGATTGGAAGTGGTAGGTCTGCGCTTTCAGCTTCTGTCATTCGATGCATGAGTGGGGACATCTGTGAATAGGTCTCTATGTATTGATCCACGTAGAATTGATAGGCAAGGTGGTTGGCTCGATCGGGTTCGATGCGATAAGCGATCTTCACCATATTTTTTGCGGCCTCGCTTACATTTGGATAAAGCCCTGATGCAACACTTGCAAGAATAGCTGAACCGAGGAGGGGGGCATCCTGAACCTCGGGGATGTGAATCGGAACACCGCTTACATCTGCATGGATCTGCATCCAAAACCGGCTTTTGGTGGGTCCACCACAGGCGTATATTTCCTTTGCGTCATACCCCGCCTCCCGGAATTGCCGGAAAATAAATTCGGTCCCGTAAGCGATTCCCTCAAGAATTGCCCTATATATATGTTCCGGCCTGTGTCTAAGACTGAGTCCCCAGATAGCTCCCCTAAGGCTGGGATCAACAAGGGGGGTACGATTCCCCTGAAAGGAATCGAGGACGATCAACCCTTCCGATCCGATAGGGATTGTTTTGGCCAGTTCGTCCATAAATTCGTAAATATCCTTATTAATCTTTTCCGCCTCCCTTGTCTGGTGACCCAGGAAGTGGGTCTTGTACCATTTAAGGATGGAGCCCGTAGAGATTTGCCCTCCTTCAACGGTATGCTGCCCACGGATGACCGCGTTTGGATACGAACCAAAGATCCCCTTTTTGTGAAAGGCCTTTGGAGACATACCCAGATGGAGATGCGATGATCCGGTAATAAAGGCAAGCCGGCCCGGTTCGATTACATTTAGGCCGATCATCCCTACAAAGGCGTCGGCCCCGCCTTCCGCCACGACGGTTTCCTCTGTGAGGCCGAGTTGGGAAGCGGCCTCTGGAGTAAGACGGCCAACAGGTTGATCCATGTCCAGAACATCAGGGGGGAATTTAGATATGAGATCCCCGAGCTCGATGGCCTCGTAAAAAGAAGATGGGAATCCGCCTTCGTCGTCGTCGTAATACCATCTTACAGAGGCATTGTTTATGCTGGCGGTTTTCCGGCCTGTAAGTCGGTGGTTAATGAAATCCTGATACTCACATACCACCGCCGCCCTTGAATAGATGTCCGGTTCGTTCCGCTTCACCCAAAGGGCCTTACAGGGCATCCACTCCGCACTTACATTTCCATGTCCGTTGTACTTCAGGGCCGGATGCCGGCTTTCGGCGATAAAACGGGCCTCTTTGGCCGCGCGTACGTCCATCCACAGAAGGGCATTCCGGAGCGGTTCCATGTTTTTATCAAGAAACACGACCGTACAGCAGGTAGCATCGACCGAAAGACCCTTGATGTCTTCAGGATCAACTTCTGCGTCCCCCAAAAGATCTCCCATACATTCGGTTAAGGAACCCCACCACTCTTCCGGATCCTGTTCTGCCCATCCGGACTGAACAAAATGAGTTTGGTAGGGTCTATTCCTGGCCAAAAGAAGATTCCCCTGTAGATCAAACAAGCCAACCCTAATCGACTCTGTGCCCCCGTCGATTCCGATTATATACGGCCCTTCGCGGTCGGCCATAATCCATCTCCGTGACTAATTTTTTAATTTTTCCATCAAGAACGACAGTGGTTTGGCGAAGTGGCGCACGGTTTCTATACTTTCCATGTCATTTTCAATGTCGTGTTTGCCAGCGGAACCGGCCATGGTTATATTCCAATAGGTTGACCTGAAAATTCCCACGGTTTTTATGTTTGTGCCTCCATAAAAAAGTGGTTTCCGGAAATACTAAGACTTTGCAACACGTTTGGTTACAAAATCAACCATTTCCTGTGTGACATCGCTAAACTGTTTGGCCGTGGCCAACAAAGGCATATAGCTGTTAAACTCCTCTGCAGTGTACCCGTCTTCTGCGTAGCCCCGTTTAAAGTAAGGAATTTTTATTAGTTTGTCCATCACATCACTGGGGATCGGATCGTTGATTTGATTGCTGAATTCAAGATGCCGTCCCTCAAAAAGAAGCCCTTCCAGGTAGGGTGGCGGACAAGTATAGACAGCGTTGGCACCAGCCACTTTTTCGATGTGCCAGGAACGGACCTCACCATCCACCTTTGGGCTCATTCTCATGGAACAAAGCAGCATTTTTCCCGGGTATGCGTTGTTTTCATCAACCAGACGGCACGCCTTCTTAAAGATGGCGATTTCAGACCATCGTTCGTCCGCCTCACTTAACTCTATTTGGAGCTCCTTGGCCTCCTTTCGTAAATCCCCCAATGTCCCAAACCGGCCACTCATAAACGTGATCACCGAACGCCATTTGTTCAAATCCACGCCATTTGTCTCGGCTTCTTTTTTGCCTTCAACCACGGCGTTCATACAGGCGATGAACTGAGAGATCATAATGGAAAGGGTGTTGTTGGTCGCGATCCCCTTGGCCGTTAATTGTTTGATTACCTCATACCCTTCAGCGGTCCCGGGGACTTTGACCATTACGTTGGGAGAAAGGGAATTCAGTTCCACTCCCTGGGCAACCATCTTGTCCACATCATGTCTAACCCTGGGATCAACTTGGCCGGAAATATAGCCGTACTTGTAATCACTCGCCTCAAAAAGCGGGAGATAAGTTTCAGCGCCTCGTTTTACAATCTCCTTGTATGTGTCCCAGAAAACAACATCAGCAGATTTACTGGGATGCTTCTCAACCTGTTCATCAATCCACTTGGCCCAGTAGTCGGGATTATCCTTAATGGCATTATAGGACAGCGGGGGATTTGTCGTCACTCCCCGGAAAAGATTTTCTTGGGGTTTATTGTCTTTGTTGTAGAGACGGTCAAGCCACTCCTGCATCTCCTCTTTATCGGATGCCCGATCCATCATCTTTTTTCGCCAGTTGTCATATACAACCGGCGAAGAATCCCACCATATCTCAGAGTCCGGGTTTATTTCCCAAAATTTCTCTATCACGCTTTTTCTGGACATTCTTGATCCTCCTCTATGATAAATACCTATCAGATTTCAATATGAAAAAAATTAAACTTCTTTTCAAAAAAAATGCCGCATCAATATTTGAACATTCCTTTCGTATTTAGTGTCCGAACGAAAACTAGGATTTTCGTTCAGAGCAAGCCTCCGGCCTGTAGGGCCTACGGCCCGGAAGGAAAGCCGATAATTTTAACCGCAGGAATACGTTGAGTATTTCGAGGATTAAAATTTGAGTCTGACGCAGATATGGGCAAAAAAGACAGTTTTCGTTCAGACACTATTTATGGAAGGTAAATGTGTCTTCCTAAGGCGTCTCTTGCCGCCTCTGCAAGGGATTCGCTAAGTGTCGGATGTGGAAAAGACGCCCTTGCCAGATCTTCCAGGGTCGCCTCCATTTGTATGGCTAAAACAGCCTGACCAACCATTTCAGCAGCGTTGGCCCCAATAAAATGGGCGCCAAGCACTTCCCCATATTTCTTTTCAGCGACGACCTCCACGATTCCCTCGTTTTCAGATGTGAGCATTCCAAAAGGGTTCATCCCATATGGTGCCGCCCCCACAACCACATCGTGCCCTTCCCTTTTTGCCGCCTTTGGGGTCAGACCGACACTGGCCACCTGTGGTTGGGTAAAAAGAACCCGGGTAAAAACCCGCGGATTCATTGCATTGTTCAATCCCATACTGTTTTCAGCGGCGATGATTCCCCCCTCTGAGGAGACATGTGAATAGTGCCGTTTTTCCGGTCCTGCCAGGTCTCCGATGGCATAAACCCCTTTGGATGAAGTCTCCATCTTGTCATTTATCTCTATATATTCGCCATTTTCGTCAAGGCCGATACTGGACAGGCCAAGCCCCTTTAAAGAAGCCGTTCTCTCAATATACAATATGTTGTCCACTGTAACGGTTTCATTTCCCTTTTTCGTTTTTAACGCCACACAAAGACCATCTTTCACTTTGGAGATCCCTGAAATTTCTGCCTCTCTTTTGATTTCTATTCCCTCGTCCTTTAACACCTTTCTCATCCGTGACCTGATTGTCTTACTCTCGTCAGGCAGGATCGCCTTGTCCGGTGTGGCCACCATTGTTTTTGAACCAAACCTGTAAAGAAACTGTGCGATCTCCAACAACCACGGGCTACGTCCAAAAAGGAGCACCCTTTTGGGCAGGCTGTCCAACCCCAAAAGGTCATCGCTATTTATTACGCCTTCCAGGTCTCCACCGGGAAACTTGGGTCTTACCCATCTTCCGCCGGCGGCCAGAATAATCTTTTTGCACGGGATGCCCTTCCCGTCCACCATCACATTTCCGTTGCCCGCGATTTCACCTTTTCCTTTAATGATTTCAATATTGTTTTTCTTAAGAGTGGTTGTCACGCCCATTCTCATAAAGTCAATGAGTTCGTCCTGGCGTTTTTTCAAAACTGAATAATCCGTTGAAACCCCCTTGATGGACAAACCCATTTTTTTCCCAAAAGAAACAGCGCCAAGTATGCCGGAGGCAACCATCATATGTCCAAACGGCACGCACCCCCTGTTCATGCAAAGCCCGCCAAAATCCTTGCTCTCTACGATAGCGACCTCACCGCCCAGCTGTGCGGCCCTGATAGCGGCAGGCACACCCCCTGCCCCTCCTCCGATGACAACAACATCTTTCATTTCTTTACTCCTTTGTTCCTTATAGTTATAGTATCATATTACGAGTTTTGTCGGAGATATGTTCCAGCTCTCTGAAACCCCAAAAGGATTGACCTTAACGGAATAGGCAATAATATTGCAATAATATGTTAATGTCAAGATTCAGCCGGCACGATCCCTAGCAATGCGAATGCCCTCAGCCATAAAAAAACTCTACCCTAAACTCAGTTCGGCTAGTGTCCATCCAGAAATGACATAGCTTTCGCAAGGTCAAGAAAGACGAGGATTTTAACCACAAGAATACATGGAAATATTTCGAGGATTAAAATTCGAATTTGACGCAGAGATTGCGGCCTCAGGCTCGTAGACCCTATCGGAGAGAAAACGGCCATTTATGGGCGTGCACCACGCTAATATTCGATGCCCTTTCGCGCCCGTGCCCCGGCGTAATAGGCATGTTTTATCTGAACCAGTTCGGTCACATAGTCAGCATTTCTCACAAACTCCTGAGTAGCATCCCTCCCGGTCATAACCAGTTCAACCTTGTTTTTGCATCGCTCCATGAGTGATAAAATCTGATCTTTCTCAAGAACACCAAAGATGACCGTATCCAATATTTCATCGCATATGAGGAGATGCGTCCCTTTCTCAACAGCAGCAAAGGCGTACTCCAGCGCCTTTGCTGCATGTTTGTAGTGCACCGGGTCCGGGCCTTGGGACATAATAAAAGGATGCTTCCCCGGACACCAATAACGGATATCAGCAAGTTTGTCAAAGATCACCACTTCACCCGAATTCCCGGATTTCATAAACTGGACAAAATCCACATGGAGGCCTCTTCCAGCCGCCCTGATGGCTAAACCAACTGCCCGTGACGTCTTTCCCGCTCCCTGCCCGTAGCAGAGGTGGATCAGACCCAGGCCCGACCCCTTGATATCACCAGATCGTCTCTGTGGGTAATAGATAATCTAAATCTCCCTTTATTCAAAATATGACTCAAAATATGAAACGCTTTTATGTTGTGTTGATTTCTCTTGTGAACGGTCATTTCAAGGTTCCATTTCCCGAGCCAAAAAGCTGCCCCCGGATAAACGGAGTCAGCTGCTAAGTCCAAGTTCCCTTGCCAGGATTATCCTCATGATTTCAGACGTCCCTTCCACTATCTGCAGTACTTTTGCTCCCCTATAAAAACGCGAAACCGGATATTCAGCCATATATCCATACCCCCCATGGATCTGGACACTCTCCGAGGCCACTTTTTCAAACATCTCTGAGGCAAAAAGCTTGGCAACAGTCGACTCAAAAGTGTGTTTCCGACCCCGGTCTTTTAGCCATGCCGCCTTTAGATACTGATTCCTTGCAAGTTCTATGGCTACGGACATATCGGCCAGCTTGAACTGGATGGCCTGAAAACTTCCAATGGGTTTTGAAAATTGCACCCTTTCTCCGGCATACCGAAGGGACTCATCCAGACAGGCCTGGGCCGCCCCCACGGCCACGGCCGCGATACTTATTCGACCGGTCTGGAGGACAGATAAATGCTGGGCAAACCCCTTTGCAGGGTCACCCAACAGACTGTCCTGGGGAACCCTGCAATCATCAAAAACAACCTCATGGGTGGCAGAACCATGCCAGCCAATCTTTTCGTATCTCTTGCCAAGGACCAGCCCCGGGGAATCCTTGGGCACGATAAAGGTAGAAATCCGACCGCGTCCTCTGGCGGCCTTTTTTGTAACCGCAGCAGTAATTATCATGCTCGCATTATCAAGACCGATATTGGTTACAAACTGTTTGGCGCCATTTATCACCCATTCTTTGCCGTCCAATGTGGCCCGGGTGCGGATAGAGGCGGCATCCGAACCGGCATCCGGTTCGGTCAGACCAAATGCACCGATCTTTTCCCCTCTGGCAACAGGAATAAGCCACTTGGTTTTTTGCTCCTCCGTACCAAACACGGCCAGTTCTTGCGCAACGACACTGGTCGTCACATCCAAGAGCGCCCCAAAGGTAGGATCACCTCTGGAGATTTCCTCGATGCAAAGATGCATGCCCACCCAGTCTCCACCGCTGCCGCCATACTGCTCTGAGATGGGGATCCCCATCATTCCCAGTTGAGCCATTTGGGAAATGATATCATAGCCATAATCCCCTGAACGCTCGATCTCTTCAGCCCGTGGAAAAATAACCTCCTGGCTAAACGACCGGCACATGTCCCGGATCATTTTATGTTCTTCGGTTAGATCAAAGTCCAACATTCACCTCACTATTTCAATTTGCCACGGCAATCACGCTTTTTCTTGACAATTAATGCTGTTTTTGCTATAGTTTTTAAATAGTTATTTGCTCTGGCGCCCTCTTGCCCAGCCCCTTCCATAACATATTCTTTCTCCAGGGAACAGGCGGTTATCTATGTGGAAATACAGAGAACAGCTCGGTTACTTTGAAAAACTCAAACGTTCACTCTACGAGATGTCAAGAGACGCTCTGGAGACTCGTCTGATAAAGATATCCCTGATCGATTCCTACGTCAACTTTCTCAAAAACGAAGTACCCTACAACTTTGTGGGCAAGAAGGAACTAAAACCCAGATACAAGGAAATGGAAAAGGAGTCGCAATTGTTCAACACCTTTATTGTCATTTTTTGTGAAGGTGTCGTGCCCGCCCAGCTAAAAAACTATATCAGATTTTTTCCCTATAACAGCGTCGTAAAGAAAAATCTTAAATACCTGGTCAATTTGTCATTATACAATGAGTTTCACAAGAATCTCCGACATTTTGAAAACCCCGACTTTCTCAATTTTTTTGAGAAACTGTTGGACGTTGACTATGCCTTACTCCTTCAACAAGACCCAACTGTCAAGAAGAAAAACCGATATTGCCTTACCCACTTTCATGTCAAGATTGATTGGCCAATAGCCGATGCGGCCGAAGATTTGGCCAAGTCCTTGAGATATATTCAAAACAGCTTATATGAAATCGGAGACAAACAGGGGTTAATCCTCCAAAACAAGCTGTTTGAATACTACGGTTGCCATTATACGGTTGGCGGGAGAAGAACAGCCGGGCTCATTTCAGCTCAAATGTTAAAAAAGCGTGATAACATCTCGACAGTCTATGTTTCCAGTTCCGAGGCCCGGCTTTTATACAGATACTCGGAACGGGGTGTATCAAAATTTTTTCTGGTAAAATTTACAAAAAGACAAATCCAATCCCAGGCCAGACAGGAGGATATGGACGTTGAGCCCTTTATGGCCCACTATCTCTACCCGCTGGGAAATGCTCACGTTGGGATTTTTGAGGCCGCCTATGTCTACACCGAACACTCCCTGCCGCCAAAAGATGGAAAACTTCGAAAACTTGACCCTGTCTACAACTGGCTAAGGCTCAAAGACGAATTCCTCCATCCCAAGATTGACCAACGCGGAGTCAGGCCCATCCGCTATCACTGGATCTACCATACGTAACAGCAACCACACCCGCCTGCCTTAACACTTCATACATTCAACAAACCAGACATCGCGAACGCGGTGCCATTTGATCAGGTACCCGTTGTCATCATTCCCCCGGATCTTGAAGAAATCATAATCCTCACCATACCATCGATCCAAAACCTTCACCACATCCACCTTTTTGTCCGCCAGCACAAAATAAAGCGGTCTTTCATTGGCCTTATATCCGGAGTAGGCAGTAACCTCGATTATTTGGTCTTGGGACTTTCGCTTCATAACATACACTCATTTTTCGCTTATAAAGAGGACCCTTTTGCACCCATTGAACAATTGAAGGTCGCCAAGTTGTACTTGTCTCTCAGCCACAACTATGATAGGCTCCTTTCTTTTTTTGATCCCTGAAATTTGTGGTCTGGCCCAAAGGATCAGGTCTCACATATTTAATCAAAACGGAGGATTTCTCATCCATGCCCGAAGAAACTATCGTAACCCGTTTTCCCCCAAGCCCCACAGGATATCTTCACATTGGAGGGGCAAGGACTGGTCTTTTTAACTGGCTCTTTTCACGACAAAAAGAGGGGAAATTTATCCTCAGGATCGAAGACACCGACAGGGAAAGATCGTCTGAAGAGGCGACCCGGGCAATCCTCGAATCCATGGAGTGGCTAGGACTGGACTGGGATGAAGGACCCTATTTTCAGTCCCAACGAAACCATATCTACGATGCAGCCATTGAAAAACTTCTTTCCACAGATAGGGCCTATCACTGCCATTGCACACCCGAGATGTTGGAACAAAAGAGGAAAGAGGCAAACAGCAGAGGGCTCAAACCAAAATATGACGGTCAGTGTAGAAACCTGGGCCTTGGCCCTGCAACCGGTTCGGTGGTGAGGCTCAAAACCCCCCTGGACGGCGTAACGCAATTTAAAGATCTAGTGAAAGGCCCCATCCGTTTTGACAATGCAGAACTGGACGATCTTGTTTTAAAGAGATCAGATGGGAGCCCCACCTACCACCTGGCCGTGGTTGCCGACGATATAGATCTGGGTATAACCTATGTGATCAGGGGGGACGATCACGTCAATAACACCCCGCGTCAGATACTGATCTATGAGGCCCTGGGGGAACCCCTTCCCTACTACGCCCATGTCCCCATGATATTGGGACCTGACAAACAGCGATTGAGCAAACGACATGGCGCCATGTCCGTCCTGGAATACAGGGATATGGGGTTTTTGCCCCACGCTCTCCTCAACTCCCTTGCCAGGTTGGGTTGGTCATATGGAGACCAGGAAAAATTCACCAGAGAAGAACTGATCAAAAGCTTTACACTTGATAACGTGGGCAAGGCTGCCGGAGTCTTCAATCTGGAAAAACTCCTGGATTTGAACGGATGGTATATCCGCGAATCCAGCGACTCGTTCCTTTCTAAGGAACTGCCCCCCTTTCTTAAAAGGCTGGGCCTTGAAATCCCGGATGAGGAATTTCTTCTGAAAATCGTGGCCATCCTCAAAATACGAAGCAAGACCCTTGTGGAGATGGCCGAGGGGGCCCGTTTCTTATTACAGGATAAAATAGAATACGAAAAAAAAGGAGATGACAAGTTTCTGAAACCCGCTGTCTTAAACCTCCTTGAAAACCTCCTGACAGCACTCGAAAAGACCCCTAAATTTACTCACACGGATCTTGAAAAGACCTTTACAACCTTTCTTGAAAAACAGGACATCAAACTGAGAAAGATTGCACAGCCGCTCAGGGTGGCGCTCACCGGAAAAACCGCAAGCCCGGGCATCTTTGAAGTCATGGAACTGCTTGGGAAAGACAAGACCCTTGAGAGACTGCGGCGAGCCATCACCCACATTCGGGCCAAAGAGTAAAGACCCCGGCTCACTCACCCATATACAGGGTGGCAAATATCTTAGCGTCAGTCAGGATATTTGAGATCAGACAGTACTCATTAGGCTGATGTGCCGAATCAAACCCCGTAGACCAGACCGCCGCGGGAAGACCTACCCTTCTGAAAAAAGCCGCCACGGTTCCCCCCCCGATTCCCATGGGTTTTGCCTCCTTTCCGGTCACCCCCCTGATGGCCCTTTCAAGGGCCTTCACCACGGGAGCCTCTGTAGAAGTTGGCTTTGTAGCCTCCTGTCTGTATGCAATGTCAACAGCGATATCAAGATCCAGTTCGGTTTCAATCTCTGATGCGATCTCCCTGCACACAGAAAGGACCTCATCCACTTGATACTGAGGGAGGACCCGGCAGTCCATGAAAAAAATGTTTTTACCGGGAATGGTGTTAACGTTGGGGACATTGGCTTCCATTTTGGTAGGCTCAAAGGTGGATTCGGGGGGACTGAAAAGGTCTTCGGTGCAATCAAACCGTTTTTTTAGCTCTGCCAACGATACAATCAGACGGGCCGCACCAAAAAGAGTATTTTTTCCCCTACCGGGCACACTGGCATGACATTGTCTTCCGGTGACGGTAAACTTCAGCCAGAGCAGGGATTTTTCAGCCACCTCGATCATTGTACCCTCTTCGTTTCCACCATCCGGTACCACAATCAAATCGTTTTTATCAAAACGGTCTCCGTGTTTCTTGAGAAGATAGCCGAGCCCACAGCGACTCCCGGTCTCCTCGTCAGCGACAATTACGAGCCCCACTTTTCTTTTTAACATCTGGCCGGATTCCAGCACCGCCTTGAGTCCAAGATAGGAGCTTATAAACCCATGTTGGTTATCTTCAACGCCTCTCCCGATGATCTTGTCTCCCTTGACCTTTATCTGATAGGGGTCACCTTCCCAGAGCGATAAATCACCGGGCGGAACAATGTCTGAATGGGACAATACCCAAACCGTAGGTTCCCCCTCTACGCCCTCCCACTCTGCAATCAGGTTGGGTCTATACCCATCCTGCGCCGTGTCATCAGGAGCCTTTATGGTTTCAAGACGCGAAGGCCGTAGTGCTTCCAGAAGCCCTCTGATAAACTCGGTTTTTTCATGTTCCCCGGATCCGCCATTTTTCGGTCCCAGGGCAATCCGGGAGGTTAGGGCCCCCTGGAGGCTGATCACCTCATCGCGGTACCCGTCTATTATCTGAAAAATCTTTTCAGTTTTTGACATATGTGTTTCTCCTCTTTTTACATATCCGAGACGTGGGAAAACCTCACGTTAGGGCTGAAAGCTCGGCGATCTGTCCCATCATCTGCTCAAGAAAGGCATTTGGAGGCATCTCTCGATCTACAAGAAGAGGTTTTCCAAACCGGAGTCGAACCAGGGTTCGGAGCCCTCGGTTTGAATAATTGATCCCCAACGGGATAAAAGGAAGGGTCAACCGGGAAAGAATAACCCTTATGATACCCACACGTCCCGGCCCCATTTTGTCCCGGTAATATGTGCCTTCGGGGAAAACCACCACCCCCTCACCGTTCTTCAAAAATTCTATGATAGCCCGGATGGAGCGTCGGCTCTCAAGGGGGCGGTTTCGATTTAGGGGTATCCCGCCAACCGATCTCAGGAACCAACCGCTGAGAGGATTTAGGAAAAGTTCGTATTTGGCGACATAATAAAGAGGGTTGGGTGTCGCGACCCCCAAAATGGGAATATCTTCCCATCTTTGGTGCTTTGGAAGGAGAACAAAGGCGCTATCCCGGGGCAGGTTTTCTTCCCCTTGGATTTCCATGCAAAAAAATGGTGACAACAGGACCCTGCTCACGCTCTTTGTGCCCCGGAACAACCACTCTTTTCTTCCCAACACCCCCATGTCGCCCATTTCGAACTTTCCGCACCCTGATTTCTCACTCTTTACATTTCTGGTAACCGTTCACAGGTTCAAGGTTCAAGGTTCAGGGTTAAGGACAAGGAGGCATTGAAGACTCGAAGTCCTCGTTAAAAATGCTCATTTTCCCAAATAATTGCCAATTTGGCTCCAAATCTTAGATTAGGCCTTACGAAGCTGACACTTTTCTCGTAAATACGCATCTAAAATGCAGTCCGGGGCCGAGAATGCAACCTTGAACCCCTGAACCTTTGAACCCGTAAACGCCTACCATTTCTGCCGGCATACACCACTCAGAATTTAAGATAATGGTTGATTATATACCGACCAAGTACAACGGATCGTATACCCAATTTCTCTCCGTGCATGGCCAGCACCGCAATCACCATGGCCTTGTCTTTGGTTGGGGGAATAACATAGGCCGCCAGCCAATCATATCTGAACTTGCCGGTTTTATCGCCGATTGATCCGGTTTTTGCACCAAGTTCCACACCCCTGAAAGATTTTTTTCTGCGTATCTTTCTAAAAGCCTTTCGGCCGGTGCCGCTGGAAACCGTCTCCCGCATGAGCACCCTCATGTAGCTGGCTGTTTGTTGGCTCATGGGACGGCCCAGAATACCGGGCTGATTTTGATAAAGAATATCACCGTCCTCATTTGAAACTTTTTTTACAAGCCAGGGTTTCATTACGGTTCCATTATTAACGGCCGCCGCAGCCAATATGGCCGCATGTAAGGGAGAAATCAGCGTCTTTTTGTTAAAACCGGACGCTGTTTCCGCCAACCCGAAATCTTCTCCGGGAACCTGAAGGGTGCTCTTGCCCACGGGCAGGTCAAAGGGAATAGATTGGTTAAAGAAAAATTTGTTTGCAGACTCGGCCATGATTTCCTGGCCGAGGTTGTATATACCTATCTTTCCAAACACAGGATTGATCGACAAGCCAAAGGCCTTTTTAAAACTTATCTTTGTTGTATACCTCCCTTTTCTCTCTTTTAACTGACTTTTATAAAGGGTGTACTTGCGGCCGTTAAAATATACAGGCCGGTCAGGGCTGAATCCTGCCGATTCCAGGGCTGCGGCTGCGGCTACGATCTTAATAAGACTCGCCGCTGGAAAATCGGCTTTTAGAGAAAGGTTCTCTTTCCCCCCCCCCGCTGTCATAGTGTGTCATGGCCAAAACCCGTCCATCTCCGGGTCTTAAGACCACTACAGCGGCCTTTAGGGTCTGAGAGCGGGCAAGGAGATCGATAATGTATTGTTGAAGACCAGGATCAAGGGAGGATTCCACCCTAAAACGGGCCCCGTTGGAATCAGCAAAAAAATCATACGCCGGTTCTGAAGAACCCAGATCCAGCCCCTGCAAAAGATCAGGTAGATCTTCTGATGATATTTTCCGAGAAGGAATATCGGTCTTTATTGTGGGTTCGGGGGAGGTGTAGCTGGCCTCACCCAAATATCCTGCGATCCATGACCCGAAATAAAACACAAGAACCATGATCAAAAAACCCGCTCCGCCGTAAAAAAACAACAGGCGTATCCGGCGGAAGAGCGTCCTGTTTCTTTTATTACGCCCAAGGTTGTTGCTATAATCTTTCCAGTCTATGGAATAACGTCCCATAATGTTCTTTTCTAACCCGGGCCTATGACGTCGACTTCAGATATATAAGGTTTTAAAGCCTTGGGTATGGCAACGCTCCCGTCCGGTTGGAGATAGTTTTCCAGAATCGCCACCAGTGTCCTCCCAACGGCCAAACCTGAACCGTTCAGGGTGTGCACCAGTTCTGTCCCCTTGCCCCTATCTCTCTTAAACCGGATTCCGGCACGTCTGGCCTGAAAATCTTCAAAATTGCTACATGAAGATATCTCTCTGTACAGATTTTGCCCCGGGAGCCATACCTCCAGATCATAGGTCTTTGCAGCCGAAAAACCCAGATCTCCCGAGCAAAGGGTCACCACGCGGTAGGGAAGCTTTAGGCGTTTTAGGATTTCTTCTGCATTTCTCGTCAAGGTTTCCAGTTCCTCATAAGAGTTCTCCGGCAGCGCAAATTTAACCATTTCCACTTTGTTGAATTGGTGCTGTCTTATAAGACCGCGTGTGTCCTTGCCGTACGAACCGGCCTCTGACCGAAAACAGGGGGTATATGCCACGTAATATATGGGAAGATCCTTTTCTGCCAAAACCTCCTCCCGGTGAATGTTGGTGACAGGGACCTCGGCGGTGGGTATCAGATAAAAGTCCCATCCTTCGATCTTAAAAAGATCCTCCTTAAATTTTGGCAACTGGCCCGTCCCGGTCATGGCAGCGGCGTTTACCATAAAAGGGGGGAGGATTTCCGTGTATCCATGCTCCTTTGTATGGACATCAAGCATAAAGGAAATAAGCGCCCTTTCAAGCCGCGCACCCAGGCCACGGTAAAGGGCAAACCTGGCACCCGCAATTTTTGCGGCACGGGAAAAGTCAAGAATACCCAGCCTCTCGCCTATCTCCCAGTGGGGAAGGACCTCAAAATCCATTTTTGGTATCTCACCCCAGGACCTCACCACGGGGTTATCATTTTCATCCTTTCCAATGGGTACGGATTCGTGAGGGATGTTAGGCATAACCATGAGCAACTGATCCAGTTCTTCAAGAAACCGGGAAAGTTCCTTTTCCTTTTCTTTGATCTCGGATGAGACATCCTTCATCTGGGCTATTATCCCAGACGCATCCTCCCCTCTCTTTTTCATAGCCGCTATCTCTTCGCTGACCTGGTTCCGTTTATGGCGTAACTCCTCAAGGGTCGTTAACCGCTTCCGTCTTTCCAGATCCAACTCCTCCAATCGGGAAACATCCAGATCATAGCCCCGGTTACTGATCATCTCTCTAACACTATTCAGGTTGGATCTTATAAATTTAAGATCAAGCATCTAAACCACCTCGAAAATCGGAAAAATTTTTGGTTCGGCAGATTGTTAGGTCGAAAATATAAAAAACAAATCCAGGATTTTTCTACATGATAAGCGAATAATGGTCAAACCTTTTAAAAAAAGATTTTAAGATTGATGTTTTTTCAACAAAGTGCTATAAATGATGGTTTATTTTAAATAAAAACAACTATTACTACCTGTTGTTAAACGATTAATAATATCCAGACGATTATGGTAAAACCCAGTAAAGAAGAAAGCCCAAATCTCATCTGGGGGTTATTTAGCTCCGTCAAACTGGCGATTGTGCTCCTTATCATCCTGGCAATCGCCTCCATATTGGGGACAGTTATCCCCCAACAGAACGGGGCTGAAGAGTTCGCAAAACAGCTTTCCCCAGCAATGTTACGGCTTTTCCAAACCCTCAATTTTTTTGACATGTACCATTCCCTCTGGTTCAGACTGCTTATAGGACTTCTTTCCCTGAACCTGATCGTGTGTTCAATAAATCGATTCCCAAAAACATTAAAAAAATTTAGTGCGCTGCCGAAACCGGACCGAAGCAAACCGTTTGAAAACCTGCCGTCAACACAGACCTTTCGGATAAAAGGAAGTTTGAAAGGGACCTCCGAAACGGTTGCCCGGTTTTTGAAATCCAAATACAAAAAGACCCAGGACAAGGAATCCCATAAAACTCACTATTTTTACGGCGAAAAGGGTCGGTTTTCCCATTTTGGTGTCTACCTGGTTCACTTAAGCATACTCCTTATTTTGATTGGCGCCCTTGTGGGTTCCTTTTTCGGTTTTGCGGCCTATGTCAACATCCTGGAAGGGGAGCGTATAAACACTGTGACGCTAAGGGAGGGAAACACCCGGCTTAGCCTTGGATTTGAGGTGGCGTGTGACAAATTTGTCGTGGATTTTTATAAGAACGGCGCCCCAAAGGAATACCGATCAGACCTCAGGTTTTTTGCCGATGGAAAAGAGGCGGAAAAAGCAATCGTTTTGGTAAATCACCCCGCCCAATTCAAGGGGGTTACATTTTATCAGTCCAGTTACGGATCTGTCCCCGGGGGTAGAATCCGTCTTCGAATATCAGCCCCCGAGAGCGGCTCCAAAAACACAACCATGGTTGTGGAGGCCAAGAAACTGTACGAATTGCCGCGCGGGGAGGGGAAATTTGGGATCAAAGATATCAAAAACGACATTATGGGGGTGGGGCCCGCCGTGCTCATCTCCGTACAATCCGGAGAGGGAAAGGTGACAGATTTCTGGGTTTTCAAGAACCGAGAAATGCTCAAAAAAAAATTGCCGTCACAAATGGCCAATTCTCCCAAGTTTGATGCCTCCCGCTTTAAGCCCTACACATTTTTTCTGGATGACGTGCAGCCGAAGTATTATACGGGGCTTCAGGTCAGCAAGGACCCGGGGGTGCCGATCGTTTGGCTGGGGTGTATTATAATGATGTTGGGGTGTTTCATGACCTTTTTCACGTCCCATAGGAGAGTCTGGATCCAGGTATCAAGAATTGGAAATGGCATCAAAATCAGCGTGGCAGGAACGGCCAACAAGAACCCGATTGGGCTAAACAGACACCTTGAGGGACTTACAAACGACCTCGGGAACAGATTAGATAAAAGGGAGTCATAAAGCATGCTAAGCTCCACTATCCTCAGTTATATAACCTTTGTCTATTTTGCCGCCTTTTTCCTTTACCTTTTGATGATGGTTATGGGGAAGGAATATTTTGGCCGGGCTGCTACCTTTGTTACACTTGGTGGGCTGATTATCCAAACGCTCGCCATGATCCTCAGGTGGATTGAGTCCTATCGCCTGGGTATTGGGCACGCGCCGCTTTCAAATCTGTATGAATCCCTTATTTTCTTTGCCTGGACCATCGTGGTTCTCTATATGGTCATAGAACTAAAAACAAAAACCAGGACCCTCGGAGCATTTGTTACCCCCTTGGCATTTCTGGCCCTGGCTTATGCCTCTTTCTCACCCAACATCCAGAGCCATATCCAGCCGCTGGTCCCCGCGCTCAAAAGTAACTGGCTCATTGCACACGTGATCACCTGTTTTTTTGGCTACGCTGCCTTTGGGTTGTCTCTGGCCTTGAGTATCATGTATCTCATCAAACTGTTGGAATCCCCCCGGACGAAAAACATATTTCTAAAACTCATCCCTCGGCTAAACCTCCTCGACGAGGTAAACTACCAGATGGTCGTGATTGGATTTCTTATGCTGACCCTCGGGATTATCACCGGGGCTGTCTGGGCACATTCAGCCTGGGGAAGCTACTGGACGTGGGACCCCAAGGAGACATGGTCCCTTATCACCTGGCTGATATACGCCTCGGTGATCCACTCCCGTATGGTCAGGGGCTGGAAAGGAAAAAAAATCTCCATTTTGTGCATTATCGGTTTTAGCTGTGTGATGTTTACATACTTCGGGGTGAATTACCTGGCAGGGCTTCACAGTTATGCCCAATAACAGTAACTGTCAGCGCCCCGTGATCATTCCCTCCCTACCCAGCTTTGTTACTTTTATCTGCAAAAGACTCACAGATGCCGGATATAAGGCCTACCTGGTGGGCGGTGCGGTGAGAGATGCATGTCTGGGTCACCCGGTAACTGACTGGGATGTGGCTACCTCTGCCACAAGTACGGCAATCGGGCGTTTATTCCAGGATAAAAAGGTTTTTGCCCTCAAAAAGGAAACCATGACACTTGTGGATTCGAGTGGCCACTATCATGTAACCCCGTTCAGGAGCGAGGGGGGCAAACTCGAGGGAGATCTTGGCCATCGGGATTTTACAATCAATGCCATGGCGTTTGATTTGGATCGAAATAAAATATTTGACCCCTTTGGGGGAAGAACGGACCTGTCCAAAAAGGTAATCAGGGCGGTCGGAGATCCAAAAAAGCGTTTCCAGGAAGACCCCCTTCGTTTATTGAGAGCCGTCAGGATTTCGACGGAATTGGGTTTTAAAACGGAGCCTGACACCCTGAAGGCCATTAACAGCCTGGGTTCGCTTCTAATGTCGGTGGCTCCCGAACGGGTCAGACAGGAATTGGAAAAAATTCTGATGAGCCCGCGACCTTCGGTGGGTTTCAACCTGATGATCCGGACAGGACTCTTGAAGTATGTCCTCCCGGAACTTCTCGAGGGCTACAGAAAAAGACAAAATGGCTATCACAAACATACCATATTTAAACATATAATGATGACCGTTGATGCGGTCAGACCGGACCTTGTGCTAAGACTTACGGCTCTTTTTCATGATATTGCAAAACCTCGGGCAAGGCGAAAGGTGGATGGCCGGTGGCGCTTTCATGGCCATGAAGCGGCAAGTGCAGAGATGGCAAAGGCGGTCATGGAACGTCTCAAATTCAGCCGGAAAATAACAGGTGAGGTTCTAAACCTTGTGAGGCATCACATGGTCGGGTACAACCCCCAATGGTCTGACGCTGCAGTCCGGCGTCTGATCAGGAAGGTGGGCCCCGATCAGATTAAGGAATTGTTGATTTTTCGTCAATCAGACCTGTTGGCGCACGGCCTGGATACCGACCATCTGACCCTTTTGGACGAGCTTGGGGAAAGAGTGAAGGACCAGATGCAAAAGTCGCTGCCGATCAGAAAAGAAGATCTCGCAATTGATGGTTTTGGTGTAATGGAAACACTGGGGCTCCCTACCGGGACCGGAGATTGGGAAGATCTTAAATGAGTTAGACAAAAAGGGTTTTGGATCATCCGGAATTAAATAGCAAAGAAGAACTTACAGGTTTATTGCGACAGATGAAGGCCCCTTGACTCCGTTCATTATAGGGAAAGCCCCTTTTGACTTGACCATCGGAGCCGCATTCTCTATACTCCGATGCCCATAGAAAGAGGCGTATTTAAGCTTCGTTGACTGGTGCCAATTAAAAAAATGAAAACTCTCTTCAAAAAACCCATAAAAAAATTTGTCATTTTGACATTTGTCTTGCTGCTCAGTGCAAGCTGTGCCCCTGACGCCTATCGTGCCGGCCCTGATACACAACCCACCCCGGAAAAATCTGTGGCAAACAAAAGCGAGATCGTTCCACAAGCGTCTACCTTGCCCACAAAACAGGACCTGACCGCCTCAGTTGCAAAAGCGACGCAGAAACCAGTGGCGGAACCGATTCTCCAAAGTGGTACTGAGAGTGGCATTTCAGTAAAGCCGTCCCAGGACGAAAAAATCGCTGTTGCTGTCAAAACTGAAGAGACAATAAAGATTGCGGCTCCTCCCAAGACTCAGAAAATAAAGACCCCCACCTCTTCAAACCCTCCGACGGTTCCGCCAAAGATAAAAAAGAAGACCAATCAGGAGCTGCTCGATTCGGCCCTGGAATTTTGTCAGGTCTCCTATGATTTCTGGGAACATGGAGACCTCGAAAATGCCATTGAATCTCTTGACCAGGCCTACTCTCTCATCTTAAAAGTGGACCCCGGCAACAATGCCGATCTTCTCCAGCAAAGAGAAGATCTTAGGATTACTATATCAAGACGCATTGTGGAAGTTTACGCCTCCCGATACACCGTGGCAAACGGGAACCATAAGGCCATTCCCCTTGTGATGAACAGACACGTGCAAAACGCGATCAACCTGTTAAAAGGAAGGGAAAGAAAATTCTTCCTCAACGCCTACCGCCGATCCGGAATGTATAGACCTGCCATTATAAAGGCACTAAAAGAAGCGGGGATGCCAGAGGAACTCTCGTGGCTGCCCCTTATTGAAAGCGGGTTTAAAGTAAGGGCCCTTTCGCGGGCAAGGGCCCTGGGGATGTGGCAGTTTATCGCCTCAACGGGTTACAAATACGGACTAAAAAGGGATCGTTGGATAGACGAAAGAATGGATGTCGCAAAATCCACGGCTGCGGCCATCGCCTATTTAAAGGAACTGCACCAGATCTTTGGGGATTGGGATACGGTCCTGGCCGCTTATAACTGTGGAGAAGGAAGGGTCTTGAGGCTCATACGCAACCAGAGAATCAATTACCTGGACCATTTCTGGGATCTTTATGAAAAACTTCCCCGTGAGACGGCCTTTTATGTGCCAAAGTTTCTGGCAGTACTGCATATCATCGACAACCCTGAAGCATACGGGTTCACATTGCCTCCCGTGGATAAACCAATTCAAACGGATGTTGTTACCATAAATAAAGGGGTCCACCTAAAGACCATAGCCAGGGAAATCGGGGTATCCTATAAGGTTCTAAAACATTTAAACCCCGCCTTAAGAAGACATTCCACCCCAAACCGGCCATATGCTTTTGCAGTGCCAAAGGGGAGTGGAGAAATGCTTCTGGCAAAACTTGATCGTTTACCCCTTTGGCAGCCGCCAATTCCCTCTTATGTCATGCACAGGGTCAACCGGGGAGAATCGCTCTCTGTCATCGCCCGGAAATATCGGACAAACGTTAAGGCCATCGTAAACCTGAACCGGCTCAAGAGCAGCCGTTATATCAAAACAGGCTGGAAACTAAAGATTCCTACAGGGAGAAGATATGTTCGCCCACAGAAGCCATCTCCGGTCGTGATCGCCTCAAAAGCCACAAAGGAACCTCAAAAAATAGTGGTCGCCAAAGGAGACTCTTTGTGGAAAATTGCAATGCATTTCGGAACCACTGCCAAGGCCATTCAATCTTTAAACAAACTAAAGGGCACCAGCTTGAACGTTGGTGAAACCCTCCAAATACCCGCAACCCACACTCCCGCAAAAAATATGAAAACCCGACCCTATACAATTTTGAAAGGGGATTCACCGTACCTTATTGCAAGAAAGTACCAAATGGGCCTTTCCGAACTCCTCAGACTAAACAACCTCACACCCAGGAGCACCATATTCCCCGGACAAATATTGCTCGTCAAGGCCCAATAACCCGTCTTTTCAGGACCTGCTTGATGCAACCAGAGATATTTGAATCCAGGGATACCCGGTGCGTCATCACACTTACCTTTTCGCCCAAAGGACCCCGTTTGCGCCCCATTGCCGGGAAACAGCACGTTTCCCCCGGGGTGCAGGTGTGAATTGTGCATTTGTGGTGAAAAGATTAGAAACAAGGGATTTTAATAAAGGACATCACAGGACTTCAAAAAGTTCTTCCAGACAGGAAAATGTGTAGTTGGGTTCAGGGTCGTCTGGGGACATAAAAGAGCGGCCCCCATTACTCAGAAAGACCGTCTTTGCGCCGGCAGCCTTCCCGGCCATCACATCATAACGATAATCCCCTACCACCAATAACTCCTCCGGCAAAACATTCATCTGGGCTGCGGCCTTGAAAACCCCTTCTGGATGGGGTTTTGGAAGTGAATCTTCTCGCGTGACAACTGCATCAAAATCTCTCATGGATACACTTTCAAAATTTTTTAAGGCCTGTTCAACCGAGCTGAGACTGTTTCTTGTCAGAATGCCAAGACATAACCCCATCTTCTTTAGAGAAAAAACACATTCCTCAGCACCGTCATTGGGGCGGGATGTCCTGGCTGCATCCTCTTCAACTTCTTCAAGGATCTTCGTCAGTTCAATTCTCGTGGCAGCCGGTTGGCTCTCCAGATATTCCAAGACAGGCTCATCAAAGGGACACCCAAGCCTTTCCTTGATCGCACGAAAATCAATGGCACCGGGAAGCGTCAAGGTACCGTCAAAATCAAATAGGATACCCTTTATACCCATATTTTACCTCAACAAGATTTCAGCATTAAACTAGCAGCAAAAATTATTTTGTGATAGATTTTCAAAATATGATTGGACTTGGACTATACTTCAATCGGACCAAATACTCAAATTGCCTATTCTCTTGACGGAATTTTGTTGATCCGTGATTGCGGAGGGATCCATGTTAAATTTTTTTTTCAAAAAACAGCGTCAGATCGAATCCTTGATTTACTCCTATTTGGAGGATCTGAGACTGAGCCAAAAACATTTTTCCGAAGCATGCAGCATCTACCTGGAAGACGGCCTTTGTGGGGATTTTGACTTTCAGACAACCCTGACCCACAAATTTGAGTCAAAGGCTGACGACACACGTGAAGAAATCAAGACCCTGATGTATGGCAAGGCCCTCCTTCCGGAATCACGAGGGGATATAATGGGTCTCCTGGAAGCCATGGACGAAGTCCCCCGATTGTTTGAACTGATTCTGCACATGATCAAGAACCAAAAACTGGTTACCCCAAAATTTATTATTCTGGATATTCGGGAACTGCTTGCTGTTTGCCTGGAAAGCTGTGATCTAATGGTCAAGCAGGTTGAGGCGCTTTTTAAACGGAGCGAAGAAGTAAGGGTCTATGTTTCCAAAATTGATCATAACGAAAGCCATGGAGATCACATTGAACGCCGCATAATCACCAAGATCTTTGATTCGGGTATCGACCCGTTTCAAAAACTCCAACTAAAGGATTTGACAGTGAGTATAGGTGGGATTTCGGATCAGGTCGACCGCATATCCAAACGGGTTAACATTATCAACCTAAAGAGACGTGTGTGATGCTCCCTCTGTTGGGAGGAATTTTCCTGGGATGGTCATTGGGCGCCAATGATGCCTCCAATGTTTTCGGGCCGGCTGTGGCGGCGCGAATGGTCAAGTTTCGGACGGCAACCATTCTAGCCGCCATCTTTGTCATCCTGGGGGCCTTACTCGAAGGCCGCGGAGGGATTGAAACACTCAAAGGCCTTACCCCTTTAACCCTTGAGCAGGCAGTGATTTGTTCTATTGGGGCGGCCGCTACTGTGACTATAATGACCCTATTGGCCCTCCCGGTCTCCACCTCACAGGCGGTGGTGGGAGCAATTTTGGGAATTGGGCTGATGAGTCAGGAACTCAATACGGCCGGACTGGGAAAAGTGTTGGTGTGTTGGTTTGGGACCCCGGTGGCTGCTTTGGTTGTTGCGATCCTCCTCTACACGGTTGTAGCGGTCGTATACAACGGCCTCAAGATCAATCTGCTACAATCGGACAGACTGCTAAGGTTCTCATTAATAGCTGCGGTTTCCTACGGCGCCTATGCCATGGGTGCAAACAATGTGGCCAACGTAACGGCCGTGTTTGTGGGGGCGGGCAAGCTTAGTCTGTTTTCAGCTGTACTTATCGGTGGTCTGAGCATAGCCTTGGGGATCCTCACCTTTAGCCGGCGGGTCATGGAGACGGTCGGCATCAGGCTTGTGAGTCTTGACTCCTTCTCCGGGTTGATAGTAATCTTGGCCGAGGGCATCACCATTCATATCTTCACCGTTATTGGGGTGCCGGTTTCAACCTCCCAGGCGGTAATCGGGGCTGTTCTGGGCATAGGTGTTGTAAATGGCATCAACACCGTCAGAAAACGCACATTGGCAAACATTCTTGTAGGATGGTTTCTCACCCCGGTGGTCGCGAGTTTTATTACAATATGCATTGAGTTTACGCGCCATCTGAGATACGTACCAGGGCAATAACAAATCTCGAAATGGGCATTCAGAACAAAAGGTAAGAGTTCCAGCCCAGGCTCCAGCCCGGAATCCCACAGGCTGGAAGCCGAGCCAGCTGGAAGGCTATGCTTCCTCTATTTCTGCTTCCCAGGAGCAGTCAATACACCCCTTCACCGATTGATAGGCCGGGCATTTCTCTGCATAGTGTTCCAGGGCCCGTTCTGCCTTATCCCTTGTTCCTGCGGGGATCTTGAACTTATACTTGAGGCGAATCTTTGTAATCTTCAAGACGCCGTCCACATCTTCGATGTCCCCTTCCACCTCTGAAACCAGGTTCTCGGCCGATTTGATTCCCCGCGCATCCAGCGCGGTTCCCAGAGTTCCGGTCAGTCACCCTCCAACACCGGCAATCATGTGATCCAGGGTGGCAGGATACTCCGGTCCACTGATTTCCCTGCCATATTTCTCCTGGTAAAAATGCCGAATACCGCCGTGAATCCCAAAGTTTATCGGCACAGGGAAATTTTCGATATGGGCCGTACGGTGGGGCCCCTCATGTTTTTCGATGCGGATACGACTGGTGTGCGCTACTGTCATAATATTCCTCCTTGGATTGTATGTTCTTCCCTATTTTAGTGTCCGAACACTATTTACTCAGAATCGTCGGAAAAGAAACTCCCTTGTCCCATTACGGTAGATAAATGAGGTCAAGAGAGTAAAAGGATCCAGCATGTCCATTATCTGCCGGTTCCGGCGCATATAAAGGGGCAGTTCCACGTCATGTTTTGGACGCAAATAGACCCGGGAGTCATCGCTAATTACAAAGGTATTCAATTTCTTTTGAGCTGTCCGTTCACCCTGTGCAAGCATCATTACCATGCCATCAGGCTTGGCCATATTGTAACACCGTTTTGCAACCTCTTGTGCATCGTGATCTTCCAACCGATCCATCAGATCCCACAACAAAATTCCATCAAAGCTTTCCTTGGGATAATCCAGGCGCTCCCACATCCGGGCGGGGCGTGGGCCGTTTCGAGCGTCTCGAATCAAGTGGAAAAACATGTCACAAACACAGAGTCTTTTTACACGACGGGCCAGAAAATCGATATTTTCAGGACAGACAGACCCCACATCAAGGATCTGTCCTCCGCCCTCTTCTCCCAGATCCTCCATAAACCGTCGTAACCCCTTGCTGAGGTATTCTGGTCTCTCCGCATGGGGAGAGGAATCCCTCCATGACCGTTGGGTCCGCTTTGACAATGATCACTTCCCCTTATCAGACTCACCGGCCAAAGCGAGCGGTGCCTCATCTCCGAACGATTTCTGTCCAAACGATTTCTGTTTGACCGGTTTGTCATCGGACTTGGTCTTATGGTGCGGTTCAAGCTCGATCATGGCCTTCAGATAGGCGCCATCTTCCACTGAGAGGTGTTTAGCCTTGATCTCACCATTAAAATCGGCCTCTCGTGTAATTTTCACCTTCCCCAGTGCCTGGATATTGCCCACCAGTCGACCGCTGATGGTCACATTTTCAGCGATAACCTCTGCCTCTACCTGGCCGTTTGGACCAATGGTGAGGTGATGTCCTTCCAGATGGATGCCCCCCTTCACTGTCCCTTCAATAACCAGGTCTTCCTTGCCTCGGATTTCACCTTCGATGGAGATATCTTTTGAAATCATGGTTTTCTCCCCCGTCGTCCTTGGAATGTTGACAGCAGGCACAGCCACATCTTTTTCGTCCTTGCTTTTTCCTAACATGAGATTCCCCCTCTCTATGAGTTTATGAACTCCCTTTAGACCACCTTTCCCTTTGCTTTATGATATTTAACTCAATTTGATCTTAAGGTCAACCACCATGCAGCCTCTTGGATCAACCCGCCAAAGTGCTTGCTGACGATCCGAAGATAGTACGGGTGTGTTGACCCTTATTTTTCTAGATCCCTTATCAAAACGGGCGTCAATTCATCATGTTCCCGTTGCAGCTGAAGAAAAATAATGGCAACAACCACCAGCCCCGCCTCCCAACACCTGCAGAGGAGAAAGGGTTTCCCCCAAAAACAAATAAGCAATAAGGGCGGCTACGATAGGTTCCAGGGTGGCCGTGATTGAGGCGCGGGTTGATCGGATTTGATTTATCCCCATAAAAAAGAGACCAAAAGGGATTATGGTACCCAACACCGAAATATAAATCATCCAGCCCCATTGATAAAGGGTATAACCCGCCCCCAGATATTGAAAAGGCGGATAAAAAATATGCCATGCCAGGGCTGAAAAGAGAAAGACATAAAAAAGAACGGTCCAGGGGGGGTAACGATGCATGCCACGCTCGCCCAGCAAAGTGTAGGCCGCAAAGCAAACAGCCCCGAGCAACCCGCTGAGAATACCCGCCCAATCCATTTGCAGCAACTTCAGGTTGTACCCCCCCACCACCAGGTAACAGCCAACAACCGACATCAAAAGAGAAAGGGACTTTGCCACAGTAACGCGTTCTTTCCAGAAACAGATGGAAAAAAAGGTCACCATAACCGGTGCAAGGTACTGAATAAATACAGCCGCAGCCACCTGGATCCTGCTGATTGCATAGAAGTAGGCAATCTGCATCAACGACATCAACACGCCTCCAAGCAGAAGGAAATAAACAATATCCTTTAGACGGATCCTGAATAGATGTCTGGCAAAAAGCCCAAATACGATTACCAGGACGGCCGATGACAAGGTTACTCTTATTTGCACCAGCCCAAAGGGGGTCATCCCCGTAGAAAAAAGCGCCTTACCGGCATTCCCGGAAGACGCCCACAAGACTGCCGCCCCAATAACAAAAAGATATCCGTTCACGCTCCCTGCTTTCACTCTCACACGGTTGATCAATTGGGCTCCTTTCCTACGGACGATCCCTGTTCTCCCAAGTCCACAAAGCGAACTTTTTTCAGGGGAATACCAGAAAATACCAAATACGAAATTTGAGTTTCTTTATGCGACAATCATCTGCTTGTCAAAGAAAAACCTTATTTATCACTCTCTTAAAACTTTAGCTATGCTGATGCCCCAGTCTTAAACCAAGCGGTCCTCTGGTCATAGTAGAACATGAACCTGATAAATTCCTTTATCAATATCCCACTCGGAAAAAACATACCACCCCAAAAAAGGTCTTAGACACTCGACTGATAGAGAATTCATGTTCTCCCTGTCAAAATCATACTGTTTCGATTTTACTCAGGAGTAAAATCCTGTTATATTTATAGTGGCTTGTTTATATGTTATTGGAAAGAAGATAAGGAGGTGTGGGAATGAAAAAGGAAAGTATTCCATTTGGTGATGCCATGGGGATGAAGGTGGCGTTCTGTAACGCCATGTCGGTCGACTTATCAGACATCAAAAAATTTGTCTGGGTTTCAGGCCAGTTGGCGTTTGACGAAAACAGAAAACTCGTCGGTAAAGACAACATTGAGGAACAGACCGAACAGTGCATCAAGAATATTGAGAATGCATTAAAACAGCTTGGCGGGACATTGGATGACGTTGTTCAAGTGACGGTTTTTGTAAAGGAAATGACGGGTCTAAAGGGGATCCACGACGTTCGGCTGCGGTATTTCAAGGAACCTTATCCCACAAGCACATTGGTGGAAATCAAAGGATTTGTGGACCCGGACGCATTGATTGAGATCAATGCCGTAGCCGCGGTTTGTAAGTAAAGAACCTCTGCCCAGCCCCCGGTCCGTAGGCCCTACAGGCCGGAGGGTAAAGCCTGCGTCGCAGCCAAAAGTCTGCATTTGATTTACAGATATTTGCTTGTCTTTTCCTCCGCCCCCAGCAATCCCCGGGCCAGCAAAAGCGTCTGGTTCCGGTCCTCCATCTTTAGGGCCTGCTCAAGACCGCCGGCATCCAGATTCATGTTGATTGCCTCTTTTGTAAGCAAAAGCCCCATGGGGTTTTTGCTGTTCATGATCCGGGCCAGTTCCAATGTGGTCTCCATAAGCGTTTCCCGCTCCACAACCCTGCTTACAAGCCCGAGGGACATGGCCTCGTCTGCCGACATAAAATTTCCTGTCAGCATAAATTCATAGGCCCTTCCGGCTCCGATGAGGCGGGGGAGAAAGTAGCTGCACGCCATATCCGCCCCCCCCAGCCCCACATTTATATATGCTGCTGAGAAACGGGCGTCCGTGCTTATTATTCGAAGATCTGATGCCAGGGCAAAACTGAATCCCAGACCCGCTGCCGGGCCGTGGACCGCACAGATAATGGGCTGAGGTACCTGTCTCATGGCCAGATTGAGCCTTCCCATACGCGACTGATACCTGTAAAACTGATCCATGTTCATGTCCGGCAGCATCTTCATGGCCTCTTTCATGTCAAGACCCGCGCAAAACCCTCGTTCACCGTTCCCCCTCAGGATAATCACATGGGTGTCCAAATCATCCATCCGGTCTCTCCAAAAGGCCTCCAGTTCCTCCATCATCCGGTAACTGACCGAGTTGTATCTGCGGGGGCGATTTAAAGACAAAATGCCAATGCCTTTTTCCACAACTTCGTATTCAATGGTCTCATAATCCATTTCGCTTTTTTCCTTCCCTAAGGGCCTGATCGACCTTTTTCTATTCCGGTACAAAATCAGCAGTCCTTACTTCATCAAAGCTGATGGCCTCGTCCGGGCATGTCACCGTGCAAAGTCCGCAGCCCATACACTTTTCACCATCAACAGAGGCGGTATCCCCTTCACCATCCATATGAATCGCATCAAAATAACACCTTTCCAAACAGATCTCGCATGAAGAACACAGCTCGGTATCCACAATAGCCATAAACCGGCTCGGCACCACAAATTTTTTGTGGCCCGTACGAACGGAGGGCCAATTAAGACAGCAATCACTACAGCAATTGCAGATCACGTGACCCGGCGCCCGTTGGTTATTCCCCACGTGGACAAGACCTTCTTCCTCGCATTTTTTTAGTATCTCAAGGGTCTCTTCTTTTTCAAGCCGACGTCCCGTCCCCCGCTCGATGGCGTAATCAGCGGCCTTGTTTATCTGGATACAGACTTCCACAGTCTTCCCACAGGCACCGTCAATCACTCTACAGGAACAAGGTGTCACGGCCAGGCTTCCGGCCTCATTTACGATGTTTTTTATATCGTCAAAGACAAGGATATGCGTCTTGGCGTCAATGGTGATGTTGACCGGTATCACCCGTATGACAGGCGAAGGCAGCACCTCCTCTATCTTCCGGCTGTACTCGTCAAACTCTGTTGCCATAAATTCCCGCCACAGATCCAGCATCTCTTGAGGCGGGATTCAGCATGACAGCGGTGGCATCATGCATCTGAAGCAGATTTCTAACACGATAATACCGGATACCCGTCTCTTTTTTTGACTTTAAAGATCAACCCTTTGTCAAAAAGAGGGCCAACCATCCCTTCAATCTCGGCTTCACCACTCCCGGTCTTCTCCGCTAACTCCTCAATGGTGGCGGGCGGCGATGCCGCCAACAAAACCCGGGCCTCATCTTTGCTGGTCAGACTCTCGAAGATCCCGGGGATAAATTTGGATTCGCCCGCGCCCAAACCTTCAGCCAATTCCCGATATACCGTTTTTTCCATCACTTTTATTCCCCTCCTTTGATGCTGTTCAGACTTTTTGACCACATCCCGGATATGGTCTGAAAAACTGTTGATATAGACGGGAAGGTTTTCTGCCAGCTATGGGCCGTCCGATTCCCGTCCTGTCTATTGTTTTTTCTTAAACTCAAATGCCAACTGAGAAGGATCAATATCAACCACACGGAGACCGTCATTATCCAAGAGTATCTGGTCTCGGGTGATACGGAATATTCTACTGCCGACATGGGCAATTGACAAGTCAACGGACACATTCACATCTTCCGGGCCCAGGGTGCTCGCATCCTTTCTTAGCCCTCGAATCGTCAGCGTCACAGCGGGATCAACCGGTTTTACAACCTCAATACTCTTGGGACAATTTTTCAATTCCACCGGAACCTTTAGATTGACCTGGAAGTTTTGCTGCCCCGCCAACAGAAGCCACAAAACACTTACCAGCGCCACTGAGGTGAGTTTCACACGCCATCGGTTAGTCATGAGAAAATGGATCTTTTCCACCCAGTTCTTTTTTGGAGCGCCAAGGGGCACAACCATTTCAAGCAGGAACTCTGACAATTCCTGGGAGTTGTTTATTCTTTCCATATTGCCCCCCCGGGCCAAAGACACAGTGCCTCGCTCCTCAGAAACCACCACCACACAGGCATCACAACGCTCGGATAGACCCAGCGCCGCCCTGTGCCGCGTACCCCACTTTGTCGGCACCCCCTCCGAAGAACTGAGCGGCAGATAACAGGATACCATAGCGACCCGTCCGCCCCTAATGAACATGGCGCCATCGTGCAGTGGGGATTTTTTGTGAAAGATGCTCATCAGCAACTCGGAATTTGGCATACCCTCCAGTTCCTGTCCTTCAGTGATATGTTCACCTACCAGATCACCCCGTTCAATGATGACCAGGGCCCCAATTTTTTTGTCGGCCAATTTGAATACTGCCCGGATAAACTCGGGTATCCACTCCTCGAGGCTGGTGATTTTGCGGACACCGAGTGCGCGAAGCGGGTTTACCCGTTCAAGCACCTGCCGGATCTCCGATTGAAAAAGGATGATCAGGAGGATCACCAAAACCTGCCAGAAGACCTGAAATACCCAGGTCGTTAGAAACAACCCCCAAAAGCGCGCTACCGTATACACAATACCGAGCCCCAGGAGCCCAACCAGTGCCTTAAAGGCCTTTGTCCCTTTAAACCAGGTATAGAGATAGTAGGCTACGACCGTCAAAAAGATGATATCCAGGACATCCTTAAATCGCAAATTGGCGATGATGGCGGAAAAATACATGATCCTCCTAAAAAACGAATATCATTCCCATGAGTTCTTTTTGGGTAACTTCTCAATAAGTCCGGGAGAAATAAAAGGATTTATGGAGTGGGGTTCGGGTGTTTCTTGGAGGCACTCTCTCAAAAGGGATTTACTTCCCATTTTCGCAGTGGCTGATATTTGGGGTTTTCTCCTAATGAACCCCTATTAGCTTCTCCGTGCTTTCGTCAAAACTCCAAATATCAGTCACGCTACGACGACTGGTTTAGAGAGCGCCGGAGAGAAACAGCTGAACCCCACGGTGCCCGAACTTATTGAGAACTTACCTTTTTGGTAATGCCAGAAAATTGCTATATTTTCAACTCCAATTTGGAGCGCATCTGAATTTTCATTTCAGGCTGGCGTAAAAGGATCCGATCCAAAAGGAAAGGTTCATTCCCTGTTCCCCCGCGCTTTCTTCTTGATGCCTTAATCTCTTTTTACTATATTAGTGCGCTAAGAAGAATCCCCAACCAATATTTTTCTTTTTTTCTTGTTTGGTGCGCAACACAAGGATGGTTTAAGGCTCAAAAAGGCCCTTTCGAACAAAAAAAATCCGGAACGAACCCTGGATAATCTAGCGGAACGAAAAAAACACATAAAAAAAGGCTTTTGGAAATAATGAAACAGCGGTCTATTTAGTGTCAAAGTCAGGATTAAATCATTTTGATTAACACATTTCAATTAAGAAAGGAGAAAAACTTATGAGTAAGACAGAGCAAAACCTATCGGATGCATTTGCAGGGGAATCACAGGCCAATCGGAAATATCTTGCCTTTGCCAAACAGGCTGACAAGGAAGGATATCCGCAAGCAGCAAGGCTTTTTCGGGCTTCTGCTGAGGCAGAGACGGTTCACGCGCATGCGCATCTCAAAGTCCTTGGAGGGATTAAAAGCACTGCAGAAAACCTCAAAGAGGCCATCTCCGGCGAAACCCATGAGTTTAAGGAGATGTATCCAGAGATGATCGAGACGGCCAAAGAAGAAGGTAACAAGGGAGCCGAAAGATCATTTTCTTATGCCAACGCGGTCGAAGAGGTCCATGCCGGTCTCTATCAGAAAGCCCTGGACAATCTGGATAATCTAGAAGAGGCAGACATCTATGTCTGTTCTGTCTGTGGGTATACCTGTGAAGGGGAGGCACCCGAAAGCTGCCCTGTATGTAACTCCAAGCAAAAGGCCTTTTCCAAGGTAGATTAGACGGAATTTTTTATCAAATAGGTCACAAGATTAGGATAACGAAATGGCAAACCCTGAAGATATGTGGCAATGTCAGACTTCGAACTGTGGATACATCTATGACCCGGACAGAGGTGACAGGCGGGGAAAAATTTCAAAAGGGACCCTGTTTCAGAACCTCCCGAAAGAGTGGGAATGCCCGGTCTGCGGAGCAAGCAGAAAATCGTTTTGCGCCCTTGCCGGGGTGGGGCTTGGATAGGGATTAATTAAGCTGTTTTGGCTAACAAGGGTAATGGTCTGGGATGGATTGAAAGATTTTAAATCCGGTTTTGCTTGACAACCCGGGATGTTATCTATTAATTAGGAATTAATCCTAATAATTAAGTTCTCGTTGAGGTGCAAAAGTTGAACCCAATCCCAAACCACAGGATAACCCACCAACGGAAGGTAATCTTTGAAGAACTCAAAAGAGTCCAAACCCACCCCACTGCCGACGAAATATATGAGGTGGTGAGGAAAAGACTTCCGCGCATCAGTCTGGGTACGGTCTACCGAAATCTTGATATACTTTCGGAGAACGGTCTGATCCAAAAACTTAAGCCGGGCATACCTCAGATGCGATTTGACGGTAATCCCAGAGAGCACTTGCATATTACTTGCAGCCATTGCGGAAGTGTTGAGGATGCGAACATCGAACCGTCCGATGATATCCTGGAAAACCTGGAAAACATTTTAGGTAAATTGACAAAATATGGTGTATTTGGACATAAACTTGAACTTATGGGTTTTTGTGGAAGTTGTACGAAAGGGGAAAATATTCCCGCATAAAGAAAAAACCGATTGATCAAGGAGGTACGCAACCATGAGTCTAAAAGGTAGCCAAACCGAAAAGAACCTGCTTTGTGCATTTGCCGGGGAATCCCAGGCACGGAACCGCTACACATACTTTGCCAGTCAGGCCAAAAAGGAAGGTTTTGAACAGATTTCATTTATCTTTGGAGAGACAGCCGATCAGGAAAAAGAGCATGCAAAACGGTTTTTTAAGCCACTGGAGGGCGGAGATCTGGAAATTCAGGCAAGCTTTCCGGCGGGCGTAATTGGCAGCACATTGGAAAACCTCAAGGCGGCCGCAGGCGGTGAACATTTTGAACACACTGAACTGTATCCGGGGTTTGCTAAAACAGCCAGAGAAGAAGGCTTTGAGACCATAGGAGCCCTTTTTGATGCCATATCCGTTGCTGAAAAACAGCATGAAAAACGATACAACGACCTGACAGCAAACATTGAGGCAGGGCGAGTTTTTACCCGGGATTCAGAGGTGGTCTGGCGCTGCCGAAATTGCGGGTATCTCCACACCGGAAAAGATGCGCCAGAGGCCTGTCCTGCCTGTGCGCACCCCCAGGCATATTTTGAGCTTTTGGGAGAAAACTACTGATCGTTAGGGATTTGTTGCAAACCCCAGTTACAAGAAAGGAGAAAAAAATGGCAGAAAAATTGGAAGTCTACAAATGTGAATTATGCGGAAACATTGTCGAGGTACTTCACGGCGCAAAGGGAGAACTGGTGTGTTGTGGAAAACCCATGGTTCTTCAAAAAGAAAACACCGTTGACGCAGCCAAGGAAAAACATGTCCCGGTCGCGGAAAAAACATCCGACGGCGTCAACGTAAAAGTTGGAGAGGTGGCTCATCCCATGGAAGAAAAACATTATATTGAATGGGTTGAAATTGTTGCCGACGGAAAGGCCTACCTCCAGTTTCTAAATCCCGGAGAAGCTCCTGAGGCCAGTTTCAAGATTGACGCCGGCAACGTTACAGCCAGGGCATATTGCAATCTCCACGGTCATTGGAAAGCATAAGTCCTTCACCCCGTAAGGGGTTGGGCAACAATAAAAATAGGAACCAGACATTATGACCGATTGGAAATGTTCCAACTGTGGTTATGCTATTCAGGATGAAAAGCCCCCTGAGGAATGCCCCTCGTGCAAGGAAACTTGCGAATTCACGGATGTCACCTGCTATATACCTGATTGTGGGCAGACAGGGTCTGATACGAGGCTGTAACAGTCTGACCTCCGTGATAAAGAGACCCTTGGCGGTTTAGAAAAAAGCGAGGTATCTGATGGCCAAAGCACTGGTGGTTTACGCCACAAGAGGTGGTGATACCCAGAGTATTGCCGACTTGATAGGTGAGGGAATCCGGTTCCAAGGTGAGGAGGCAACCGTCCAAAATGCCACGCAAATAAAAAAGGAAGAAGACCTGGAAGGATTTGATGGGTATGTCTTTGGCTCGGCCACATACCACGGCGAGATGATGCAGGGGATGAAAACATTGCTTTTCCTGGCGGAAAAGCCTAATATGAAAGGAAAGGTGGGTGGTTCATTTGGGGCCTTTGGCTGGAGCGGTGAAGCACCCGGTCGAATCTTTGAAACCATGAAAAATGTCTTTGGAATGGAGATGGTGAATGGGCCTTTGAAACTAAAATCAGCCTCGCTGGGTGGTGGGACCCAAATGGCTCAGGACTATGGACGTGAGATCGGAAAAAAGCTCAGCACATAACCGGTCTTTCATTCACACATAATTTGGAGGTGCATCAGATGACTACACCAAAACATTGTCCAGGTTTTCAAGATCTCAAACACCTGAAATCATTTTCCTGTAAATGTCCCAACTGTAACGCGGAAAAGGAAATCTTCTCCGATGAACTCGATAAGTCACACACCTGTTCGGAATGTGGCAAACAGATCGATTTTACCCAATGTACGCTGGAGGCCGGGGCATAGATAGTTTCAAGCTCCCTAAAAAAAACCACCTGACAAAAAGAGTGTTTTAAAGGCCAAAGCTGTTGGAGGACGTATGAAACGATTTGAATATGAAATTACAAAACACTCGGCCGAGAGTTTCGCTCAGATGGTATATTTTTGCACCGATCAGGGTGATTGCAAATATGACCAGCTGCCTTCGAGTCAAATAGAAATACTCCGTAACATCCTAAACGAAAAGGGTGCCGAAGGGTGGGAACTGGTACAACTCTTTTTCGGAAAAGACGGTGTGGTTGCCATCTGGAGAAAAGAAAAATAAATATTTTGACTTTATTAGTATTGATTACTATTATTGTATCTAGAACTCACAATCAGAGGAGGCAAACTAGATGGTTGAAAAAATAAAAACAGAAAAGGAGCCAAAGGCTCTCGACATAAAAAATGCAACCAGTTGCGATGCAACCGCACAGATGCTGGCAAAGGCTGAAAAGGATGGCGTGGAAACCGCATTTCATCGCGCGGCAGCCATGAGGCCCTGCCCTATCGGTGCGGACTCGGCCTGTTGTAAACACTGTTCTATGGGACCCTGCCGGTTAAACTCAAAGGACCCCTACGGAAAGGTTGGCGTCTGTGGTGCAACCATTGATACCATCATGGCCAGAAATTTTGCCCGGATGATTGCCTGCGGGGGTGCCGCTCACACCGATCACGGGATGAATATATTAAATCTGTTTCGTGAGGTGATCAACGGTAATATAAAGGACTATTCCATCAAGGACCCCATCAAGTTGCAAGAGGTAGCCAGCTCGATCGGCATTGAAGTGGAAGACAGAGATATAAAAGAAATCGCCACTGACCTCTATAAGGAGCTGGAACGGACCTATACCCAGGTGGAGGGTGAAATCCCTTTTGCAAAAAGGGTACCTGAAAAGACCCTTGAAACCTGGAGAAAACATGGTGTGGTTCCTCGCGGCGCCATGAGAGAAATCATGGATCTGAGCCACAGGACACACATGGGGGTTGATCAGGATTACAAAAATCTGATGACCCAATGCAGCCGTACCGCCCTCGCAGATGGGTGGGGCGGGTCCATGGTGGCGACGGAAATCTCTGACATCCTCTTTGGAACACCCACCCCCGTGAAAGCCGAAGTCAACATGGGGTGTCTGAAGGAAGATGAGGTGAACATCATTATCCATGGCCACGAACCCAATCTGCTTGAATCCATGGTCGACTCGGTAAGCGATCCCACCTTGATCCAGGCAGCCAAGGACGCGGGGGCCGCTGGCATCAATCTGGTAGGAATGTGCTGTTCAGGGACGGATATGCTCTCACGGCACGGTCTCCCCCACGTCGGGAATTTTATGTCCACCGAGGCAGTTTTGGTAACTGGGGCGGTGGACGCCATGGGGGTTGATGTCCAGTGTATCAAACAGGGTCTGGCAACGGTTGCCGAGTGTTACGATACCAAACTCTTCACGACCAACCCGAGGTGCCGTATTGAAGGCGTAGAGCATATCGAGTTTGACGAACATGATGCCAGAAAATGCCCCGATGCCATTGTCGAAAATGCCATTATTCGATTTAAAAATCGGAAAATGCCCATAGAAATTCCCAATATCAAAAATACGGGCATACATGGTTTTTCACACGAATATATCAACTATATGCTGGGGGGAACCTTCAGGGGATCATACACCCCGCTCAATGACAACATCATCAATGGCAGAATACGGGGGGTCGCCGGTGTGGTTGGATGCAACAACCCTCGCGTCAAACAGGACTGGGTCCATGTGGAGTTGGTCAAGGAATTAATTCGAAATGACGTTCTTGTGATCCAGACGGGATGCTCCCAGATCGCTCTGGCAAAGGCAGGGTTTTATACCCCTGAGGCAGCCCATCTTGCAGGAGATGGCCTTCGGGAGGTCTGTGAGACCGTAGGGATGCCGCCAGTCCTCGGGCTTGGGCCTTGCGTAGACAACAGCCGGATATTGATTGCATGTGCTGAAATGGTCAAGACCGGTGGTCTGGGTGAGAGCATAGCTGATCTCCCGGTTGCGGGAGCTGCCCCGGAATGGATGAGCGAGAAAGCCATCTGCATCGGCCAGTACTTTGTGGCATCCGGCGTCTACACGGTTTTTGGCGTCACCTTTCCCATAGTCAAAGATACCAAGTTTGAAAAATACCTTTTTGAGGACCTGGAAGAAATGGGTTTTGGAAAATGGGGGTTTTCAGCTGACCCGCATGAAATGGCCCAGATGATGATCAAGCATATAGACAAAAAGAGAAAGGCGCTTGGAATTGATAAGTCCAGAGAACGGGTTCTCATGGACATGTCCGACAGACAAAAGCTTGAAGCAGCCTGATCAGTTAAACACACAATCGGTTCGACTGATACCTGAAACTCGAAACTCGAAACTTGGGAATATATCGGTATTTCTTGAGGTTATCGAGTTTCCAGTTTCAAATTTCCAGTTTCTCTCAACAACAATGACAGACCCTTTTTAAAGATCGTATGCCAGATTACCCCAAAAACTTTTTTTTGAAAGCTATAACTCTCTCCGATAAGCGTAGGCTCCAGACACCCAAAACCTTATTGCGAATAAATCAACTGTATTAACTTCAATAAAACATCTTGGCATTCTAACCCTTCCCGTTTTTTTTGCTTGGGCTCAAGAGTATTCTTCCACATAAAAAAACCTCAAAGGCCAATGAGTTGCACCTCGCCCCAATATCATAACCTCACCAGCTATCATCGAGACGGGATGGAAGGCCATTCTCTCGACTGGCAAAACCGGCCTTCGCTCTTTAAAACCTATCCCGGGATAAAACCCGTTCCCCTTCCAAAAAAACCTCAGCTCCCCAAACAGGCTTTGTCGCATCTCATTGCCCCTTCCCGCTCAAAACCCGCCCGGGTGCTGAACATAGACGATCTTTCCATGATATTGCTGCTCACCGACACTCTCACCGCGAAGTCGTCCCATGGGGGAGAAAAATTCTATTACCGGAGTGTGGCCTCGGCCGGTGCCTTATATCCTACCGAAATCTATGTGGGAACCAGAACCGTAGACGGACTGAATGATGGGCTGTATCATTTTGATATCTCCGGCCACAATCTCATTCCCCTCCGAAAGGGGGATTTGACCGCCAGCATCACGATGTCCACACAGGGGATCGAACACCCCTCTCCATCCCTCGTTTTTTTTCCTTTCTGCCATATATTTCAGAAGCGCCTGGAAATACAGAAACCGATCATACAGATATCACCTGCTCGACACGGGGCATCTGCTCGAAAACCTCAGACTCTCTCTGAATTCCGTTGACCTCCCATCCGCCCTCTCTTATGATTTTGACGACACCAAGATAAATCACCTTTTGGGGTTGGATAAAAAAAAGGAGGTTTGTCTTGCCATATGTTGGGTGGCTGGGACGGGGGTCTGTGGAAAAAAAGAGCCGCAAAAACTCCACGACCTTTCTCCTGTTGTTACTTCAGCAAGCCGTGTCGCATCACAGGAAATTGACTACCCTGTCATACGTGAATTCCATGAGGCCGGTAAAAAAATTACGGGTAATACAAAAAATGATGGAACGTATAATCTGGGCATAACACATGGAAAGTGGGACCTTGTAAAGTGGAATAAGATTTCACCCCTTAAAAACTGGCCTGAAACCAAAAACTATACCGAGTCTCTTTTTGCGCGGCGGTCCAGACGCAATTTTGTAAGAGAAATCATACCAACCAATTACGCGACAGCCCTCCTGGAATCTCTCTTTACCCCCGGACCAAAAGATCCGGGGGAGGGAGACCGGCACGCGCGCACAATACGGACGGGTTTGTTGATGGAGCGTTGCGAGGGGTTTCAGCCGGGGTTTTATATAGCGGAGATGGACTCTGGGTCCATGGGATTGGTTTCTCCAGGCCCTTTCGTAGATAAGATGGCGCGGATCTGTCTCGATCAGACATGGTTGTCCAATGCCGCGCTTCACGTTCTTTTTTTTACCGATCTCCATACCCTGGAACGTTCTCAAGGGCCAAGGGGGTATCGTTATGCCATGATGACGGCCGGCAGATTGGGTGAAAGACTCTATCTGGTAGCCACGGCAATGGGTCTGGGCTGTTGCGGTATAGGTGCCTTTTATGACAGGGAAGGGTCTGATCTCCTGGGTCTCAGTTGGGAATCCGGACTTCTCTATGTTGTGGGCATTGGGCCGGTCAAATCCGGATTTTGATCCATTTCCTTTGGCATCAAACAAAGCAGCGCTACCTCGACAAACACAAGGAGGGAGGCTCAGAAATCCTCTTAAAAATTGATAATTTTATAAGCTCCAATAATATTTTAGATCTCAGTTCGTGTTGACACAACTCGACTTTTTGACTATAGTTTAGCATTTATAAAAAAAGTCAATATTAAGATCGAGCCTGGGGAGTAAATACAAATGGGTGGTATCAAGGTTTGCAAATTCAGCGGAAATGTTCTCGTAAGTTCCAGTGACATCCAACAGCTAAAAAAAATCATTGTATCAGACAACAAAAGAAAGATAGTCGTCATTGGTGCCCCTGGCAAAACAGACAAGGAAGAGAGCGTTGCAAACGATCTTGCGAGGTTGGCAGATTGTTTTTTCAAAACAAAAAAGGTCAATCATGAGCTGTTCGAAAACTTGCGGCAGCGCTATACAGACATCTTTAAGCCCTTAAAGATTTCCAGTACCTCACTCGACAACTGCTTTGACAACCTCAGAGAAAGGGTGCAGGGAAAGGAAAAAAACAGGGGTAAATATTTCGACAAAATCAAATGTGCCGGGGAGGAGTACAGCGCCAGATTGACAGCCGAATACCTCAAAATGGAAGGTTTGAATTGCCAATATGTTGATCCCAAGGATGCGGGCCTGCTCGTTACACCTGTTTTCGGAAATGCGGATTTACTAAAAGAGTCCTATAAAGAATTAAGCAATTCCCTTTCAAATGATATGGTTAATATTATTCCGGGGTTCTTTGGCTATACAAAGAAAAATGAAATCGCCATGTTAAGCAAAGGCGGCAGTGACCTGACCGGTACCATCCTGTCCAATGCCCTGGATGCAGAATTATATGAAAACTTTTTTGGCTATGACGGGTTAAATATCTGTGATCCCGCACTACAAAAACATAACCGATTGATCCGGGAAATGACCTACCAGGAACTTCGAGAAATGACCTATGGCGGCATGAGACCATTTAACGAATTCTTTCTGGCGCCACTGATAGAAAAAGAAATTCCAATGAAATTGATCAACTTCCATGATCCTGAAAAGCCGGGAACACTCATCGTAAGCAAAAGAAAGGGACAGGATTTGGTCGGAATCGCATCAGAAAAAGGGTTTTGTACAATAACCATTGAAAAATATATGATGAATAAGGAGATAGGTATAGGTCGCAGGTTATTAAAAATTATTGAAGACAACAAGCTCTCCTACGAACACCTTCCTTCGGGTGTAGACACCATGACCGTGATATTGAAACAGGACCAGTTGCCCCTGGAGAAGATTCGTGCTTTATGCAAACAGATATACAGTGTTCTCAAAGCTGACAATGTGTATTTTGATTACAACAGGGCCCTGATCTCCATTGTGGGACAGGGGTTGAAAAAGAATATCAATGCAATCTCTGACGTGTTTCTGGCCTTTAGGGAAGCGGCGGTCAACGTGGAAATGATAAACAAAGGCGGGTCCGAGATCAGTATCATATTCAGTGTTGTTGACGCTGACATGAAAAAAGCTATCTCCAGTCTGTATTATCAACTGTTTACATAGGAAAGGGATTTCAAAATGTTGGAATTGAACCTTGACAATAAAGACGAGTTTGTATCCATAGAAAAGAGTCCTTACGCTCAAAAAGGGCACAGCAATCTTGTAAAATTATGGGCCAAATGCCCTGTTTGCGGAAAAGACGTGAACAACGAAAAGGGGCAGATTGTCCTCTTGGGTAAATGGGAAGAAGATGGAGAGCACAAAAGACACGATATCTTCACCTTGACAGATAAATTTGATGATTACAGGATTGAGTTCCCAGAAAATTTTGATGCCAAAAAAGACATGACTGTCGAATTTATTTGCCCGAGCTGTAAAAGCAGCCTTCTGCTGGAGTCCAAACACGACTGCAAATGCGGAAGCCCGTGCTTTATGTTAACGGCATTTTCAAAAAGCATTATTACCCTCTGCAGCAGGACCGGGTGCAAGGAGCATATGCTTTATCTGCACAAAGATGACACCTGGCCCTTTATCCGGCAAATCTATACGGATTCCGCACAATAAATCATGGGCACTTTGAAGTGTTTTAAGTAACATATTACGAGCATACCTTTCTATTCTGGAGTCTGACTGCTGATTCTAACCCAAGAGAGGGATAATAACGGCTCGTTATTTATTATAAGAGTAGCTCTTCAATAAGTCTGGGAAAAATAATAGGATATCTGGGGTGGGGTTCGGGTGTTTCTCTCCGTCGCTCTCTCAAAGTGGATTTACATCTCACTTTTGCAGTGGCTGATATTTGGGGTTTTCTCCTAATAAACCCCTATTGACTTCTCCGTGCTTTCGTCAAAACCCCAAATATCAGCCACGTTACGACTACTGGTTTAGAGAGCGCCGGAGAGAAACGGCTGAACCCCACGTTGCCCGAACTGATTGATAAGTTCCCTAATATAAACTGCGTTGGAGCATCAGGGTCAAATAAGGAGGGAAAGATGAAAAGAATATGGTTTCAAGTCCTGTTGTTTTCTTCCATCATGGGTCTTACGGCCGTCAATGCTTTGGCGCACTGTGAGATCCCCTGCGGGATCTATGATGATCAGATGCGAATCGCCATGATTTCTGAACACATCACAACGATCGAAAAATCCATGAAAGAAATTGCAAAACTGGAAACCGCAAAACCCGTAAACTATAATCAACTCGTAAGATGGGTTATAAACAAGGAGGACCATGCGAGCCAACTCCAGGAAATCGTCACCCAGTATTTTATGACACAACGGATCAAACCTGACACCCGGGATTATAATAGAAAACTGACACTTCTTCATAAGATGCTGATCCAGGCAATGAAGTGCAAACAGACCACGGATCTCACACACGCAACTGCTATCAGGGCGCTGTTAAAGGAATTTGGGGGGCTCTATTTTGGTAGGAAAGGCAACTAAGGGGCGCCCACAAGGATGACCCGAACCCTAAAAGTATGTACTCCTGCCCTATTTCTTTTCCTTGCCCTTTTTTGGGGATGCGGTAGCCCATCCCCACCCAAAAGGCTCGATAACATCTGCGAGATCTTCAGGGAAAACCGGGACTGGTATGATGATGCCCAAGACTCCTACAAGAAATGGGGGATCCCCATACCCGTCATGATGGCAATTCTTCACCACGAATCACGGTATGTGAGTGATGCCAAGCCCCCCAGGACCACGTGTCTGTGGATATTTCCCGGCCCTCGCCCCTCTTCGGCCTATGGGTATGCACAGGCAAAAGACGACACATGGGAAGAATACCAGGACAGCACCGGAAACTCCTGGGCCGACAGGGATGATTTCGAGGATGCAATCGATTTTGTGGGATGGTACTCTCATCTCAGCCACAAGAAGTGCCACATCGCAAAAAACGATGCATACAATCTCTATCTGGCCTATCATGAAGGTCGTGGGGGATTTAATAGAAAGACTTATAAAAAGAAGGCCTGGCTGATACGGGTAGCCCGGAAGGTTCAAGCCACGGCCAACCGGTACAAAAGCCAGTTGGCCGCTTGCGAAGGGGAATTCAAGAAAAGTGGATGGTGTCTCTGGCTCTTTTGAGCAGCATCCCGGAT